>Ga0136558_1000467_pt1 | contig 22762 bp, 27 predicted proteins | sample AntRauTorckE6833_FD_101391 | JGI IMG/M metagenome (GOLD analysis project Ga0136558, IMG submission 101391) | Saline lake microbial communities from Rauer Islands, Antarctica - Metagenome Torckler E6 #833 | ecosystem: Environmental > Aquatic > Non-marine Saline and Alkaline > Saline | place...
AACCTCTTATTTCATTGATACCTGATTTGCGGATAGCCTCTTCAACACCCCTCTTAGCTGACAAGGATGGGGTTATACCATACAATACAGTCACATGGGGGTCGTTCTCACGGCCATACTCATGTAGATGGTCATCAGACACGAGATTTGCCAGTTTGAGAATAGCGTTCTTACCTTCCCGAAGATTAGCTTGAGTTGAACATTTCTCAAACGTCCCTTCTCTTTCCATAAGAAGTTCCTTCGCTATATTTTTAAAGAGATTCATGGATATAAATATACACCAACCTCAAAAACACGATAGTATCGTGTAGTTATTTGTCTGTCGACCCGAAACCGCCGCCTCGATCAATATCACTAAGAACATCTACCTCAACAAACGGAAAGTTCTGGTGTTGTTCAAATACAATTTGAGCAATCGCCATCCCCTCTTTCACTTCAAACGGTTCATCGCCAGTGTTATATAATATAACACCAACATCATTACGATAATCGGCATCAATCACTCCAGCAAGAACATCGATCCCATTTTTATAAGCAAATCCACTACGTGGTGCGATTCTACCGTAGACTCCTTCTGGAATCTCCATAGCAATACCAGTTTTAAACAAATGTCTTTGTTTGGGTTCTAATATATAATCCTCAGTGGAAAATAGGTCGTAACCAGCTGCATATGTGGTTGCCTTCTCAGGCAATCTTGCGTTATCTAACAATTTTTTTATCTTCATATAGTTCTTTTAATAGATTGAGAAGTCCTGTTGAGGATTCCATTAAGTCATTTAGATTTTTATATATTGGTGCTGATGGTCGTTCCTTTTTCAATAACCAATCAAGGTATCTGTTCTTAGGAGCACCATCGGGTCTACCATACAATAAGAACGGATGTCCCTTCATCCAATATCCAAACTCAACATTGGTTGTTAATGCTGGCATAGTTTCCATGTCTCTAGGAACCCAAAACGCCAATACGCCAGACTGATTGATAGCATGCCATTCCCAATCAGGTGGATATTCAGATTTATTAAATCCCTCTTGACCATCGACGTGTTCTGAATTGTAAACTACACCGTCAAAACCCTTATCAGCAAGAAGTTGAATAGCCTCTGGCCTCCATGATTGAACGTCATCTGATCTAGGGCTTGGGCCAGCCAAAAAGATAGAGTTTTGGTTTTCTTCAATTTTCTGTGTTGTGTATATTACTTTCATTTTATTAAACTCCTTAATGAACCTTCTTTTAAACTCCCTTTAGCAGCGCCGCCTGCTTTTCCTCTGTGTTTATGTTCCATATTAGAACGGTGTTTATACGCCCAAATATCATCATCATAGAAGTTCTCAATAGCGTTATACATAAACAAAACTTCCTTCTCCGTTACTGGACGATAGTTCCAGGCGTCAACACCCACATTCAACATGTTCTTTTGAACTCTCCATGCTCCATGAACATGACCAACAATGTTAAATCGATTGACAACTCCCTTCGTTGGGTAGTGAACCAGATTAACACGTAGTTCACCGATATCCATAATCAAAGAGGTCGAAACACTGGCGAAGCCAGCATCAAGAAATCTTTGTGTGTCGTATGGTTCATCATAATTCCCCACAATCAAATGTTTTACACCGTTTAACTGACTAACCAAGTCAAACTTAGATTCATCAACTAAGAAGTCTCCCAAATGATAAACCTCATCTTCATTGGTGATGACCTTGTTCCAATTACGAATCAAATCCGCTTCCATTAAATCAGCGTTCTTGTAATCTCTTGGAAATAGAAATAACCGTTCGTCGCCGAAGTGTGTATCTGCTGTAAAGAATTTCATGATAAAGGAATGGTTGTGGCTTCGCCGTTAATACAAAATGTAACCGACTCCCATTCAGAATCTTTAAATCCCCAAAAATCCCCATCGACACAATAACCTATAGAATGATCACATTCGTTATGATTACAATTATCTCTTTTGGCCTTAGAAACTTCTTCAATATAATCCTCAGATACAAATTTGTTATCATAACATGGTGTCATAACTTGTTTAGTAATCCGATTATTATTTACAATCGTTTTCGAACCGCGGTCGTTGTGTCGGTTGTGTTTAACTTTCATTTTTTATCGACTTTCCACTGTTCGTATACCCCTTTAGACACTTCAAATTCACCCAACTCAAGTTGACATCTATTATGGGCGGTGTAATCATCCTTAACCCAATTCCACATATGTTGTATGCCACTTCTTAAATCAGTAACATGGTTAAACTTCAACATATCGACGCTCTTTTGATATGTAGGATAAGCATCCTTCACTTCGTGTCGAGACTCACAGTGTACTACTTGAGGAAACCCAAATGGATTGCCATCAGCCTCAAAAACCTCTAATACAACACTTAACGCGTCATTTATAGAATATTCATGAATACCACCTAAATTGATAACTTCACACGAACACTCAGAAAACATCATCGCGTTATAAAAACAGTGAAGGGTGTCATCAATGTATGAGAATGACCGTTTTTGTTCACCATCCCCAAATATAGTTAGCGGCAAACCTCTTAGGTATTGGAACATCCAAATCCCCAACACATTTCTAAACTTGTCATTATACTGTTGAAATTTCCCATATACATTATGAGGACGAATTATACACCAATCCAACCCATGTTGAATCCCAGCTACCCGTATATCCATCTCAACTGCATATTTACCAATACCATACGTATCAATCGGGGCAGGTATCAATTCTTCACTGAACGGTGGGTTGTTATCCCCATAGCCATATACCGCCATTGTACTTGTAAACAACAATCGGGTGACATCGTGATTTATACAGTTATTAACTACATTAGCAGACACCATGTTATTAGTATAGAAACTATGCTTTCTGAAAAATGGACTGGCTCCTTCAGCCGCCCAACACGAAAAATGATATACATGAGTTGGTTTGTGAGTCTCAAATATATGATTCAATATATCAGACGCGGCATCGCCTTGATAAAACTTAAATCTATCTGACTCATCAGGCAAATTTGAAACAGCTCCCCCTGACAAATCATCAATACCAACGACATTACTATCTGTATGGGTTATTAACCAGTGTGCCATATTCGATCCGATCAATCCAGCAACTCCTGTTATTAAAAATGTGTGTTTACTCATATACGATCCCTTTGATAGTCTTGTTATGCGTCGGATATTTCGTATTAACTGTATTTTGGCCACCTATCTGTGGCAAATACCCCCATTTATAAAAAAATTGTTCAGCAGCCCGACTTTCTCCATCTTGGAAACCTACCGACTCAGAATCTTTGCGGTTTTTTGTAGCGGTTGATCCCCAATGAAATAACATTGTGTGGTATATTCGTTTGAATGTGAGACCCGCTAGTTCTAACTTTAAAAAGAAATCGACATCAGTCCAAAACGGAGAATTGTAATTTTCAAAACCGCCCACAGTCATGAACCACCTTTTACTCAGTAGAAAAGGGAAAATTCTGGCAGAGTCAGTTTGTTTATTCGATGAGTGAGTATTTACATACTCATTGAATTTCTCCATGTCAAATGTATCAACAGTATCTCCGAAGTTAGCAACGTGAAAATTAAATATACCAGCGTTGCGTTCTATCTGTTCTATAGTATACACCGTGGAATCGACGTCTAACGCATCTAGTTCAATATCCCACCCATCAGCAAAGATTTGATCATCGTTCACTACGAAGACCTTATCAGAATCACAATTCCAAACTCCTAAATTAATAGCAGCATCCATCCCACGATTGACATCCAAGTCTAACACCGAAATAGATTCATTATACGTATCCAATATCTTCTGAGATAGTTCTATGTAACCGTCAACCACAACAATAATTCTAGTGGTATCTAACTTAGAACCTGAGATACATGAAGATAAACAAATGTCCAGATATTCTGGATTCTTATAAGTTGGTATAATTACTGAAATCATTTTAGTATATTATGATATATGAGATACACATGTCAATTTATAATATGTTGTTATATATTAATAAGTTTATAGTTAGATGACTTTATCCAAATGCCATTAGCGATGCCATCCATATCAAACGTTGAGTGATCATATGCAAGATTGGAGTATCCAACGTGACGTTGATTATAAGCTTCATTATAAAAGAACTTCCTGCCTTCGATAAAGTCATGGTAACGAGGGTCATCCTGTGAAGGACAATTATCCGTGTGGTCAAACGTATAATCACCGACTGCGCCTATAATTAAATCTTTATTTTCCATAAATAATATCCTCCCAATTGTTTGTATGTAATCCAATTGTAGATGCCATCCATGACGTCTCACCGTGAGTGGCTAATGTGGGAATGGGTTGTGCTAATGAACGTCCTTTATCCCGTAGAGAATGGAACATCTTACAATCGTTTGGATATGGCTCTGATGTGAATGCTTTTATTATATCCATGTCTTGTTTTAACACCCCAACAGTAGAAGCAAATGTCATTGTGGTTGAATCAGTTAACATCCAGAATCGACTGCCTGTATTAAACACCTTCGTAACTTGACCACCGTCATCGTCTACCAATACATTCCCACCCTGCGAAGCTGGTATGAACTTATCCGGATGTAAATACGGAGTCAAATATTCAATACCGAAGTAAAACGCTTCCAACATAAAATCGTAAATCCCATCGACAAATATATAATCATTCTCCACGAAGAATATTATCTCATCGTCATCATGTTGAATTGCCATATCATAACATATATTGAAACCTTTTCCAGATGAACCACCGTTAGTTCGATGTATCTCAAGTAGACCATCACGATCTCTCATATTCTGACACCATGACCACGTAACATCTGAGACATTATCAGCTATCAATATGACTTCGTTAGGGTGTTTGAAATTATTAATGAAGTTATTATAACAATTTTCATTGGAAATGTAATCAGGCTTTACTTTGTTGTAACCCGAATCGGATATTCTGTAATAAACTTTCATTTTCGTTTAAATAAGACATCCACCTGAATGAGCTCATTGTTTAAGTAATGGTTATCAATTATATCTAAAACTTCGAATCCGATTGAATTTATAAACTCAATCACATCATAAAACCTGGGAGAACCAATATTATATTGTGTAAGGGAAACTTCCATTAATATATGTTTGACACCCAGTAAGGTTTCAGATGCCCCTTTTAGTATATCAATCTCAGACCCTTGTGTATCCAATTTGATCATGTCAAACCTTCCCAAGTTCAACGAATCCAACGAACGAGCTTCTTTAGTCTCTATCAATATGTTATCGTCTGAGAAGTAATGGGTGTCTTCACGGTAGAGTGAGTTTCCTGTTGATGCTAAGTCAGTCTTATTTGTATAGAACTCAACGGATTTACATGAATCTGATAAGATTCGTATATCGTATGGAAATCCAACGACCTTTAAATGATTAGAGTGAACTTCACATGCCTCAATCATATAGAAATTAGCAGATTTCCATATATGTGATGCTTGACGTGTCCATTCCCCTTTATTAGCTCCTATATCCAGAACGTAAGTTGGGGTCATTTCACCAGTATCGAAATGATGTTGTAATCTGTTAAAATGCATGTTGTATATACTGATTGACCATATTGTAATTAAGTATTATTTATATTAAACCCGTTCGAGTACGGTTAATCCATTGTTATTTGTAAACACTTCTTTCCGTTGCCAATTAGAGTTCTCTTCTAAAAATTCATCGAGGGCCTTAACCAATCCACCCACATTACCTGTCGACTCATCTGTGTGAGCGAATAACGTGGTGTCGTGTAGAATGATATATTTCTTAACCTTGCCAGAATGTTTCGAAAGTTCATTCTTTAATTGTTCATATTGGTGAGCGGTATCAATAAACAATAGATCAGTTTTTTCGATATCGACTTCCAATACATTTGCTTCGACGAAGGAAAAATCAATCCCACTCTCTTTAGCGAGTCTCAAGGGTTCGTTTATATGTGTACTCGTATACAGATCATAACTAACCATTTTTCTGGGTTTGGCATTCAGAAATGCCCACGTCGAAACAACTTCCCTAACTCCCATTTCAGTGATATGATCACACTCACTTGAATATCTAAACAACGTAGGTAGATGTTCGTTTATGTCGGATCGTGTGTTGCATTTTAATTCGTAATGTTCAAGTATTGTATTCATAATCTTAGTTTCTTGTATTCATCTCCTGGCTGAATTCCGTCATGTAAAAGGTGTTCTGTTGAGTTTGACGTCTCATCGTCTTGTCATGTATGAGTGACCATTCAACTTCTTTAGGCAGATACGTTTGTACATCAGCACCAATTATCAACTCATGTAACGGACGATCCCATGTTATACCTTTTGAGTTTCTGTATAATCTATATTGGTAATCTCCGGACCCCCAATTTATAATAGGAAGTTTATATGTAACATCGATCTGAGTTTCACTTATTCTCTTTTCGTTACTTACGAAATTGAAGTTCTTTATAAATTGATACTCTGATGATTGATCATCGAACACCTTTTGTTCTTCAAATTCATCAAGTTTTGAAATCTGCCATCCATACTTGGCATAGTTCCAAACATTCAGTTCTCTTATGATGTTGACTCTTGGAATTAAGAACAAATCCACAGTTGGGTTTCCGATCAACAACTCTTTCAGGTTGTAAAGTAGGGCGTCAGAAAAGTATTCGTCTGCATCAACTTGGAAAATATAATCTCCACTACACTGTTCGTTGCCAAACTGTTTGTGACCACCGAATCCTTCACCTTTAACATCGAGCTTATGTTTAACTACTGTAAAATTATCAATGGAGGAATACGTATCAATCAAATCGATTGTATCTTTGTTTGTTGAGTAATCGTCTAGAATTACAACTTCATCTTTATGTCCAGTAGAATCCAAATAACTATTCAACTGGCTCAACAAAGTTTGTAACTCAGTAGTTTCGTTATGAACTGTAACTAAAAATGATATTTTCATGGGTCAATTCTTTCTTTAACAGTTTGAATTCGAAAGTGTTGTTTGTTGGTTTCATTTTATTTCTTTTTCAACTTAGGCAAATTAAGTTTTGGAAGTTGAATGTCTGCCGTAATAGTAAACTTGGGGAGATTGTTGTCAAGTATCTTATCGAAGTTTTCATACATCTTTGTTAATGAAAACTTCTTTTCATTCTCTCGGGCAAGTTTCTGGCCTTTAGTCTCATACTTCTTATAATTCTTAAACACATCTTCAAGTCGTTGGGCCGCGATAGAATAATTTACGGCAAACCATTTACTTTCTTTGATTATCCATTCATTGGCAGCCGAATCTGGAATCTTTACGAGTTCGCCGGTTAGGAGTTCGGCATAATCCTTGTTCAAGAAATCAACATGACCACTCCACCCACTAGCGATAACTGGTTTCCCACTCAATGACGCTTCTTGCAACGGTCTTCCATATCCTTCACCGTGAGTAAATGATACGTGAGCCTTTACTTTGGTATGGTTGTATAGATAGTTGAGTTCATGCATTGTAAGTTCCCCGTGTAACAGATATACGTTTGGTAGATCGTCACCACCCACACTCTCACGAATCATCTTAATCTTACGAAGACATTCCATTTGATCAACAACAGAGAAACCAGCACCACTAGTTTTTAAAACTAGAGCAGGAGCCTCCTTCTTACCTTTAAATACTTGAAGGAACGTTTTAACTAACATCCCAATATCCTTACGATCAGCACCGATGTCACCTTGCAGCCAATGACCGACAAATAGAAAACAGAAATCTTCTTTGACAGCTTTCAACTGTTCATCAACTGATGGGTGTTTCGGCTTCCCACGACCGAACACTTCTAAATCGCTTCCCTCAAACAATACCTCAATTGGTTTCTCTAACTTAACAGGAACATCTTGACCGTCATCCAATTTCTTTTTGAACTTTGAGTTTTCGAAGACCGTCTTAGCGTGTTGTGAAGGCACGATGATCAAATCCATTTTATTCACACCCTCAATCCATTCAGCACGACACAAAGTCGTTTCAATACCGGCTGTAATCCCGATGTTGTATTTTCCTTGTGGAGTGAATTCGTTTGGAATGCTTATCTGAATATGAATCTCAGGCTTCTTTTGTAACGGGCCTTTAAGGATGGAGTTTCGAACGAACTTTGCAAACTCAGAATCATCTTGTAACTCCGTGTTGGGACAACTTCCCCAAGTCGTAGCAACGACCTTTATATCATATTCATCTCTATTGTATAACGATCTTAGTATGTCTCTTGAATGATCGCCGTAGCCAGAACGTGAAAAAACAGGAGCCTGTAATACACATATAGGTTTATTTATATTATTTTTCATATTGTATTCTTAAAAATTATCGTAATGGGGGGTAATCTCCACCGCTTTCTCCAAATCCTCGACCATCAACTTTATTTCCGTCGGCCCGTTCAATAGATTCTTTTTGAGGTTGTGACGAATGACCCTCAGCATACTTAACTCTGTCTTCATACCTCATAGGGATTGTTCCCCCAGCAGTACGAGAATCATAAAGTTCCTCACTAACCTGCAACTCTTTTTTGTCTGGAACGGTTGACTTTATTTTGGGGTCAACCATGTCTTCAAACTGAGGCGTCACCTTTTGTGTCGGTGAGGTAGTAGGTTGATTCCCAATACGAATTGGACTTGCTATAGGATATTCCGATTCCTCTGGAGTGTCTTCACCTTTAGGGTTGGCCGCCGGAGAGTTTTGATTCTCATCTGTTGTAACTTCGATTGGAGTTATCATTAAGTCTGCCATTCTAAATGCTTCTGAAACTGATATAGCAGTAAACTTTGATATTGTATTTACATAATCTAATCTCAATTTATGCATTTGATATTCCGTGTCTGATATGTTTCTAGTTTTCATTTTTTCTTTTTATAAGTGCCGAACTTTAAACATATGTCATCACCATTATCAATGGCTTCACGAATATCATTCACATCAATCGGATGTGATGTTTTATAATTTACCCTCTTTTGAAAGTCAATCATAACTCTGTCTGAAACGGCAGATTTGAACGATTTGAGTTCAAAGTATTTTCCAATACTGTAAAACATGGTTGATAGTCTGAAGTAAAAATTACTCATTTGATATTTCCTCCTTGATTTTTTCGATGTTGACCGGCGGAATTATAACTCCACATCCATTTTCGTATGTGTGTCCGTGGTATTCATCGTCTGTGTGAATACTAAATTTTGATCTTGGAGTCCAGTTATTAAGTGTTGTTTCCATACCAAGAATTAACTGTTTGCTCATATTCTTAGAATTCAATCCACCGTCACCCATAGCGAACTCACGACCAGCTTGACCACATTCAGTTCTTTCTTCAGGCCCCTTCAGATACCAATACATAATAGCCTCAGCGAAATCTTCCCATCTGGTGTGATCATCAAATAGATATGGAGTAGCAGGAGAACCATGAATCTGCCTAGCAGCTGGAAAGACAGGTTTTACCCACTTACCACACTTCTTATATCGACCATCGTGATTACTGCCCCATTCGTCTGTAAACTCAACAGCGTTGCCATCATCATCCATGAAATTAGCTCCGTCTTGCAATCCACCGGTGACATTGTTAATTAAAACTCGTCCAGCCATCAAACCTTCAGCATGACTTAAACCAAACCCTTCATTACTAGCGTTGTTAACAACAACATCTGAAATATTGTATAACATGTTCATTTCAAATGGCGCCAACTTGTTAGTACTGAATACTATGTTATAGTCTGGACACAAAGCTTCAATCACCGCTGGAAGGTCTGTTCCACTTGGGTCAACTTTAGCGGTATGTAACAACAAACAACACTTATCAGATTCTTTCTTAGGTAATGAATCACAAAAACTTCTGTATGCTAGTATTATATCCGATACACGCTTTCTTCCAATATTCCGATTGTTATAAAATAAAACATACTCATACTCTTTATTGCCAAAAATCTTCTTTTTAAAATCCAACAGTTTAGAATCGTTTTTATCTAACGGTTTAAATACATCTTCATTGATTCCGTGTGGGACATAATGAAGTAAAGATTTCCCTTTCAAGTCGTCTTTGGATTTTACGTCTTTTGAACTAACCCAACAATCTTCACCCAATACAATCTTATTGATATTGTAAGTTTGTTTAGAGATTGAAAACAAAGCATCACAACTCATATAAAATGGTCGGTTCCACATTGGAGCGGGAATATTATCCCAGATGTTTAAATACGTAATTGGAATCTGTTGGCGTATTTCTCTTTCAATATTATATAACCACGTCCAGAATCTTGGGTCAGTAAAGTGAAGTATAACATCAATCTCTTCCTCTTTAATCAAACGGCGAATAAGGTCCGGATTTCCGTATCCGCTCGTTGGATATAACTTAACATATGAGTCTGTAATATTTTTTTCTTTGTTAACAGCATCACTCATATCAAAAACCTTCCCCTCTTCAGGATGCTTTTGAGCAGCCGCCACCTGTACAAAATCATATTTGTGTACACAACCCAAAACCAGTTCCCTTGACATCGTAGAAATGCCACTGTGCATCCTAATATCATCGCTTAACAAAAGTATTCTCTTTTTTTTATTTTTCATCAATCTCTTCCTTATCTTTTACTACAGATTTACACCTTTGTAATGTCTTGTATGTTTAACTTTCATTAGAACGAACTTCCACTATCTTGTAAATCTAACATTTCATCGAGTAATATTCTATACTCATCATCTTTTAGATATAGAGCTAAAGAACGATTCACCAACTTTTGCAGTGTCATACTACTACCCAAATTTACTTCTTTGAATTTTCTATACCGATCTTCAAATACGTTGACCGATGTTAGTTTTAAATCGCCTTTAAATCTTTTCCTCATGGTGTAATTTACACATCATATCCTTATTAAATCCGACACTTCCCATATACAACTTCAACTGGTCAATCTCTTCATCAGTAGTTCCAGGAAACGCATCTTTGTATGTTATCAATCTATACTCTGATGTAGGGTCGTTTACAAATCTACTTGTCAGAAAGTCACATACTCCTCCATAGTGAACAGATGAGTATGAGAACACTTGGTCTTTTATATCCACACCTCTAAATTTAAGTTCATGTATCCATTCACTTTCATCTAACATAGACCAACCGACTGGCATATATTTCCATGATTCATTGCCCACACGGTCAGTAATCATGTGTTCAATATGTTTTTCCATCTTAGAACCCATTGCAAGAATGTTTGGACGAACGCCTTCTTGTTGTATTTTTAAACCGGCATATATAACTGCTACAGTGGTCATTCCAATTTGACGAGATTTTGTCACATGCAAAGTTTTACCTCTACACAGCATATCAAAAATTTTGAGTTGATATGGTCTCAAGTCCGAAATTTGTGGAAATGGTAGTTCGCCAATGTCAAAACAAGATCGGCCCACCTTTATAGGCGACCGAATGGATTTATGTTGTGTGTGCTTTACTTTCATATATACATATATATGAAAAGACCCAACGAATATTTCATCGATGGGTCTTATTTTAAATAATTTTGTTTTATTTTAATTAAAACGGAAATTCATCATCCTCTTCTTCCACATCCGAAAAGTCAGTTTCAAACTCTTCGATAATACTTCCGTCTTCTGAGTTATAACTTTCAATCTTAATGTTATAACCCCATAGACGATACAAGTGTTTCATCATGTCTTCTATATCGTCTTTACCGATTTCGACACCGTCATGTGATTGGTGAGTCAATAACATTGACCTATCACCTTTAATATCGACATTAGTAATCTTAATCTCAGGATAGTAATTAGTTATCATGTGTTGTTCTGCTAATGCGTTCCTAACATTGTTGAACCCTGTTTGATCTTGGATAGCAGATATCTTATATAAACTTTCATCAGCGTCATCATTCATAACAAACATCTTCCACTTTCTAACCATAGTAGGACTAAGGTATTGTCTGATGAAACTTTCGTCACGAAAGTTCTGCATCGAATAATGAAACGTTTCCAACCAATCAGTACCAGCGACCTCAGGCATATAGTATTTATCTTCCTCCGTTGGATTCTTACACATACGTTCCATGTCTCTCAACATATCAAATCCTAACGCATATGGATTAATACCATTGTAACGACTGTATGACTTCTCTTCGCCGTTTTCGTCTTTATAGATAACTACATCATCATAATCAGGTTGATGAACAACATTGGTGTGTGAGATTAAGAACTCTTTCATGTTACCGTCTGAGATTTTACCCTTATCATACAAACGATTCATGATGTAGTAGTGAACGTATGTAGCACACCCTTCATTCATGGTCTTTGTTTGAGGTTGGGGATAAAAGTATTGAGCTACCTTACGAACGATACGAATGATTTCTCGTTGCCAAGGTTCAAGGTTAGGTGCATGCTTCTCCATGAAGTACAAAATGTTCTCTTCCTCTTTCTCAGGAAAAGTATTAGGGTTCACTCCGTCTCTTGTTGTAGAGTCGAAACTTCTCCACAAGTGATTTACAGAAGAATCCAAAAAGTCTTGACGTTCTTGTTGTTGTAACTTCTCTTCGCCCACTGAAAGCTGAGGCGGCCTTTTGTATTTGTTGACGCCATGGTTCTTCAACGCATGACAACTGTTGAGAATTAGTTCAACTTCACGTTCACCATACTTCTCTTCACACTCAGAGATGTAACGTTTAGCGAATGAAAGATACGGTATGATGCCACTAGCATCAGTCCATTCTTTAAACAGATAATTGTTCTTGAAGAAATAGTTATGACCGAAAGCAGCGTGAGCAATAACCAATGTCTGCATGGTCATGGTGTTCTCTTCCATGAGATACGAAATACAAGGGTCTGAGTTAATGACGATTTCGTATGCCAATCCCATTTGACCTCTCTTATATTTTGTAGACTCTTGGACGAAATGTTTTCCGAAGCTCCAATGATTATACATGATAGGCATTCCCACCGATGTATAAGCATCAAGCATCTGTTCAGATGAAATCATTTCAATCTGATTTTCGTATATATCTAACTTTAGTTCCTCTTTAGCGATTTTGTCACATTCATCGTATACTCTACGAATCGCGTCAAAATCCCATTCGGCACTATTATATAACAACTTTGACTTTCTTGGCATAACTTTTATCTATCTTGTTTCTTGAATAGTTCAATGAACACCTTCCATATATCAGGAGATTGATTCACCTGTTTCATATCGAAGTTACTAGCGGTATCTCGTAACACATCATAATGGCACCACAACCCATAATCAGAATTGAAATACATATCCGAATACCTCGATCTATGATATTCTGTTTGAATGTATGCCATGTATTGTGTAATCGGAAGCAAATCGTTTTGAAGAATGTTAATAACCTCAGCGGTATCGTCTCCGAAGTTATCACCATCAGAACATTGAGCGATGTAGATATTCCATTCATTCGTAGGGTATCTTTCACGTTGAATTTCTTTCAATAACTTAAACGCTGAACTAACAACCGTTCCACCTGTTTCCTTTGAATGGAAAAATGTCTCTTCATCACACTCAGACGCCGCTGTGTGGTGTCTAATGAATATGATATCAGTATGTTCATACTTACGTTCAAGGAACATATAAAGTAACATGAAGAATCGTTTTGACAAACCCTTTTCGTGTTCACCCATCGAAGCAGACACATCCATTACACAAAACATAACAGCCTTGTCATTAGGTTGTGGTTTGAGATTGTAGTTACGGAATCTCATGTCAACTTCATCAAAGAAAGGAACCTGACGGAACTTCTTTTTCATCTTCATGATTTTCTCTTCGAGTGTCTTGATATCTTCTTCATCCTCAGCTTCGACCAGATCAACTTCCAACTTATCAAGAACTTTCTTTGAGGGTCGTTTAAGAGCAATTCGTCTACCCAACGAATTCTTATAAGACTGCAACTTGTCGAGGTTTGATATACTTCCATCTTTACGGAAGCCTTCTCTGACACTCTTGAAGTTTTTTATTTCCTTCATTTCCTTATCTTGTAAATTTGGAAGTTCCAAATCTTCAAAGAACAAGTCATAAAATTCTTCTTTACTTAAAGCAAACTCAAATTCATCCTCAGAAATTTCATCACCATTAGAACCTTGTTTTCCACCACCACCGGCGTTTTCTGGAGGCCTACGAATTGTATCACCTTTTTTATACGTCTTGTTTCCTGGACGAACATCATTCTTCTTACCAGTTTCCCAGTCGTGACCAAACGTAGGTTCTTTGATACCTTCTTTTGGGATTATAACGTTTTCACCCGTTGACGTGTCAGTTACCTTACGACCTCTAATCTTATCTTTGAGGGATTCGCGAATAGCTTCTTTAGCACGCTTAATAAAACGTTGTCTATTACTTGTCGATTTCCCTTTCAAATTTTTACGTCTGTCTATAATACGAGCCATAATTATTTCTTTGTGAGGTAGTCTACTACAGCATCCGCCATAGTTTTATTATTGTGTTCCAATCCTAACCTATCAATATTCGTTACATGAAATGCGACAATCTCTTGACCATCGATTTTCAGAACATCAAATATTTCACCGTTAACAGGTTCACGTTCCATCTTCACCACCAACTGCTTTTTATTTTCTTGTCTTGGCATAAATTAATTTAGTAAAAACCCCCACAAGGTTCTCTTGTGGGGATGATTGAATTAGTTACTCTTTGAGTATCTCATGTAGAAGTCAACGACTCTCTTGATTTGACGTAGAGTGTAACCGTTCTTCTCCATACGTGATACGAAGTCATTGTGTTTCTTTGTATCCTTGGAAGACTTCTTAGAGTCGAATGAGATAACAGGAAGCAGTTCTTCTGTTGAAGCGAACATCTTGTGTTCGATTACATCCTTCATCTTTTGGAATGAATCCCAACGTGGGAACTTACCACCATTCTTTGACTTAGATCGAAGAACAAAGTTTACAATCTCATGTCGGAAGTCTTGAACGTTGCCGATTCCAGCAGGCTTCTCCAACTTCTCAAGCTCAGCTTCAAGAGCGTGTTTGGAAATGAGTTGACCTGTATCGTGGTCTTTGTATTCCTGATCTTGAACCCAGTGGTCAGCGTAGTTAACATACCGTTCAAAGATGTTCTGTCCGTAATCACTATATGATTCAAGGTAAGCCTTTTGAATTTCCTTGCCGATTTCCTCAGCATACTTAGAAGTCAAAGTGTTCTTAATAAGGTTGATATATTCATCTTCTTTCTCAGAACCATACTGTTCTTTCTTAACAGCCTCTTCCAACACATACATCAGGTGAATTGGGTCAGCAGCAATCTCGTTAGCATCATGATTGAATGTCTTTGATAATACTTTGAAAGCTGCTCGTGTGGAGAACCCACTCATGCCTTCATCAAGACCAGCATAGTCTTTATACTCTTGAACCGACTTAGCGTCTGGCTTAACATCTTTTAAGTTTTCGCCATTATAGATTCGTAACTTGGTAAACAAGTCTGAATTCTCATGTTCAACCAATCGTGTTAATACAGAGAACTTGGATAGAATCTCAAGTGTCTTTGGAGCACAAGGAGCGTCGAAGAGATTAGATTCTCTAAGCAACTTCTCATAAATCTTCTTCTCTTCGTCGTAACGAACAGAGTATGGAACCTTTACAAGATAGATACGGTCTAAGAACGCCTCATTATTCTTGTTGTTTCTAAAAGTCTTCCATTCAGATTCATTGGAGTGAGCCATAACAACACCGTCGAAAGGAATAGGTCCAATTTCTTCCGAACCAACATAGTTACCTTCTTGTGTAGCAGTCAACAATGGGTGAAGAGTTTTGATTGGAGCCTTGAACATTTCCACGAACTCCATAACACCTTGATTACCACGACAAAGAGCACCACTGAATGAGTAAGCATCTGGATCATTTTGACTAAGTTCATCCAACTTACGAAGGTCAACCTTACCAACCAACGAACTGATATCTTGGTTGTTATCATCGCCTGGTTCCGTCTTAACAACACCACGTTGACGAAGTTTAGAAGGCATCATACGAACAACGGAAAACTTTGAAATGTCTCCACCATATTCGTCAAGACGTTTGATTGCCCAAGGCGAAAGAATTGTCTTTAGTCGATTCTTTGGAATCCCAAGTTCCTCAGAGTGAGACTCATTGAACAAAGAAAGCGGAGATTCGAAAACAGGAGAAATTGTATCACCAGCCTTTAGAACGTAAATTGGGTGAACCTCAACCAATTCCTTGATCCGTTCAGCCAAAGACGATTTACCACCACCGACAGGTCCAAGAAGATAAAACACTTGTTTCTTTTCTTCCAACCCTTGAGCAGCGTGAGTAAAATAACCAACGATTTGTTCAATGACCTCTTCGAGCCCATAAAAATCTTTGAACGCTGGATATACCTTAATTGTTCTATTCTGAAAGATTCTTCCCATCGTTGGGTCTTTCTGAGTATCGATAAGTTCAGGATCACCTATAGCGTCTAAAACTCTCTCAGCGGGTGAAGCATAAGCTAACTTATTCGTCTTACACAATTCAATGTAATCTTCCAATGAATACTCTTCATCTTTAGATTGTTTATATTGTTCTACAATTGATTTTATAATCGACATATTATTTCTTTCCTTGAGTTTTGATTTTCATTACCTATTTTATACATTCGACGACTCCTATTGTCAAATTATAACAACTTTTTTTAAGATTCTTCTTTGTATTTCTTTGATAGAGCATACAACGTTTTGTCTAAACGATTTATAAACGCTAAGATTTCGTCACGAATAACATATCCAAGGTTCCTTAACTCAACTATACTTCTCTCAGCAGCTCTTAAATCTGTAGATGCTTTAGTTAATATAGATGAGTTAAAACCATCTTCACCATATAATGTCCAGTCTGACTGACCACCATACTTTTTATCCAACTCCATTGCAATATTCAATCGGTATTCTTCCAACGTGTCAACATCATTTTGAGTTACGCCTCCATATTTATCAAAATACTTAACTTTGTTATCTTCGGCACATGGAATTTCGCCCATCAACTTAAACAACGTATGTTGAATTTTTTTGATATCAACCTTATCGGAGGATGATAAAAAATGATGTGACATTCCAAGAGAAGCATGAAACGAATCAAGTCTACCTACAGCTTCACATCGGGGGTCGTCTTTAGCCATACGTCCACCCATAGACATATCTGTATATCCACTGTCGCCTCGGCCAGTTGCCATGTTCTTATATTTCATTTTATATAGTTCAACTTATCAAAAAATATCACATTTTCCACCACTACAGGCCGCGCCCGCAGTTTCATCTACATTCTGATAGAATTCAGACTCTTCGAGAACAGTTGACCAATCGATTTCTGTATATTCTCGTTTAAGGTCACACCAAGTTTTCCAGTTGTTAACATCTTTCAAACAATATGTCATTCTTTTGAAATCACCATTAAAATATCTTTCGGCGAACTGAACAGCTCTTCGTATCCAATCCTTTTTATCGAACCATGTATCGTAAGTATCTTGATCTTTATGATACTGTTCTAACTGCTGTGAGAATTTTATCAACTTCTTATTGTATTGTGATGGTGTATAACCATTTTTAACAGGACGGACTGGATATGCAGGAACATCAAGATTATCAGCAATATCTTCGCCAATACCCAAAACAGTATCACACGCTTTCCAAAGGTTATCATCGAAAGCAAGAAGGCCAGCGACAATCAAACCACTAGCGAAAGCAGAAGCGTCGCCATACTCTTTAACAATTTCAGACGGTGTAAACACAGTTGTAAATGGAGCCTGTGGATAGTCTTTATCACCACTAGCAGGCAACAATGAAATACCAGCGAACCACTTACGGTTCTTGTAAATATAATCTGTTAAATCATCCCATTCATCTAATTGAACTGTGATAGTATTTGATACATTGTGTCTTGTGTAAGACTTTGTACATTTCTCAATACGTGTTCCAGCCTCTACCCAATTTTGTTGAGTTAACTTTACCTTGTCCAACAAGTCAATCGCCCCAAGTTGATTTTTGATAACAGAACCAACAGGAACCTCACACAAGAAAGAGATAACCATATCAGTTCCATTTGTGCTCCATACAGATTCAGCTACCGCCGAAGGATTCTGTCTCATAAACTCTTGAACAGGAAATTCCAACTTGTTGGCTTGAACTCTTCTCATGTATCTACGGGCGTGATGAGGGTGTATTCCACTTGAAGAACCCAATACACATGAAGTTGTATTATGACTTACACACCCATTGGCTAGCTGATATGTATGTGTGTTTTCTGTTTCTAAATCTAAAGTTAAAACCTTCCCATCAGATTTTTTTGGTGTTTTTATTACTTTCATATTTTTCCTTCTAATAATTTTCTAAATACTGTTTCTTTTATATCAGTTCCCCACAATATCAAAATTTAAAATATCGTCACCTTCATCTAGTTCATCAGCACGCTTCCAATCGCCATTCACCAATTTAAATTTGTGCCATGGTGTGCATTTGATTACACTGCCATCTTCCATAGGAATCTCATATACCTCTATGTTGCCATTGACATATAATTTAGATATATTTTCTAATTCATTATTCTCATTGTAAATCTGAACGGGACTTTTTAAGTCGAGCCACTCACCATCCATGGACTGTAGCTCTTTCAATGTAAACCCTTGGTCTTCGAAAATGGATAATATAGTTTTATTACCATCAACCGTTTTAATTTCTTGATTTGTATCAAGGCACCCCGCCGGCTTTACACAGGTTCCACGAGCGGCAACGTTGATTCCAATATGTTTTGCTGTAATAGCATTCATATCAAGAACCTGTTTTGCTCCGTCACGTTGAACCTTTGGATCAAATGCAATTTCAGGAGAATCCATCATACCTGTCATTGATACACCAATCAACGCTTCTTGTTCGACAAGATACTGGGAGGTTAATCCTAAATATTTGAATTTAGTATAATCAGCTTGAAGCGTTCCTATGAAAGCACCAGCACGACATACTTGTCTAAAGTCTTCAGCAGTTTTAACCTTCTTCATGTTTATCTCACAGAGATTACATGCTTGCCAACCGTTATACAAATTCTTTCCGTCTTTGTATTCCGGGCTCTGTTTGAACTTAGCCAACTTCGCATCGGATAACATGTTAATATCCAATGACGGATAAAATCCAATCTCAACACAGTTATGAACTAAAGTCCCATTGGCAAAAAAGTTATGGGTATTGTTTACCGTTATATCGTATACATCTTGATTTGATATAATTGAGATTCGTTTTATTTTTTTAATTTTTTTATTAATTTCCATTTTTTTTAAGTTCGTTTTCATAGTTGGCCCCACAATAAGTTGTGATGTCATCCACAATCACAGCACTCAGACCATATTCAGTTTCTAACAGCTCGGTTTCATATTTTCAATTACCCGAGTAGTCCATTTAGATTGATCGACATACACTTCTTCAGTTACCTCAACCGTCGATGAATACGACTCACTATCAAAATCAACGGAAACAACCTCATCATCAGTGGTCAAATTAGAGGCATTCACATACCCTCGATTGTTAGTATACACTCGGTGGTCAGATGTCAATTCTAACACAGTGTCATCATCAAACTCCAGTTTAATAACGTTAGCATTTTCACGGGTTTTAACGCCGGCCTTTACAGTCTCATACACCAAGTCACCGGAATCGTTATATGATAACACCTTATACTTGGATGGGTCTTCTACGATTTCACGAATTGAGACTAATCCACAATCCGTCTCTACCAATGTGTCACCCACTAAACAAGGGTTATATAGGATACCTTCGTCTTCTGCCCATACGAAACCTGGCTCACCAAATTCTTTGACAGACTCCATGACTTTCTCAAAGGCTTCTTTGGTTGTTTTGTCACGAATCAATAACACAGAGTTGTTCGAACGACCACGTTGAGGATTCGTTTCAAGCCAATTGCCTGTTTTAGCGTTTAACATCTCAGTATCCTCCGGAGAGAACAAACAAATAGTAGCACTACGACGAACCCCACCACTCAATACAGCATCCGACATGTGCATCACAACGTCATAAGCATCAATAGGCCGCAACTGACCAGCAAATCCGTCGGTATGAAAATCAGGAGAATTCAATCGACGTTCGATAAGATTAACAATATTGGAGATAGATGCCTTCAGCCCTTCTGGACCAGGCGCTTTAAATCCTCCTGATATTAATGAACCCTCAAGTCGTATTTTGGAATAATCAAATTCCATTTCATACCCATTACTCTCCGGAAACACAGATGAACCGTCAAAGAATGAGTTGATTGCCAAACCGATAGCATCAGCCCAACCTTCAATGTTATCTGGAATAACAAATTTCTTTTTTCCTTTTGTTCGTGGTGTTATCTTAGGCAATTTCGACACATGACACTTTTGAACGGAGAAGCCTGTTCCACATCCGCAGTTATGAACCACTGCCCCATTAGCCAATACGAAGTTGTGATGTTCCGGTACTGTTATATCCCAGTAGTTAATGTCATCTTCAATATATTCTTTTTTCTTAATTCTCATAAATATTTTTTCTCTTGCAATAATTGTTTAAATTCCGTTGTCGATATCCATTCTTATTATATTTTAGTGGATTCATGTGTCAGTAGTCAAATCTACAACAGTATCAATTTCAAGTATGTAAAAGTCTACGTGATGTAATGTATCATCGACGACAAACAACTACTTATTATCAAAAAACTTTACATCATCCTCATCTGATAAATCTTTAGCTTCTACCCAACCACGATTCGTAGTAAAAAACTGATGGTCTTCGGTACATTTTACCTCTGTATCGTCTTCGAACGTTATCTTTAATTTTCGTTTTCCTTTTGAGGGGGTTTCGAATACATTACTGGGTTTAACCCATACAAACTCACCCGAATCTTCCACATGTGCTAGTATTTCATCATTGCATGTAAGTTCGCTTATTTTTTTCACTCCACCTCGGACTTTAACCTCAGTGTCTGGGTGAAAACACAACAAAAGATACATACACTCTTGGAAAAAACGTTCACGGTCACAGTATGACACGATACAGTTAAACATTTTAGCCTCGTGTTTCTCAATTGACGGACCACCAAACTGTAGTGCTCTTTGTGATCCTAATACCCTTCGTTTTAATACTTGTTGCTTTGCGAAATCAAAATTTTTTCTAAATTCTGGTATCGTTTCCAATTCGTCTGTAAATCTTCGTTCATGCATGTCGAACACTCTGTCTATCTGTTCATCCCATGTTTCTCTTCGTTTCTCTTCAACGTTGTATTTTGCGTATTTAGCGTAAATTGTATATTCTTGTAAGGCTTTGATTGACATAATTTCTTTTTTTTTCTAATGTTAGATAACAAAAACACACTAACGTCCGTGTGTCAATTTATAATTAAAGGTAAGTTTAAATATTGTATATATGAAGGATATATCCAATAAACAACCTTTATTTTTTATTTGTTTTTACACTCCAAAAAAACAATATTCTGCCATACTTATATGTTAAATCTAACGGAGAATATAGTAATCAACTTCTCTGAGATTATCCAACCCAGAGCCGCCTGCGTAACTTATAGCGCTTTGTAAATCGCCTTGGATTTCTTCGAGTTTTTCTAAATACGTAAATCCGTTACAATTGAGTTCTGTTAAGAAACCTTCCACATTTTTCTTATGCCCCTTATTCTCTTCGCTGGCAGAACCATAATACCTTTTTTTAATTATTTTATGTGGTATATCCACATCCACACCTTCGGTAGTTTCACGGCTCTCATACACATTCTCAGCAGGAGAGTCTTCACAAGCAGCAAACATACCTCCAGCCATTGTCATACTTGCTCCAGCACGAATAGCTTTAACAATGTCTCCGTTCTCAGACATTCCACCGTCAGCGATGATTGGAATTCTATTTGATGTAATTTCATCGACTCTCCGTTGTAGTTCAACCTGTATTGCCGTTTTTATGGTGTCGGGGTCGATTTTGTCTGGCTCACCCGACACAGGAACCAACAAATTGTTAATATAGTGTAAGGTGGAGTATACGGTATCAACCGATATCCGCACTGGCATATACGGATGGCGATTGTGTAACTCACGCTTAATTTCATTATAGATTGTAGTCTGAATCTCACTCCGAACGGATTCCAAATCGTCATGGATCGGAGTAGAACACCGTTTAACACAAGAAAACATTGGACACGTGAAACCTGTTTTGAGTTTAGTGCTGCAGTTATGTGCTATGATATTTTCACCGACACAGTATGAATGGTCACTCTCAATCTCTAGATCGTATACAGGAATATCAAACTCATATTCAACTTTACTTATTTCCGGTTCTATAAATTTGTATTTCATTTTCTATTTCATCTAGTACTTTAAAATTTACTGTTCGTATATCACACTCCCAGTATAAAATTCTTTCACCTCAGAATCCGAAGTCATATTGATTATAACTGAGAATCACGGAGTATTTTGGAGTGGGTGTTGGTCTACTGTTATCAAAAGATGCTCATCTGTTATCTTATGGGCTTCCAACCAAAAAGCGAAATCGTGAATGTTTTCATCAGTTACAGAGTCAATATCGGATTTGTAGATCACATAAAACTTGTGATTCTTTGTACATACATTTCCGTTCACACTAATCATATCATTGGAATACTTTTCTATTGTATCCAATACGACCTTATAATCTCCTGTGTGTGTTATTACCCTGTCACCAACTCTAACATCTTTTATTTTCAAACTACCGTCTACCGTATTTACCATAGTATCTCCGAGAA
>Ga0136558_1000469_pt1 | contig 22710 bp, 16 predicted proteins | sample AntRauTorckE6833_FD_101391 | JGI IMG/M metagenome (GOLD analysis project Ga0136558, IMG submission 101391) | Saline lake microbial communities from Rauer Islands, Antarctica - Metagenome Torckler E6 #833 | ecosystem: Environmental > Aquatic > Non-marine Saline and Alkaline > Saline | place...
ATACCTTCACTTCAGGAAAAATATTCTCAACTCTAAATAATTCAGAACAATGAAAAATCTATTCACAGCACTATTTTTTAGCCTATCATTTATCATCGCCGGATGCAGCTCAGATCAGGAATCGCATAGTCATGGCGAAGACGGCGATCACACTCATGAAACATCGGCCCAGCCATCCACTACCGACGATAACGACGCTATTCGTATTGGAGGTGGCAACCACCATTCTACAGAAGACGATTCAACCCATGCTCACGATGAAGATGGTGACCACAGTCATGGGGATGATGGGGATCATACGCATGATGAAGATACCCATACACACGGAGACGAGGAGCACAGTCACTAATTCCCAACCGATTAACAAACTTATCACGAACAAATTTTGATGCAATGAAACAACTGATAACATTAATAATTCTTAGTTCTTCCCTGTTGGTGATTGGGTGCGGTGGTGGCAGTGATGAAGGTCACAGCCATGGCGAAGACGGTGACCACACCCATGAGCAAACGGCTCCGCAATTACAGGAAGATGATAGCCACTCCCATGAGGGTGAAGACGCCCATACTCATGAGGAGGAATCCCAATTGGAAGGAGCCGGAGTGATCACACAATGGACAGATAAAACAGAACTGTTCATGGAGTACCCGGAACTGATCGTTGGACAGGAAGCTACCTTCGCCGTTCACCTGACCCGTCTTTCAGATTTTCAGCCCATATCCGAGTCGGAAGTGGAGTTTGTGTTTAGCTCTCAGCGAGGTAACGAAGGCTCCCTCACCGAAACGGAAGTTCAAATCCCGGGAATATATGGCCCCGATGTCATCTTTGAGCGGGCGGGCAGGTACGATCTCACGATTATCATTCAGGGGATGGTGGAAGATACGCTGCAGGTCAATGGCATTCCTGTTTATAGCTCTTCAGAAGACGTTCCGGCAGCTCACGAGGAAGAAGATCCCAACCTGATTTCCTTTCTAAAAGAACAGCAATGGAAGATCCCTTTTGCTACTCAACTGGTTGGCCGATATACACTATCAGAAACGGTGGATGCACATGGGGAGCTCAAACCGGTTCAAAATAGAGAGGTTATTGTTTCTGCACCCTTTTCCGGGATCATCTTAAGCAGTGCCAATCAAAGTCTGCCGGTTGAAGGTCAGGATATTAGCAAAGGTATGTCTCTGGTACAGTTGAATCCATCCATCCAATCATCCGATGGCGAAAACTATGCCCAGCAATTTATCAATGCGCAATCTCAGCTGACCTTAACAAAAATGAATCTGGAACGGTCCAAGCGCTTATATGAGAAAGAGGCCATTCCTGAAGTAGAACTTGAAAAAGCACGCATTGAATATCGTCAGGCGCTTACTCAGTTTCAGACGATTAATGAGATCGCTCAAATTGATACCTCAACAGTAGATACTTACGGTGACTCCGAATCCTCCTATCGCTTTGAAATGAAAGCACCGATCTCCGGAACCGTGATAGAATCTTATATACGGCTCGGAATGCAGGTGAATGCCGGAGAGCCTCTTCTTCGAATTGCTGACATGAGTAAAATGTGGCTTAACGTACACGTTCCTGCAGCTGAACGAACAACCATGCAGAATCCAGGAGCGGCCGTTTTTTATGTCCAGGGGAATGAGAAAATGTATAGAATGGATGAGGTAAACGGACGCCTGCTTAGCGTAGGAAAACAAGTTGATCCTCAAACCCGAACGCTTTCAATAATCTATGAGATCGACAATCAGGAAGGGTTGCAAAGTGGATTATTTGTAACGGTAGAGATAGACACAGATCAAAAAGAAAATGTGATTGCAATCCCTGAATCTGCTTTGATTGAAGAGGAAGGTTCTTTTGTGGTTTATGTACACGTAGCCGGAGAATCGTTTGAGAAGCGAGCTATTACTACTGGTATAAAAAACCGAGGCTGGGTGGAAGTAACTTCTGGCCTGGAAGAAGGCGAGCATATTGTCACGACCAATGCGTATCAGGTGAAATTGGCTTCATTGTCCTCTGAAGCGCCTGCACACGGTCATTCACATTAATCATCAGGAAAGGAAATAAACTATGTTAGATGCAATAATCAGAGGATCGTTAAGGTATCGGTTAGTCGTATTGGTGAGTTCGGTGGTGATACTGGCAGCTGGTATTTATATCGTGGATAGGATGCCGGTGGATGTGTTTCCGGATCTCACGGCTCCCACCGTGACCGTAATGACCGAAGCCCACGGGATGGCCCCGGAAGAAGTAGAGCGACTGGTAACTATTCCGGTTGAGACATCGGTTAATGGTGCGACCGGAGTAAGACGGGTTCGCTCATCCACAGCCAAGGGAATATCGATTGTATGGGTCGAGTTTGATTGGGGCACCGATATTTTCAGGGCACGGCAAATCGTGAACGAGAAACTGCAATTGGTAGCCACTAGTCTGCCTGAAGAAGTCCCACCGCCTATTATGGCGCCGATCTCATCTATTATGGGAGAGATCATGCTGGTGAGTGTGGATAGCGATGAACACTCCGAACTGGACGTGCGAACCGCAGCCGATTGGGAAATTAGACGGAGATTGTTGGCGATACCCGGCGTGGCTCAGGTTATCCCCATTGGGGGCGGGCAAAAACAATATCAGGTGCGTGTAGACCCCGACAAGCTTAAACAGTACAACATCACGCTGCATCAAGTGTTGCAGGCTACCGAACAGGCAAATGAAAATTTTTCGGGTGGTTTTTTCCGGGAATTCAGTCAGGAATACACTATCAGAGGGATAGGCCGTGCTTATTCTGTTGAAGATTTGGAACAGGCTGCCATCACTCAGCGAAATCATATCCCGATCACCATTGGTGACGTGGCTACAGTGGAGATTGCCGCTGCGCAAAAGATCGGAGATGCGTCAGTAGATGCAGAACCGGCCGTGATCATTTCCATCCAAAAGCAGCCAGGAACGAATACCCTTGAACTCACCGACCGGGTCGATGAAACCCTGGCTCAGATTGAGGCAAGCTTACCTGCAGGTTTTGAGATCAACACCCATCTGTTCCGCCAGGCCGATTTTATTGAACTTGCCATCGATAACGTAATAGAAGCCCTGCGGGATGGTGCCTTTCTGGTGATTGTCATCCTATTCTTATTCCTTGGGAATTTCCGCACGACGCTGATCTCACTTACGGCCATTCCGCTGGCGCTGATCTCTTCGATTTTTGTGCTGGCATTCCTTGACATCACCATTAATACGATGACTTTAGGCGGGATGGCTATTGCCATTGGGGTGATCGTAGATGATGCCATTATTGACGTCGAAAATGTATTCAGGCGGCTCAGGGAAAACTCGAAACTTCTTGAATCTGAGCAGAAACCCGCTATTGATGTCGTTTTTGAAGGCTCGAAAGAGATTCGTTCGTCTATTATTAACGCCACACTGATTATTATGATTGTATTTATTCCGCTGTTCTTCTTAAGCGGGATTGAAGGTCGCATGCTCCAACCACTGGGGCTCGCATACATCATTTCTATCGGGGCATCACTGGTGATTGCCATGACCGTAACGCCGGCTATGTGTTATTACCTGTTGCCAGGTCAGGCTTCCAAAGGCAAGCTTGAGGAGAGTTGGTTTACTAAAAAGCTAAAATCAGGATATGAGCAGGTACTCAATGTGGTACTTCGCTTCAAGAAAACTATTCTTTTGGGTACGCTGGTTTTATTTTTGGGAACACTGGTGGCTGTACCTTTTCTCGGTCGATCCTTTCTTCCCGAGTTTAATGAAGGGACTTTGGTGATCAGTGCGGTAACCATTCCCGGAACTTCGCTAACGGAATCCAATGCTATCGGCAAGCGCATTGAAGAAATCTTGCTGGAGCATCCTGCCGTTGCATCCACCTCACGCCGAACCGGCCGTGCTGAACTGGATGAACACGCCCAGGGAGTCAACGCATCCGAGATTGATGCCGAACTTGATGTTCCCGAAGGAACCACGAAAGAAGAAGTATTGGCTGAACTCCGGGAGGACCTGAGCGTTGTTTCGGGAACCAATATTACCATTGGTCAGCCAATCGGGCACCGGATTGATCATATGCTTTCCGGAACACGGGCCAACATCGCCGTGAAGATCTTCGGAACCGATCTGTTCAGGCTTCGAGCTTTAGCCGAAGAAGTGCGCGGACAAATGGAAACGGTAGAAGGCGTTGTTGATTTGTCGGTGGAACAACAGCAGAACGTCCCCCAGATACAAATCCGTCCCGACCGTAGAGCACTGGCCCGATATGGTATTACCATTCAGCAGCTGGCTGAAATGGTGGACGTTGCTTTTGCCGGTGAGGTTGTCTCTCAGGTGCTGGAAGGCGACAAAATGTTTGATCTGCTGGTGCGCTTCGATGAAGATCACAGGGGAAGTATCGAGTCGGTACAGAAAGCCACTTTTAACCTGGAAGATGGAACCATTGTGCCGCTGGCAGAACTGGCTTCGGTGCAGTCCCGAAGCGGACCCAATACCATTAGTCGGGAAAATGTACAACGCAAAATTGTGGTCTCAGCCAATGTTGCAGGCCGGGATCTGCGGGGCACGGTGGATGAGATTCGTGCCAATGTATCTGAAAATGTCAGCTTTCCGCAAAGCTATTTTGTGGAATATGGTGGGCAGTTTGAAAGCGAAGCTCAGGCCACACGGACCATTTCGTTGCTCAGCATCATTGCCATTGCGGCTATTTACCTGCTGTTGTACCTGGAATTCGGGTCCCTCAAAACGGCTTTACTGGTCATGGTGAATCTCCCATTTGCCCTGATCGGTGGTATTTATACCGTGCTGTTTACCAGCGGTATTATTTCCATTGCCACACTGGTAGGATTTATCACGTTATTTGGTATTGCAACAAGAAACGGAATATTGATGGTCTCGCATTACCAGCAGCTTCGGAAAGAAGGGAAGGAATTTCTGCAAGCAATACGTCAGGGAGCTATGGAAAGACTCAATCCCATCCTCATGACGGCTCTTACAGCAGGACTTGCTCTGATCCCTCTGGCATTGGCCGCCGGTGAACCGGGGAATGAGATTCAGTCTCCGATGGCTCAGGTAATTCTTGGAGGATTATTGAGTTCCACTTTACTAAACATGGTTGTTATCCCAGCCTTATTAGCGCAGTTTGAAACGGAATAATTCAGATTAAAAGGGTTGAGATGATCAGCCCTTTTATTTTAATGGCTTAACACTTTTGTAACCCAAGCTCGACTAACCCCAAACTTTCGGGCAATTTTTCCCAATCAATTTCGAAGCGATATCTTTTGGGGCCTCTTTTTGAAGCCCTGAGAGGCCATTTTATGGAGAACAAAATTCGCAAGTCCGTAGCTTTCAAGAATTCAGACATTCGAAGGTTGTCTGAATTCATGACTAATTTTTATCAATTTGATTTTGATACACGCTCGATCCGGTTTCATTCCAAAATTCAATGACCTTGGAGCGATCTTTATAATATTTGACGGTTATAAATCCCTTCTCTCCATAGGTATAGGCTTCTGAACTCTTTTTTTTAACATAGGTAGTTTTTGAAGCTGATCCGCTGACAATGAAGTGATCATCCTCGTTTGGGATGTACTGCAAACTATGTTCGTGTCCTGCGGCATAAATCAAACCTTCAACTTGTTCAAAACTTGTAAGTAACTCGTTCCTTAGATCTGAATAACGAGCCAGATCCTGAGGAAGTCCCCAGACCTTACGGTAGACAACATACAGGGAACCAAAAAGAGGAGGGAGCAGATGAGGACGAATTGAAAAATTACCCCCATGTCTTCCATAAGAAAATAGGGGATGGTGCGCGGCGACAACAATTTCATCTTTATTATAACTTGAAAGCAATTGGTCGATCTCATCGAGCATAATTCTCTTTTGACCTTCCGTATTATCGCCATGTGGTTTTTCATGTGGATGGAGCCACCAATGGGTATCCAATGCTACAAGCTGAATGTTAAAGGAGGTATCACCTATTTTTGCTTCATGTAAGGTGATACGGACTGGTCCGGGATATCCGCTATCTGGCAAAAAAGTATTTCCTCGGTCTAAAGAAGATTCTATAAATCTTTCTTGCCGGCGCACCCACTCAAGACCGTTCTCACCAGAACTCTGCCAGTCATGGTTTCCTGGTACAAAAATAATGCGTCCGGGAAAATCCTGGATAATATTTAATTGGCCGGATAGTTTGTCTTCCATTTCTTTTCGGGAAGGATGATTCTCGGGCGGTAAACCATTGGGATATAGATTGTCGCCCAAAAATACGATCGTACTTTGTTCGTCAAGCTGATTAATTTGTTGTTGTAAGCTCTCCATCAACAGGTCTGGAGAAGAAGAAAAATTATTTCCGGTGTCACCAATTAATATTAGTGTAAACACAGGATCACCTGAAGGAAGATGGCTATCCTGAATTTGTCTTTGTTCAGATTTTTTTTGAGTACCGGAAGTATTAGCGCAACTTAGCAGGAATAATGTGCAAAAAGAGAATGCCAGGCTATGGATAGCTATTTTTGAAGTAAGGAGGTTTGTTTTATACAATTGCATCAGTTATATCAGTTAATTTTCGAATTCGCTTAACAAAGTAGTTTAACAGGCCTCTGCTCAAGTTGGCGTGCTCTTCCAGAAGATCATAAAAATCCTGACGATTGATCACTAAAAATTGAGAATCTTCTTTGCAAGTAGCCGTCATCAATCGTTCTTTACCATCAAAAAACCCCCAAGCCCCGATGGCTTCAGGTTCTGAAATTTCCCTTTTAGACTTTCCATTCCGGATTAATTGTACTTGGCCTCCAAATAAGAGGTAGACCGATTGGGAGGAGTCTCCTTCTTTAAAAAGATCTTGGTCTTTATCAGCCATAAATCTCGTGCTGATTTCGGCGAGGTGTACTAAAAGTTCAGAAGGTATATCGGAAAATAGTTCAATTCCCTTAAGAAAAATCACACGTTCAATAGTAGTATCCATGAAAGATGTCTAATTATGTTGATTGTTTTGCATTTCGTTTTTTCACCATCTGGGCAGTCTCCTTAACCAAATCATTAGATGAATGGGAAGCTTCTTCAACTTTGTCTTGTAACTGTATAGGACATTTTGGAGATACACTATAAACTGAGCAAACTTTCAACCAAATGTCTTCTCCTTCCATGAGTTGAATAAGTCCTTCATCATAGCTCATTCTAGAAATGTTGAACAGATTGCGGCCAGCTTCTATTTTTTTTGATTCTTCTTGATTATCAATGACAGGGAAAACGAATTTCAAATCTTCCTCGTCCAGTACATTGTCTAAAAACTCAAGAGCACTGGATTGTTTTTCAGAAGAGATACTCTGAATTGATAAATAGGAGCCATACATATCATTAGTATTGTAAATAAGTCCTAAAAATCGAAAAATTCGTTCAACAACTTCCCTCATTTTTTCAGTCAGTGCCTGTATTAAAATTTGGTTTGGGCGATCTGAGGGTTGGAGCTTTTTGACCTCAAGTAATCTGAAGTATGTGCTGGATTCCTGCCTGATAAATGAACGTATTTTATGTTCCTCCATTTGTAGAAAGGAATTCTTTCTCTTTAGCTTGTTTAATGCTTTAAGGACATGGTAACGAAGGTCAGGCCGGTTTATATCCAGCATTTCATAGAGATGATCTACCGCGATCTGTTTCTGGTAGTAGGAGAAAATATCGGGAATGCTTTTGCGTATTCGAAGGGATACCTGTTCATCAAAAAACCGATTTTTATATAGGATCAAGTGACTTTTGCTGTAAGAGGCTAGTGCTTTGATGGCATCGATCCGGTATTCTGTATTTTCTAACTTGGTAAATAACTGAGGAATTAGCTGATCCTTCTTTTGTCTTTTAATGCTTGAAATGGCTTTCCTGACAACTGAAGGATGTTCATCATCCAATAGTTTAGCAAGGTAATGTTCAGCAAGATTATCGTTATTAATATACCCGAGAGCATCAGCTAACTGCGCTTTAATGACTATAGAATCTTTACTCTCGTTGGTAAGAAGTTGGTCAAAAAATTCCGGATCAACTAAATCGAAGGCGCTTTCATCCGCATGCTTACTAGCACAGCCAATTGCAGCAGCCCTGAGCTTGAGATCATCGTGAGATAAGTAAGAGCGTATCACTTTACTTGGGTCTTCGCTGGAATGCCCGCACAAATAGTAAATGGTTTCCAGTCTTATCTCAGGAGCCGGATCTTCAAGTAACTTCTGTACTTTTTCTATCAAGTCCACTGAATCCACATTTTGTAACAGCTTTAGAGCTTGTAATTTTATCTGGCTGTTATCGTGATCTAAAAGATCAATAAGATCATCTGTTACTTTTTCTGCATTGCTGCTCTCTAATAAGATTAAAGAGTGTAACTGTTCTGCATCATTATCAGAGTGTAAAGATTCACGAATAACAGAATAAATTTTGGCTTCATCTAGATTTAGAGTATTGGAGTCTGAACTGATAAGTTGTTTTTGGATCGAATCGCGAAATTTTTGAACATATTCTTTTCGGGCTACTATTCCGAGAAAGATCCAGATAACCAACAAAAATATAACCGCGTAAGTAAGAAGATAGGCTGACCAATTAAGAACTGCTATAAAAGCAAGTAGAAGTAATCCCGCAAACCCTCGTGAAAACCGATCTACAAATATATCTATGAATACTTTTGTTTGCTCTTTGGTTGACTGAGAAAGAGGTAAAAACAATAATTCCCTTCCATTCTTATCTATTGAGTACCGACTGGCTCCATCAAATCCATTAAGTAACACAACCGAGGCAAGTAGAGGTTCAATAGCCAGAAGTACTGCCGCAATCATCATTCCAGCCGGGCGCGTTAGAATAGCGCCTGAGATCCCCATTCTTTTAATGATAGTGGAAGAGAAGAGCATTTGTATTGCAAGCGAGGCTAAACTGATCCCGGCATAAAAATTCCCTAAAAAAGAGGTTAGGTTTTTTTTATCAGGAAAGGCTTCAAAGGATAAAGCTTTGAACTGATAATCGGTAAAGGTGGTGGTAACCATAGCTATTCCAACAATACCACCAATGATGAGTTGGTAACGGGATTGGAAAACTTTTTTTATCGTTGATAATGTGGAAGCTTCTTCGTTTTGATAAGCAATGTCACCTTCTTCATTTTCATTATCTTCTACCTTTAAAAAAAACAGAATACCGATCGCTGTTGCGAGTAGCAATACGCTGATGTATAGAAGGTTTTCAGTGGAAACACTAGTCTGGGATACGATCAGGCTGGAAGCTTGACTGCCGGCTATGGCACCAATAATTGCCGCAAATGTTAGAAATGAAAATATTCGTTTTGACTGGGCCGGTTTAAAAACCGCATTGGCGAGAATCCAAAAAAGTGAAATTACAAGAATGCTGAAAATACCCACCCAGATATAGAAGAGCATAAAAGTAAAATCCAGATCGAACTGAAAAAGCCATCTTATGAGCAGGATATTGAGCCCCAAAATTCCAAGGGTCCATATAAATACCGTACGGATAGAGTACAGGGTCATCACCTTTGTCAGCAAAATAGTCACTGGAATTGAAAATGCAGCCAATAATATATAAACATAGGGGAGCTCTTGAGGCCCAATCTCAACAAGGAAAAGACTGTCTCGGGCTGGTTTTAGAAAATACAGCACTACCATCAGGATGAAATGTAGACCGAACATCAAAAGGGCGGATCTCCACTCGTCCTTGCGTATGTCATAAAAGATGGAAATAATTTTTTTCAAATTATTGGTGCTTTGCTGTCCGTCTTCTTATCAAATTCCGTGCCTACGTATCTAACCAATATGATCCAGAATACAAGTATGACCAAGCAGGCCAAAGAAAGCCACCTTACGTGCTGCAAGCCAACCCAGTAAGCTACGCCCAGATTAAGAGCCACCGCAATTACTTTGGCAAATCGCTGCACAAACATATCGATAAAGGCTTTAGCTTTGTATTTTACATCCCTATCGGTTGGGGTATAAAGAGCTTCCTTGGCAGACTGATTAATGGAATAATTAAGACTGTTATCACTGGCTGACATAATGGTTACAAAAACCAGGCTAGGGAATATCAAGAAACCAACAGAACCAAGAGCTATAGCAATAGGCAAGAAAAGGAGGGCTATTCCAACACCAAATCGTTTCATGATAAAGCTGGTTAGAAATAGTTGTACGATCAATGAAACCACACTGGTAATTTGTCCTACTATGCCGAAATATGCATCTTTATTCAGATCTCCGCTGATATTGGAAGCTATGGCTGCGGATAACTGGAAATCAACGATATTGGAAACTATTTCATACAAGCCGATGATGCCCACTATAGCCAGTAGATATTTTGACTTAAAAACAATATCTGCTCCTTCAAAAACTGCACTACATCTCTTTCCTTCAGCACAAGGTTTTTGAGAAGACTCCTGCTTATTTTGAGATCGGGCGTTAACGATATATCCAATGCCAATCATGAGCGCTAAAGGGATGAGACTAAGGTACAGCAGAGTAGGTCTTCCAAGTTCGCTAACATAACCAACCACAATAGTGGAACCCACGATTCCTCCAATGATACCTCCTAATCCGACAACTCCATACGATCTTTTGGCCTGATCTGAGTTGAATATATCATTGGAATATGCCCAAAAAAAAGTAACCATTGCTGAGTTGAACATATCGCCAAGTACATAGAATGACCAGCTTGTGACGGCACCGGGTTGTTTGACCAAACTGGCAAAAAGAATAAATAGTGCTCCAAAGAATACATTTAGAAATAAGTTTAAATGCTGTCTCTTAAGCTTTCTGGAGAGCAGGGTAAACATAACAACAATAGCATAAACTACTATCATGTTTACTACTTTAGCCAGTTGTTCCACTTCGGCTCCTGCAAAGCTTGTGCCCAGGAATTGCAAAGGATTATCCTGATAAAAATTGACAAGAAGCCCACGTTTAAGGGGCTTTAATATCCAAAAAGTGGCAATGACCATAAAGAAAAAGAGGGACATTAATAACACATTTGGCCACTCTCTTTTCTCTATATCGAAAAAGTTCTTCTTGAGCTGTCTCAACCATGTTGAAGTTGACATATTAAATTATCTAATAGTTTTAATTATCTTTCAATACCTACAACTCTGGGTCCATTTTTTTCCAGAAATACATAGACCAACGTCGCTTTTTCTGAAATAGATTCCTCTGCTCGTCTTGTAATAACCTTATATCCAATTACTATTGGAGATTTCTCTCGAAAATAATTATCTGATAAGGAAATTTTGATCTCAGGATCCAAAACATTTTGATTATCAATAAGATGTTTTCCATCCTCTATCCAAACAGAGTATTCATATTTTGTATCGGTAGCATTAAAAAATTTTCCATCAATACCCAGATCCGAAAATGACAATACCAGTGAGTCGTTTTTTACGGCAGCTCTAAATTTATCAATCGGATTGATCCTGCTGAACCAGTGTTTTCCTATCTTATCCCTTCGTTCTATCAAAACTTTTGTTAGATATTCCTCCGCCAGCGGACTAGTGAGTTTTCCTGTTTTAACAATTGCAGCTATCTCCTTATCACTAAAACTCATCACCTGTTTAGCTCCCCAGAATGCATCTCGTAAAGTCATATTTTCATAAGCAGGAAGGGGATGTACCGAAACCCAATTACCGGGATTTAACGTCTCTGACCTGAAATAACCGACAGAGGGGTGTGGAATATAATTCTGAGCATCAATTGTTTCCCAATAGTTTACATACAATCCCAATGAAACAGCATTAAGTGCCATAAATCGAGGGTCAATCAGGTAAGCTTGTCCGTAAATAGGTTCATGAATGCCGCCACCATTAGCTCCCAATGTATTCCCAAAGTCCTGTACCAAGTGCTTTATATAACCTTCATCAGTATAAACGGCCATGGTGTTTGCGTCTCTTCTGTCAGTATCGTTCAGCCAGGAGCTAATGACTCTCATGCCGCGAATTTCCCGTCGATGTTCATGTGCTACGCGGTCGTTGGGATCGTCTTTGCGTGTACCCTTAAATTCCCATTGTCCAACCGGTGTGCCATCTACAAATTTACTTGCTAGAGCCCTGATGTTGCCCTTATTACCAGTTGTACGGTTTTTGATTATTTTATTATAGTCTTGTTGGGTCATCGGCCGTTTTTCCCCATTTTCTTCTACCATGACCCCGTCTGCGATTATAACTTTTTCAGGGTGAAAGTAAGTGATGGTTGCTTCTGGAACATTATATCCTGCAGCATGAAAGATCTTGGATCCAATCACATCTGCTGAAGTGGCTAGTTCCGGATAATTAGTGCCGTCAAATTTTATAAGAAAACGATTTCCATTTACGTCCTCTATAAAAAATCCGGGATTTGCACCTTCCAATTTAGCGGAAAAAATAGTCCATAAACCGGAGGTATCGGGAGAAACAGTGTTGGGGCCGCGGGCAATTTCCTCAATCAACATGGGGCTATAAAAATGCCGGTAGTTGTACCAACTCGACTCGGGAACTTCGTCAAGGTGGTTAATATTATCCGCTTGCTTTTTTGTGGAAATACCTAAAATTCTGCCCGTTACCCTCACTGTATTATTTAGGTCAAGTGGTTTGCTGATTTGATGGAAAATCGTGTTATCGATTCTGTCCCAGTATTGGAAGGATTCATTTTCTTGTGGTTCAGGAATTCGCGAAGTGTCCGGGTCAAAAGTTTTGATCGGGCCAAGGGTATAGGGTTTACTTGTACTGCACCCCATTAATATGAAAAGCAGACTTATGGAAAACAGATTTATCAATTTGTTTCCGAGAATTGAAGTTAATGAGAGCTTTCTGTCCACGTTTCTTTGTATTCCTTAAAAATTATGGTTGATGGACAAAATTAAACGCGAACTTTCGTTGCTGAAAGCATATTCACCTCTGAACGCGAATCCTTTCGCTGATAGGAAATGAAGACCACCCCCATAACTTGTATGGAATCTTTTTAGAGTGATATCGGAATAATGATTAAATACTTGCCCTTCATCCATGAAAAGCACGATATCTGCAAAACTCCAAAGGGGGTATCTGTATTCAAGTGTCAGTAGCAAAGACCCGGTATCACGAAACCGATTAGTTGAAAACCCACGCAGATCAGAAGCGCCACCAAGGCTCGGTTCTTCAAAGAATGGAATGGAACTGCCGGCCAGTGATTCTGCTTTTCTAAGTGTCCCTTTGAAGGCCAGTCTTCTGGTATTTGGTAAGAAAAACACCGGAACAAACTGATTCCATTCTGCGGTGTATTCTAGGAAATGATGATCATTATCATCAAGGGAATGTTGCCAGTTCAAACCAAAACTGTATCGGGAACCGGTGTTAATTCTAGGAGAACCCTTTGCAAGGTCGAAAGTGATCATGGTGCCTGCCGATAACATGGACGCTGTTCCTGTAAGAGAAGCCGGAATTGGGGTGCCTTTAGTGGCATCAGACAAAGTTTCTTCATCAAAAATGGAGGGTTCAATATTCAGCAGGTAATAACCGGTCGTGGCGGAAAAATGAATATTTTTTTTAAAAGATTGGCTATATCTTAAGTTTGACTGCACTTTTTCTGTAGAATAAAGTAATCTATCTTTAATATTAGAATTATTCCCCAGGAACAATGAAATGGAGGGATCATTTCCATAAAAGGCATCGATTTTGAATCTGCCTTTTTCATTTAGAAATTTTGGAATAGTATAATCGAATTCGAAATTATTGTAATCCTCTGATCCAAAAATTCCGGTGAGTCGCAGTTCGTGATGATATTTAGATATTTCATTGTGAAAGGCCAGGAAACCATAAGCAAAGTTGGTATTCCCACCTAATTCGAATAATGGGAAAATACCATATGGACCTCTTTCGCCCTGTAGAAGTTGTGGGAGTTTCCGTTCGGTTACTTTTAAACCAAAGTCTATAGGTTTCGTGGCCCATTCAAAAACATAGGAGGGAAATGCCAACATATGTTCGACAAATGTTCGATCCGAAGAATAGGGTATAGTGTTTGGGTGTGATTTGCTTAGTAAGGTTTGAGTAGAATCAGTAAAGTTTAGAGAATTTGATTGGCCTTTAGCTTTAGTTTGGCCAATTACTAACCATAGGCTGAAAATAAATATAAACCACCTATAGTTTTTAAGTAAGCCATGTATTTTTATGTGATGTATCATGTAACAGCAGTAAAATAAACTTAAATGTAACTTTAAGATGATTTCGGATACGTTACTCTTACTTAGACAAATTATAATAAACTAAATATTTAAAGCACTGCCCTCTAAGCCTTTGTTCTTTATTCCTCATTGCCACCAAAGCCCGGCTTACCCCAAACTTGCGAGCAAGGGTTGCTTTGTTTTTTTACCTTCCCGGAGTACAGTAATTTTCGGTACAAATTAGCCTGTTCAGCAGTGCTGGGTTTCTTCTTTTCAGACAGCTTTTGGTTAACAGAATTCCGTGGTTTACAAAGGTTCGCATGGTTCAATAAAGGGTAGATTTCAAACAATTTACCCTCGTTCCCAAAAGCCGTGCTGGGAAGGCCACTCAGGACCACCCGGCCCGCCAGATGTAATAGAAGGCAACTAGCTGTAAATCATATTCCCGAAAAACATCAAAGCCCAACCTCCGAACACCAATTTCCCACTGGCACCTATTGGGCGGAGGTTTTTTCGGGGAGGCGCCGTTTAACCCCGGGTTGCGTCAGGCTTGCTATTTTTTCCTGTTTCTACAAACCAACGGGCTTACCCGCGGCTACTAACATGTGATCCCTACAGGATCGTCTAAAAAAATCCCGGATATCCTATAAATCCTGTAAATCATGGTTCAAAAAGAAAGAGCCCACGGAACGAGGATAGCATCCGAGTAAAAGCAACACCGGAAGCCGGTGCTTCCAGGAAGGGGTTATGCAGCCGGAGCTGCATAACCAAGAGAAAGAGTCCTATACTTTTATTAAAGAAATTGGACTGTTCTAAAGAGAGCAAGGCGCTCTCTTTTTTCAGAAGGGGAAAATATTGCTGAATTTTTCTTATTACATAATAACATATGCTTAAGAGGCTGGAAGATAAAAACTGAAACAGGAACCTTCTCCGAATACGCTCTCGGCCTGTATACCTCCATCATGCAACTCTACGATGCGCTTGCAGATGGAGAGACCCAGCCCGTTACTTCCCTCTGAGCCGGTGGGTAATGTGCTGGTTTTTTGAAACGCAGCAAATAGCTTGTCCATTTCCTCTTCTCGAATACCTTGTCCTTGATCGTGAATTTTGAAGTGAAGCTTTTGGTCTTCCACTTCGACCACCAGACGTACCGTTGTATCTTCATGGGAGTACTTAAATGCATTGCTCAATAGGTTATCAAGCACCTGCTCAATACGCTGCCCGTCAAAGGTCCAAGAATCAGGCCCTTTGTTTTCTAACTCAAGTTCAATGCCTTTCATCTGAGCAGCACGCCGATTCAGACGAATTACCTTGCCGAGGAATGTATTCAAAGAGATTTCTTCTTTTTCCAAATCAAGCTTACCAGTCTCGATCGCGGAAACATCCAGCAGGTCATCAATAAGTCTATGAGCCTTTTTAGCGGTTTCATCAATCAGCCTAAGTAACTCTTCCTTTGTCTCGTCATCCGTTGATTCATCGGTGATAAGGTTGTGGCACATTACAATGCTACCAAGCGGCCCTCTCAGGTCGTGAGCCACCATGCCAATCATGTGATCCTTCTCTTTATTTAGCTCGACTAGCTCAGCAGTGCGCTCTTGGACCCGCTTTTCAAGATCCCGGTTTGCTTCTTTAAGACGACTCAATAGCTCTTTATTATCAACGATTAAATCGTGCCGTTTGAATGCTTCGCGCACAATCGTATCGAGCTCAACTGGATCCCAAGGCTTGGTAATATAGCGGTATATGTTCCCTTCATTAATCGCTTCGATCACTGCCTGAATATCAGCATATCCGGTGAGCAGCAGTCGTGTGGCATCAGGATATTCGTTCTTTACCTGATCAAAAAACTCAGCGCCATTCATACCCGGCATCCGCTGGTCGGAAATAATTACCTGTATAGAATGAGTTTTCATGATCTCCAGCCCTTCCTTCGCACTATTGGCAACATGAACCTCATAATTTCTACGGAATTGCCGCTTTAATGAACTAAGTATCGATGGCTCATCATCGATAACCAGTAGATTGTGATCACGGTCATTACTCAAATCGATTTCTGGTTTGTCTTGGTGCATGTACTTATACGTTTTTAGGTAGACTGATTTTGAAAGTGGTACCTTTGCCTACTTCGCTGTCTACGGTTATGGTTCCATTATGTCCATCGGTAATGATCTTGTAAGCTATCGACAGCCCAAGACCTGTCCCTTCTCCCACGGGTTTGGTAGTGAAAAAAGGATTGAAGACCTTATCTTGAGTAGCTTTATCCATGCCCTGACCATTATCAGTAAAAGTTAGGATTAACGATTCTTCCGTTTCCCTGCCCTTAATTTCGAGACTGCCTTTCTTGTCCACAGCCTGAGATGCATTGATGACCAGGTTCAAAAAAACCTGATTTAATTCTGAAGGGCGGCATTTGATGGGAGGTAAATCTTCAAGTTGACAGGTGATCTCCAACTTGTTCTTAGCAGTAGGTCCGGCAATCTCCAATGTGCTTTCGATGCACTCCTTAAGGGAGGTTACTTTCTCTTCCGCTTCATCAAGACGTGAGAAATTACGTAGGCTTCCCACAATACTCTTCACTCGATTCAGCCCCTCAATCGAGCTATGAATCAAGTCGTCAAGGTCTTCAGTGATAAAATCTATATCGGCCTCTTTGTGTAACTTCGCTGCCGTTGCTTGCAGATCTTCATTGCCAGAGGCATTAACCGCTGTATTTAATTGGTCGTAAGCTCCTTTCAAATCATTGGCCATTTGCTCGAGCGCATGCATGTTACTGGCAATAAACGCCACAGGGTTATTGATCTCATGGGCAACACCGGCTACCATCTGTCCCATCGCGTTCATCTTCTCCGAGTGGATGAGCATGGTTTGTGTTTCTTGTAGTTTCTCAAGTGTCTTTTCCAGCTCAAGTTGTTTGGCTGCCGTTTCCCGCCGTGCCTCTTCACGGTCTGTTACATCATTTTGTACCCCAACAAAATGGGTTACTTCACCTGCTTCGTTATGGATAGGGGAAATGATCAATTCATTCCAGAAAAAAGAGCCATCTTTGCGGTAGTTTTTCAACAGCACCTGACAGTGGCCGCCTGTATTCAGCGCTTCCCGGATAATACGCCGGGCATCCTGATCACGGTCATCTCCCTGCAGAAACCGGCAATTTTTACCCAAAACATATTCCTCTGAATAGCCGCTCATCTCAGTAAATGCCTGATTCACATAAATTAAGGGCATATCAGGTTGCCGTGCATCCGAAATGGATATACCACAGCTTGTAGCTTCCATTGCTGCATCATGAAGAGCCAGCTCACGCTGGATATTATTAAAAGCATCAGAGTCAGATGTTTTCATTGTATTGTGAATTCTTGAGGTGGAATAATGAAGAATAAGAATAAATATTAGGGGCATGATAAGTAATGCGTAACCTCCCGACAAGCACTTGTTTTTGGCATCATCACGAGTTTTATTTTACAGTATCAAGAACGTCAACGTAATACACTAAGGAAGTTTCTGAGCCTGTGGACCTAGGAAAACCATGAAAGCTCACATTACCCCCAATAGAGGAGGAACTGTTTTAAAGAGAGATAGGCGTTCTCTTTTTTAGCTTATTCTAAACCAGAAATCAAAAGTTCATATACTTTTCACAATATTATATTAACATAAATATAAGTTTATATGTAGGTATATGTTTCAATTAAGGTTAAAATGTCAAAAACAAATCAGATTTTCGAAAAACACTTTCTTGTTGATGTGATCAGCGATGAAAATGAGTACATGGTTAAGTTGATTGGATCTAATCACTCTATCAATACCTTGTTGGGTAAAATCAGTGATAAAAAGTCCAGGATCATAACTCAGAAAATCAAAGATATTTTTGGCGATGAAACACTCACTCACCTAATTCAAGTCAAAAATACTGAAGAGAGTGATGTCTGGAAAGCGGAGCTTGAAGAAGATAATGAGTTTATTACAATCTACTGTGTAGCTGCAAAGTTTAACGAAACACAGATATTATTTTCTGTTTATCCTGAAACTTTTATTGAATATCTAGCAGAAAATGATTCAGCGGTGAGTTCCGGGCATATTCCGTCAAGATATGAAGATAATGCTGACCTGAAAGAAGAGGTGGCTAGTCAATCCCGTAAATACAAATCTGCGGAACAGGAATTGACAGATTTTACGTATTCGGTTTCTCATGATCTAAGAGCTCCATTGAGACGGCTAGATGGATACAGTGAGGCTTTGCTCCAAGATGAATATAAAGATCGACTGGATGAAAAAGGCATTCATTATTTGGAAAGAATACGCAATGCAGCCAATGATATGGGAAGATTGATTGATGACCTGCTGAAACTATCCAGAATAGGAAGGACAGAAATACAGGTGAAAGAAGTGGATGTAACCATTCTCGCAAACGATATTTTCAAGATTCTGGTGGATAAGCAGGATCGAGAAAAAATTAATTTCAAGGTAGAAGAAAATATGAGGTTAGAAGCTGAACCGGGTTTACTAAAAGTAGTTATTCAGAACTTGCTGGAAAATGCAATTAAGTACTCCTCAAAAAATACCAATCCTAAAATTGAGGTAGGAACAGCAAGGAAAAGCAATAAAATTGTTGTATATATAAAGGATAACGGGGTCGGGTTTGATGACAGGCATGCGGATAAATTATTCAGGGCATTTCAGAGATTACATAGTGATTTTGAATTTGAAGGGAATGGCATAGGATTGGCCACTGTAAAACGAATTATCAATTTACACGACGGACAAATCTGGGCTGAAGGTGAAGTCAATGAGGGTGCAAGATTCTCATTTCATTTATAGTAGATACAGTTAAGACAACTTTAAATGGGGTAATTTAATGAACAAAAAAGATGATTTCTATATTCTGCTAGTTGAAGATAATCCGGATGATGTAGAGTTGACTCAAATGGCTTTTCAGAAAAATAATATTGCCAATGATGTCGTAGTGGTCGATGACGGACAAAAAGCGCTGGACTTTCTTTTGGGTGTTGATCCTGACGGAGTAAAAAAAAGGGGAACTCCCATTTTAATTCTGCTTGATCTTCAACTTCCAAAGGTTAACGGGCACGAAGTGCTTAAGGAAATTAAGTCAGATTCACTTTTGAGAAGAGTTCCGGTTATAATCCTAACATCCTCTCAAGAAGATGATGATATAGTAAAAGGGTATGATCTGGGGGCCAACAGCTATGTAAGAAAACCTGTAAGCTTTATAGACTTTGTTGACGTTGTTAAACATCTTGGTGTTTATTGGCTAGCAGTAAATCAACCGTACAAAAATGATGGCTAATGAACAATGACCATTTCAATATAATATTGGTTGAGGACGATGCTGATGATGCCGAGCTTATTCTCCTACAACTTGAAAAAGTAGAACTGCCGGTTCGGTCTTATCATGTAAAGGGTTTTAATGAGTTTGAAGCACTGCTCGAAACCATAGATGCCGACCTGATTATCTCAGATTACAATCTGGGCAATAATACCGGACTGGATATTCTTCAATGCTCTATCAAGTCCAAAAAATATATTCCGTTCGTCATACTTTCAGGGTTTATAGGAGAGGAAAAGGCAGTTGAGATAATAAAGGAAGGTGCCGATGATTATATAATGAAAGATAATTTGGTTCGACTGGTGCCAACAGTCGAACGAATTTTATCAAAATTAGATGAACAAAGAAGAGATCAGATATGGAAGAATATATTTGAATCTGTAATAGTTAGCTCATCAATTGGTGCTATTTTGATAAATAATGACCTGAAGATAGTGATGGTCAGCCAGTTTATATGTGATCTTAGCGGGTATTCTGAAGATGAGTTAGTGGGTAAACCAAAGTCTTTTCTCTACCTTAATATTCCAGGCGAAAACTATCATGCTGAAATAAAAAAAACTGAGAATACGGGTGAGGGGAAATACACGCATGAATGGTTGATGAAAACAAAAGACCAGTCGTTACGTGAGGTTCAATCCACAGTAACTCCTATTTCGATAAATGGAGAAGAAAGTAAGAATTTGATTTCTTTTGTAACCGATGTTACCCAAAAGAACAAAGAAGATCGCTTAAGAAGGCAGGCAGAAAGTATTTCGGGAGTTGGTGGCTGGGAATATCATGTAATCAATGATACTATCAGTCATACGAAAAAGGCCTTAGAAATTTATGGATTAAAACAAAGCCAGGTAATAAATAAAAGAGTCGATTATTTTCTTTCGTTTTATGATGAACCATCACGTAAAAAGCTTAGCTTTTTTATTAGTGATGCAATTAAAAATCAGAAAAGTTACAGAGGAGAATTTGAGCTAACTGATTTTGGAGGGGTAAAAAAAGTAGTAGAGCTTTCGGGGGTACCAGTTTCCGAAAAAGGTAAGGTCATTTTGCTGTATGGCACCTTTGAGGATATTACCAAAGAAAAAGAACAGCAAAAAGAACTTAAAAAACTTTCTTTGGTTGCCGAGAAAACACAGAATGCGGTAATCATTACTAATTCGGATAACAAAATTGAGTGGGTAAATGAGGCCTTTACAAGCATTACCGGTTATGCCAAAAAAGAAATACTAGACTTGGATCCGGGTGATTTGTTGCAAGGACCTGAAACGGATCCCGAGGTTGTCAAAAGAATGTCTGAGGCTGTGAGGAAACAACAACCGTTTAAAGAAGAAATAATCAATTACACTAAATCTGGGGAACCATATTGGATTAAGATATCTTCAATGCCAATATTTGATGAAAAAGGAAATCTTAAACAATATTTTTCTATACAAGAGGATATAACAGAGCGAAAAAAAACGACTCTGGAACTCGAAGAAACGGAGAAAAACTTCGTCAAATTATAGAAAACACGACAAACCTTTTTTACCAACATGATATAGATGGCAATCTGACCTATATAAGCCCTGAGTCAAAGAAGTTTCTAGGTATTTCATCAGAAGATAGTATAGATGAGCTTTGGTCTAATTTTGTAACAGATAATCCAGCAAATTTAAGAGGAAAAAAACTCACTGAAAAAGCCATAAAAACTGGTAAGCCCCAGCTTCCCTATGAGGTCGAGCTCCTTAAAAAAGATGGTGAAACAATTTGGGTACAGGTCAATGAAAAACCTGTTACAGTAAACGGAAAAACCGTAGCAGTAACTGGATCACTGACCAATATTAACGAGCTAAAAGTAATTCAGAAAGAATTAAAAGAAAATGAAGAACGGTTGAAACAAGCCCAAAGAGTCGGAAAAATAGGTGACTGGGATTATGATTTGGATTCAGGGAAAATCACCTGGTCTGAAGAGCTGTTTAGCATTTATGAAAGGGATCCTGAACTTGGTGCACCGGATTACGACGAGCTGTTTAGCTATTATCCTGAAGAAAGTAGTGAGGTTCATGAAAATGCGGTAAAGAGGGCACTTGAAAAAGGAGAAGATTATAGATTTGAAGTGTTAATGTTAGCGGGTAAAAAAACTCCTAAATTCATTGAAGCTCATGGAATCACTAAAAAAGATAAAGACGGTAATGTATTTCATTTATATGGGACAGTACAGGATATTACAGCCCGTAAACAAGCTGAACTAAAACTTGAGGTGAGGGAAGAGCGGCTCAGCAATGTGATAAATAGTGTGGAAGGCGCCGTGATGCGCTATGTGTTGAGCCCGGATGGGACAGACTCCATTGACTATGTGAGTGAAGGAGCTAAAAAAATTTGGGGGTTTACTGCAGAAGAAGTTTCTGATGACATTTCTTTAGTCTGGAATAATGTGTTGCCTGATGATCTGAAATCAATTCAGGAATCAATACAACATTCAGCTAAAACACTAGAAGTTTGGGATGATGTGTATCAGTACCAAATTAAAAATGGAAATATAAAATGGATTCACGGCCGGGGGACTCCTAAAAAAGAAGATAATGGAAATGTGATATGGGATACAGTGTTAACCGATATCACGAACCTGAAAAAAGCTGAGCTTGAGAATGAAGTCTTATTGCAAGAGGTTCATCATCGGGTGAAGAACAATCTGGCCATTATATCTGGACTGCTTCAGCTTGAAGAATTTGAGACCGATAACGAAGAGTTGATTCTTCCTTTGAAAAGAAGCCAAAACAGGATTTTGTCCATGGCAAAGGTCCATGAAATGCTATATAAGGACACGGATTTTTCAAGTATAAATATAAAAAACTACCTGATTGAAATATCTGAGACTATAAAAAGAACAATGAATTCTAACAATGAGGTAGAAATTAAAATAAATACCGATGACTACTTCTTTAATGTAAATACAGCAATACCTTTTGGTATGCTAATGAATGAACTGTTAAGCAATAGCTTTAAATATGCTTTTACAGATTCAGAGGAAGGAAGAATAAATATTGATATAAATACGAAAGATAAAGATACATATGAAGTCTATTACGAAGATAATGGGAGAGGGTTCAAAAAAGGTACGGATCTAAAAAATCCAAATACCTTGGGAATGACATTAATAAAAACCTTATTGAGCCAGTTAGAGTCTGAATTTACAATTGAAACAGAAAATAAATTTAAGTTATCATTTTCATTCAGGGTAAAAGAAAAAGGTTCACACTCCAGAATTTAGAATAGGTAA
>Ga0136558_1000470_pt1 | contig 22684 bp, 36 predicted proteins | sample AntRauTorckE6833_FD_101391 | JGI IMG/M metagenome (GOLD analysis project Ga0136558, IMG submission 101391) | Saline lake microbial communities from Rauer Islands, Antarctica - Metagenome Torckler E6 #833 | ecosystem: Environmental > Aquatic > Non-marine Saline and Alkaline > Saline | place...
CCGCCGAAGAGTATTGGTGTGCTATGAAGATACTAGATGAACGAAACATTCCGAGATTCTACGAAGACGAAGAGCTTTCCCTTGTGGGGCGTATCGACTTCGCTATGGGCTGTTTTCATAACGTGGAGGTGTGTGATGAGTGAAGCGAGGAACGAGCGAAAGGAATTAACACAACCGTCTGGTTCTGTTTGTGGGTATTGTGGAACTAAGGGGCTACGCTGGAAAAGATTTAGGGGAGGTTACAACATGCTGACCAAATCGGGCCGAAGGGCTCACAGATGCAAGGGCTACAGAAAAGAGCAAAGTGAACAAATTAAATTTTAAACAGAACGCATAGCTCATGGACGCCGACCCTAAATCTCCGCTTCAAGAAGGACGCTCCTCGCAGTCCTTTGCTGCGTCTTGTTCTCCGGTTGCCGCTCTCAAGGTTTATGGCTCGCGTCAGTGCCTAGAATTCCGACCGCACGGTTACGAATTCGCCATTGCTCTGCCAGTCATAACCTCGGGAAGCCGTGACGAATCGGGAGCGTGGACTTGGAACGGATCACTGGATGCTCCAACCCTTCGCCCAAGCATCAAGACTACTCACGGAGACGGAACTATCAGTCATCTCTGGCTTAACGATGGAATCTGCCAGCACCTCTCCGACTCCACGGATGGTCTAGCGGGGCAAACGCTACCCCTGATTTCTTTGGAGAACGCATGAAGCCAGGCATCCACAACGAGCGAAGCGAGGCAGAGGATTGTCCTGCGCTGTTTTGTTCTCTCCTCGATTTGTTTTGTTGCGGAGGCGGGGCTTCCGAAGGCTATTCCCGCACCGGATTCACCGTGACGGGTGTAGACATCAAGCCACACCAAACCGATGCGTTTTTCGGTGGTCAGATTCAAAAGATGTGTTCGGTTGTTGCTAGTATGGCAACTGCTAAGTTTAATGAACTTAGAAGCCGGAGATATTGGAATATTGACAGTGACATGGAAGACTGGGACAAAAATAGTAAACAGATTAAGAATATTAGGGGTGAGTTCTCTGATGGGTATAATGTATTTGAACACAAAGTATGTCTGGGTGATATTGTGAATTATGTTCCAAATTTGTCATTGGCGATTTTTGACGCTCGTGCGTTTAATGTTCCTAACTTTGGCGAAGTGTTGAATTATCTTCGATGGAGACAGCGTGATGCTGTAAAGAACTCAATCTCTATGGTCGCACAGTCTTTGTATTCTAGTAAAGAGTTACACGGAAAGAACGGAAACGAACAACAAGAATTGATCTTCCAAAAAGGCCAAAACTGGAACGATTTCAATCCTTCTGTAAAACGAGGAACCACTGTTGTCATGCGATTCGAAGAATATAACGATACTGAACACGGTAAGTATCAACGAAGGGTTTGGACTTCTGAAACTCCTGATTTATGCAAAGATGATGGTGTATCATACCTTGAAAAACATCTTCTACCTTTTTATAAACCGATTCAAAACAGTTGAAAAGAATTGTGATGGGTTGTAAGCCTGACACTTACAAGTTTACAGTTGGATATATTGAGGTAGTCAATGGTAATAGGTCGGTCATGAATGACATAAAAATCTGGTATCCGAAGGTAAAAGACGGTGGGATATTAGCTGGATACGACTACTTTTATAGAAACTTAAGACGTAATCTTGTGGAGGTGTCACTAGCGGTAAAAGACTTTTTTACAATAAACATGATATTTATAGTACTACAGAGGATTTGCCTTCTTGGTATATCTTCAAAGATTGACTACTATGAAAACTAAAACGACACCCGAAACAAAGACTTCCGCAGAGTGGTTGCACTCCGACGAATTCAAAAATATCATTATAAAAGAACCGTTGGGGTGGGATGCTGATAACTGGACATCGGATTTCTACGAAAATAAAATATCCCTAGAAGAGTTCACAATCAGACTTCTAAAGTCTAAGATTGAAATAATGAAATGAGAGAAGTAATATCATCAGGAATCTTAATTAAAGGGGGCGACAAGTTTCTATTGTGTCACCCCACGGGAATGAAACCACACCAAGGGTGGGGAATTCCAAAAGGTAGAGTTGACCCAGGAGAATCGATTGAACAAACAGCTGTGAGAGAAACGTTCGAAGAATGTGGTTTACGTATTCCTATATCTGAGATAAAGCCCTTTCATGAAACTTCTTACAGATCAAGTGACGAAGAAGGACCGATTCGAAAGTTTTTGAAAGTTTTTTTATATGAAACGGATGAGGATATTCAACTCAAGGAACTTGAGTGTAATTCTTATTTCACTCCTCGTTGGGCAAAGTCTGAGAACGTCAAGGTTCTTGAAGTTGACCAATTTCGATGGGTGACACTGGATGAGGCTAAAGGTTTGGCTATGAGGTCTATAAAAAGTGTATTTGATTTATTTTAAATTGACGAGTCGCAAGTCGTTGGTCTATAATATTTTTATGAATCAAATAGTCGAACAATTAAAGGTTTTAGATGATGCTACTATAAGCTTAGTAATTTCGTTTTATCTAACAGCTCATGATGAGTATCAAATTGCGTTAACAATCTTAGACACTGCTCTATCAGAAGGTAAAGTATCCAGAAGTCATTTGAAAGATAGTGTAGACGTTGTTAAAAACAAACAAGAGAAGTTTAAACTTCTTGATGATATATTAATAGGGTTACACTCACTCTATAAGAAGAAGATTGAGACAATTATACGTAATGCAGAGCCTGTCTTTCGTAAAGCCGATTCTGAACGTGATGAACAAATTGCACGTGAGGAAGACAGTATGATTGTTGAGCACCTCAGAGAACAGTATAAAAAAGAATCACAGTTTCCAGATGGTGGAATTGATAAGTCTCATGGTTCTGAAGCTGATGACTCAAGTGGAATTCTAACGAACGGCGTTTCGTCACGTTTCGTAGGGGGAGACAACACTGGAATGAACAGTTCGTTCGATCACTAATGCCCGCCAAGAAAACAGTTAAGAAGAAAGCAGCCAAGAAATCAAAAGGCCCGAAGAAGTTGGGTTTGTTTGACCACTTGAATGCTGTCAAATCTGAACAAGACCCAAAATACTTTGAGAAGATGTCTGATGAAGATAAAAAGACTTGGAGTAATTGGATGATTCTAAAAGCGTTATCGTATAACATCGATTATCTGTTTGTGGCCAATTGGGCTCAACAGATGATTAGTCTTCCGCCTGAACACATGTATTCGGTTCTTATTGAGATCATTCCAAAACAAAGAACTTTTGATAAGTTCATCAAAGGAAAGAACGCAGATAAGTTCGACGAGGGTTTGATTGAGTTGGTGGCTCACTTTTTCTTGGTTTCTAACAAGGAAGCTTTTGACTATTTGAGTATTTTTGTATCGTGTGATGAAGGCAAAAACGACTTGATTAACATATTGGAGAAACACGGTTATACTGAAAAAGAAATTAAAAAATTGAAACTATGAAGCAAAAAATAATTGGATTGACAGGTTTTGCCAGGTCTGGTAAAGATAGCTTTTACAAAATCGCTTCGGAGATTTTAAAAGAAGAATATAATTTAAAGTCTATGAGATATGCCTTAGCTGATGCTTTGAAAGCTGATACTAAGAATTTTATCTACGATAAGGTTGGGTTGGATGTTTATACAGATAATCCAGATGAGAAGTCTATTTTCCGCCCACTGTTAGTAGCATATGGTAAGTGTAAGCGTGTTCAATCTAATGGAACGTATTGGACATCCCTTTTACAAAACAAGATTGAATTAGATACTGAAAGTGATGTAGTCTTCGTCACTGACATTCGATATGCTGAATATGAACAGGACGAAGTTCAATGGATTAAGAATGTAATGGGTGGTGACTTAATTCATATTACGAAATATGAAGAAGATGGGTTTGGAGGAAAACTTTACATAAAACCACCCAACGACGATGAAGCTAAAAACGATCCCGTAATAAGAAGTCATGCAGATGCTTTATTTCAATGGCGCCACAGTCTAGATGCTGGTGGAGTTATGGATACAGAATACATGAAATCTGTAGTTCGTCCATTACTACAAAAAATTATGAATTAAGTATAAAAACAAAAAGACATTTGAACTCCTATATAAAGGATATTATAGAAGATTGCCCTAAATAGTTATATATATGATATTTATATATGCTATGAAAAGTAAAATTCAACTCGAAATTAATGAGTCGGACGTTCTCAAATCAATAGCATCTCAAAGCAAAGATGAAACATTCGACTTTGTGGATAAGATACTAAACCATTACGAATATCCGTCGGAAATTGCAGGTGAACTAATTAACCATTTAGAGGGATATATTGACAGTTATCAAAGATCCGAATATCAACACGAAATACAATCATATGTTGATGGTTCCGGTAATCTAACTGGAAAATACAAACCCAAAGAAAAAAGGGTACAGTTAGATAAAAAACCTCGAAAGTTAGATTTTTCGAAGGATAAGCCAAGTTATTGTCTAAAATGAGTTGACACTGAGTTATATATTTCGTATTGTATAACCATGAGCTTCTTATTTCTTGATGACGAACGAAACCCATCCCAAGTTAAATGGGGTGTAGATATCGTAGGTGCATGTGGTCAATTTGATTTGCCACCCGCTCCTTGGGATATTGTGTGTAACTATGATGAATTCGTAAAGTATATTGATACGAAAGGAGTACCTGTGTGGGTTGCGTTCGACCACGACTTGGCGGATGAACATTATCGTAAATCCATGTATGATCCAGACAAACATTACAGCGATTACTACACAGACGGTACTTTCAAAGAGAAGACAGGCAAGTCTTGTGCCGATTATCTAGTTCAATATTGTGTCGATAATAAGTTGAAACTGCCTGAACAAATGTTCATACACTCTATGAATCCAATTGGAAGGGAAAATATCCAAAGTGTATTTAAATCCGCGAAACGAACCTTTGACTTTTTATAATATGAAAATTCCAAGAGAATTAATCGATAAACAAATCGAGCCGCGCTTATTGGGTTACTCTGACTCCGAACGTGGCAAACTGCGACTTCAAGTTAGGAAAATGTATCACGCTATATAATGAACTTCTTAGATTACAGTGAAGAGATACATTATCCGATTTATTTGCAGTTGTGTACACAACCAGCAACTAACGAATTGTTCAGGTCGACGATTGACAATTTTCACTCATATGTAAATTTTGTTTCAAGCCCAACACGCAATCTCCGTTGGTTAATCTACCAAACCGACAATAATAAGTTGTTAGGTGCTATTGGTTTATCAAGTTGTGTATTGGCTATCAAATGCCGTGATGATTATATTGGTTGGTCTAAAGATTCACGATTGAAAAACAGTAACAAGGTCGCCAACAATTCAAGATTTTGTTTAATTCCAAATGCTACTGATATGAAAAATGTTGGGAGCATGGCTTTACGTCTGTTAAGAACGGATGGAGCTACAGAATGGAAACGTCGTTATGGTGATGACCTCATTGGAATTGAAACTTATATTGAACCCATTGCAGATGGTGACTTGTATCGTAGCGGAACAGTCTACAAAGCTGATAATTGGACATACATGGGAATGACGAGTGGTAATAGTATACGAAAAGCTCCATTGAGACTCTGGAAACAGGAAGATAGCGCAAGAGGAAAATTGGCTCGTCAGAATCCCGAAGCAGCTTGTGAGAAATACGGTTACAATAAACAGGGATATGTAGTTAAAGATTCCAAACCGAAAATGGTATTTTTTAAACCGCTCACGAAAAAATGGAGAAACGAATTGTTGAATTATGAGGATTGAGTCTGAACTTGAATTTTGTGAGAACTATATAACGACTAATATAAAAACTAATGAAAATTGATTTATACCCACTTGATATGTTGACAATACCACAGTTGAAGCTTTGGTTTCGATTGTTTTGTAACTTATTTAAACGGAAGGCAAATGCAAAACCGACTAGGTTATATTACCCAAGACACAATAAATCATTGTCGGTTGAAGTTATTAAAGTCACTGACTATTCGGTAGAATACAAATCTAGTGGAACGATAAAAACTAGATCCCGAAAAGGATTTGAAAAGAGTTATCTGCCGATTAAGTGATTAATCATACTTACAAGGTATATCCTCGAAATCCAGATCGAATTGTTCACAGATATCCATACATTTCAGCCAAGCTGATTTAGCTTCTTGTGGGTTGTCGGATTTTGATAATTGTTTTAACTTCTTTAATTTGGCGAACATTCCAGAATCCATGTTCTGATAAATATATTTATCCATATGAGGAACTCTCTCACCTGTATCGAAATCGTCAATTCCATCCGCATGGTTTTCCGATAAGTCATTAAGTTCGTCAATGTCTACTTCAATCTTAGATTCATAATCAGATTGAAGGTTTCCATACTTTTCTTCATAGAGCTTTTTCAATTCGGAGACATCTTCGATTTGTTCACCGTATTCTCCTGTTAGGAAATATAACATGTTCAAAATAGGCGTGTGAACAGTCGGCATGAATTCGTTACTGTCTTTAAAGAACTCTTCTGCTTCTAGAGTCCCTTCTCTAATACCAGCATTCTCTAACATCAATTGACGTTTTCGTGTTCCTCTTTCAATATCTTTAGCATATTTCTTACTGTATTCTGCTGCTGTGGAATCTAAACTTTGTTTTGACTTTTTGGTTTCCTCTTTGGCTTCTTTTAAACTTTCGAAACAGAAGTCATTTTTCATTAAATCTATAAGTGAGTAATTATTCATAATTTTTTAGTTTCTTTGTATATATGTATATATATATGAGAGATGTTAAAAAGTTACGCAAGAGGGTTGAAAAATGTATTTTCTGTGGTGAGAATGATAAGGTTGTATTGGATGTACACCGAATCAATGAGGGTTATAAAGGCGGAGAATACACGTTGGAGAATAGTCTAACTACGTGCAGCAATTGTCACCGAAGGGTTCACCACAGTGGACGTTATAAAATAGATGGTTGGGTTATGACCACCGGCGGTTTACGACTACACTGCTGGATTGACGAAGAGGAACAATATCTCAAGAGGTAATTTGAGAAGACACTTTGGGTAACATATAGTCATCAATCGATATATCAGAAGGTTTAGTATGAACCACCTTTTTTATAATTTCAGGGTTGTGAATTACCAACCATTCTTCTTCACCTGACTGAGATTGTAACGAAGCGTCAACACCGTGTTCTACTACAAACTTCATAACCTCCATAGCTTGTTTACCGCCAATTTCTAAATTCACACTCATGTTCAACATTATGAATGCTGGAAGTCTACCCATACGGTCATATGATTTTTGAATTGCATCTAAAAAGTCTCGTCGGTTCTTGGTTCCAATATATAACTTGACAAAGTTAACAGCATCTTCTATGGGAATATCAACTGCGTCCGCTAGAGTAATATCTTTATCGACATATACAATGGATACAACATTCGAACCACGGCCATATTTCTGTGCGGTTTCATAATTTGTTGTCGTATAAATCCCAGCACCCGCTTCATACCTTCCTTTTTTTGGTGCTGATACTGAAGCATCCCATCTACTCCATTTTTTACCGCCGTGATATACTTTAATGTAATCCTCAACGGATTCATTTAAAATTGATTTTAATTTTATCATTATCGTTTCACCAATTGTAACAACTCTTCTTTGGAGACGTTTGGGTTCTCTTCAAATACATCTTGAATTTTATCCAAAATCTGTTTGAACTCAGGTCCGGATTTCATCCCCATCTTAATCAAATCTTGTCCACTCACAGGTGGTTTGATTGGAGTTGATTTCATCTGCTGTAATCGATCTCTGATTTTATCTACATCAACGGATAGGTTGAGGTCGTCAATCAACTGTAGAGTAACGTCAGCGTTCTTGCCAGCGATCCGTCTAAACTGACGAATACGCTTATCCGACTCACCGTTATTGAAAAATGATTGTAAAGTAACCGCGTTAGCAATCTTACCAACAACATCGTTGGGGTATTTCAATCTCTTTAGAATCGCTTCGATTTGACCCTTTGAAAGATCGTGGAATAGTATAGCAATCTTAACTCTTGGGTCAGACGCCTTTTGAATAAGATTCATCTTTTCAGTAGTAATCTCAACTTCAGGAAACATTGACTTGTTTAGACCTGAGTTTTTGATTAACTTCAAAGCACGCCCTGCGTTATCAGTCTTGAGAATCTTGTCAAACTCATCTTGAATACGTTCATTTGAGATATTCTTCAACTGATCCGCGTTACGCTTTAATGCCTTCAAAGTATTAAGAGGAATCTTCCAATTGTATTTAACAAAAAACCGAATCAGACGTAACATACGAAGTGGATCATCAGCAAAAGTCTTGTCAGGGTCTAAAGGAGTTCTAGCAATACCTTTCTCAAGGTCATCCCTTCCTCTTCCTGTCAAGTCAACAATTTCGCCGGTTGATACGTTCTTGAATAAACTGTTAGCAGTCAAATCTCGTCGTTCCGCATCTGCTTTCAATGACGCACCTTGAACTTCGGGTTTTCTGTTTCCAGGTTCATATTTTTCGGATCGTGGAGCAACAGTTTCGATATCAATCTCAGATAAGTCTTCCCCTTTGTAATTTACTTTACGCAAGTTAAACTTGGCGGTTCCGTATGTTGGAAATACGATTGGGTTACTTCCTTCTTTGAAGTTACCCATTTGTTTAGTTGCCCAATCAGCGAATTTCAGTCCGCCTTCGGGCATATCAACAACCAAGTCAATATCCTTAATAGGTTTGCCCATCAATTCATCACGTACAGCTCCTCCGGCTATGTACACTTTGTTTTCAAACTCACTTCCTTTGATAAGGTTCTTGAGGTATTCAACTGATAGAGTTTCTTTCAACCCTTCATTTATTAAGCTTTTAAGTTTAATGTTCATCTTGTATCTTTGTAAAAATTGCTACGGGAATTTTTACTTTATCTATGTAAAGTGTGAATCGTTCGTTTTTCTTTAAAATTCGTTGTAAAACATTATGTAGAGCTAATGTGCGGTGTCGTCCCTCTTGATTTCCGTTTGGTGCTATAATTGGCATTGGAAATTGGTCATCTTCATTGTTCTGTAATATAGTTATAAATCTTTTTTCATATTTTTCAAGTAAATTCTTGTCTACACCCCTTATTTCTTCTGATCTAGTAGTATTTCGGTTACGGGCGGACAATCTGATATACTCATCTGGTCTAATACGGATGATTTCAGTTGTTATCCCCTTTCGTTCTGCATACTGTACAGAAGTTCATCATACATTGGCATATCAGTTGTCGAATCGCTGATCATAGAATTCAATCTATTGACTAATTCGGGATATGTCATTACGGTGTATTTTGATTTTCCATATCTGCTAACCTACTGTAATAATCTGACATTTCATACAGATGATCCAACGCGATTTCTTCAGCAACGTTGCGGTCATCTGTGTGTTCCATTTCAACTTCAATACCAGCTTCTAATTCAGCTTGGACGTTTGATACGTCAACATTGTGTTTGTCTGCTATGTCTTGAATAGAGTGGCTGTCGGCAATTCCTCCGTCCAGAATTTCTTCCATAATTTTTTTTATTCTGATCATGAGTTTAAATAGTTTGCTATATCTTTTAAATTTTTACAAATTTTAGCGCCGTTCTTATGAACCATTTTCACTGTCGCTATTAATGATTTCAATTCATCGTCTTGGAATGTTTTGGAATCATATGTCTTTAAAACACAAAAAATGGTTTTCTGTGGTTTCGTGTTGCTATCTTGAACAGCTTCAGCGATGCTGTACACACCTTTCATTTGTGGGGTGATTACATACAAAACAAAGTCGCTGTTTTCTCTAGCTTCCAACTCTCTTTGGTAATCATCTTCAGTCCAATCGTCAACGACTGGATTAAAATAATCAACTTTTAACATTGGAATCAATTCCTCACGCCAAGTCGAATCGTTACAGGTTCCTCCTAAGAATACTTTTTTCATTTTACTAATTGTGTTTCTATTTTTATATTTGGGTATTTAGATTTTAAAGTGTCGACTGATTCGATGTTTTTATGAGAGTCGTCGTAAAATATCACATACTTTATATTTGGATTTGTTCTAATTTGAGTTTCAATCCAATTCTTTTTATCGTTCGGGTCAGAACTATTGAGAGTTATCAACTCAACACTATTTCCTATTTTTAGGCTTCTAATAAATCTCAAAATTGATTTTCTAGCGCCAACTCCCCGAGCTGTTAATATAACATTCCTATGACCGTCATTACTTCTCAAGTGTTTAATGAATATTCTCATAATGTGTCGAATGTGAGTAGGGTCTTTAACCGATTCGAAATCTGAGTAGTCCATAGTATCTCCATCCTCCTTAGAATATACAGAATATTGGCTAGGGGATAGTTTTAATCTTTTGCCGTTTTCTTTAGTTACGTATACAAAAGATCTCGTTTTGACGAGCGTATCATCAAAATCAAAAACTCTTAAATGTTTCTCATACGATTCGTTTATTATGTTTTTTAACAATTTCACTTTACTCTTTCTATAAATACTTCTAAATGGTCTTTTGTGAAAAACTTTAATGGGTCAGCTCTGGAATCTGCATCTGACATACTAAACTCCTTGTCTTTCCCTTGTCTTCCCATCATCTGTCTCATTTCTTTTTTGGCTGAATGTGCATTTCTAACGAAAGCGTGTAAATAAGTTTCCATGTCAGTTTTTACCCAAGAACCTTTTTCTGTTAATATTTTTTTGGGTGGAACAAACTCTTTATGGTGATGCCAAATCTCACCTGAGTATTTGAATCTCCTAGGGTGAACTTTTTTTACAAGAGCATGATGTTTGTCGTCATGCCAAAATTCACCATCTTCATCTGGTTCTGCTCCATTTTTAAGACCGGTTTCGACAGACCATATATTATCGTTATCGTCATACTTGTTAAAGTCTGGATGTTCATCTGTTATTTTCTTTCCGTCCTTATCTTTTACGTAGACCAATCGATTTGAGGCGTCTTTTTTCTTTGGATTTCCGTAACCCCCACCCAACAGAAATGTTTCAATGTAACCTTTGGGAAAGGCGTAAATTCCTTTCCTAGTAGGTGGGCTATGGAAACCATCGAAATTCGGATTATACCCTTTCTGTTTCACGGGAGATAGTCCGCCGAACCGAACAAACTCACCGACCGACTTTCCTTCTGTAAGTATCTGTTTTAATTTAATCATCCTCTTCTAACCGACTTCATCATAGCCACTAAATTTTTACCTCTGTATCCCACTTGTTGATACCAATCTGAATCTACCATTTCATTAGCAGCTCGTTTGAAATCATTTTGTGCTACGGCGGCTCTCATATTTTTAAATTTTGATAATCTGGTTTTTCCCAAATTGAAACTCATATCGATAATAACTTTTCTAACGTCTTTAGGCAATTTTTGAAAATTAGGAAACAGATCAACAGCATCTTTGTATGCTAATCTAAGAGAGAAGTTATATAATACATAAACATCTCTTTTTGATAACGGTATTTTACTAACAATCTTTTGTTTGATTTCTGGATTACGATCAAGAAACTTTCTATTAGTTTCGGAATCTAAGTTAAACCCGACTCCGATAGTTGGATGTCCATGTGTATCCATATACACTGTATCACGAAAACCTTCATGTCGTTCAATTTGACTATATAGTTCTACAGGATCAATCTTCTCAGCTCTATTAGCAAAAGAAGGCAACGCTGAAGCAGCAGCCATGGTTCCCATAGTTATAGCATTCTTCAATTTACCTTCTTGTAATTTTTCAGCAATCATAATCCAGCTTTGTGTAATTGTTCTATTGTGTTTGGGGTTGACGTGTGAATGATACCCATACCACCGGCCTCAACGAACAGTTTGACATTCTTTTCCATGTCATCAATTAGTAAGTCGCCTTCTTTAGCGAATTCCCACTTGTCTTTGCCTGAGTTTACAATGTTGAACTTCAAACCTCCAAGTCCAGCTTTTTGTAACCACGCTTGTTTACCTCTATCGGCATATCCACCCGCACCAGCGGTTAAGATTTCGATTGGGATGTTTAAAGACCTAAGATACTTTACTAGCTCTTTTCCTCCGTCTTGCCAATCCATATCAGACCAATAGTTTTCTTGGCCTTTCATTAGAACGTCCCACGCTGGAGACATAGTAAAGTTCTTTCTAAATTGGTCGCCAACAATACCATAGACATCAACTTCGCCTGAGTCTAAAATCTTGTTTCTCAAATCCGTGGCGGACTTCACGAATTCGGGACGTTCCATGTTGAGATTATCCAACTTTCGTTGTGAGATAGCCTTTCTATAATTAACCACAGAGTTCCAAATACTGTCGTTGGCTAGATACTTTCGATATTGCTTACTGAAGTCGCAAATCACTCCATCCATATCAAGAGCAATCCGCTTTACAGTGGTCGCATTCTCCGTTAGTAAGTATTTCATCTTAATCATCTTATATAAATATCGAATTATGTTTTTTTATGTTGACTACACAAAAGATAGATATCATAGTATATAAATTATGGAAGATCAAGTTAAAAAGAGTCGGTTCAAGGTAGCATTTTCAGAAGTCGCTGGTAGAGTGGCTATTGTAGATAAAAATTCCGAAGAAGATGTTGAAACCTTTTCTGACAATGTACCTGAAGAGTTACTTGTTCAACGAATGATGGAAATCCGTGAGGATGAATTGTTTAGAGATCAAATTATCAAAGGAACCTCCTTAGATACTAATATATCAGATGGTGGTATCATTGTTCCAGGAAGAGAGCCGTTACACGATAACGGAAATATTATAGTTTAAACCAAAAATAAAATAATTATGAGTAAAGAAAAATTAGTTCCAGTTGGACCACGGTTGTTGATACAACCCGTCGTAGATGAAGGTGAACAACAACTCGGAGGAATTATCATCCCCGACGCTGTTCGAAATGAGAAGGTAAACAAGTCAACAGTCGTTGCTGTTGGTGAAGGGTATCGAAACGAAAAGGGTGAGAACATTGCTCTATCGATTCAGGTCGGTGATGTTGTTATTACGTCTAAAATGAGTGGGACTGAGGTTAAGTTCGATGGCAACACTTATTATTTAGTCACCGAAGAAGAGATTCTTGGTCGAGTTGTTAAACAATAACATTTACGATACGTAAATTCGATCCTCACTTATGAGTATAAATATTACATAAGTGAGGATTTTTTTTTATAACCACAAGTCAGCAGTTAAAAAAAGTGTTGACATAATACCAATTGTGGGGTAAAATGTTATCTTATGTTAGGAAAGTGTCCAATTTGCGGCCGAGAAATGTCGGACGTCAACTCTAATCTTCACCATTTAGTTCCAAAACTGAAGGGTGGAAGACAGGATGATACAGTCCGATTACATATAATCTGCCATAATAAAATTCATTCCATTTGGTCAGAGAGTGAACTAATGTATCACTTCAATACAATTGATTCCATAATGGCAGATGTTCGTATGAAGAAGTTTTCGAAGTGGGTATCCAAGAAGGAAACTGACTTCAATGATTCTAATAAGATGTCAAACAATCACAGACGGAGACACAGGAAATGACACAATATCCATATACAACTACAGGTAAAATTCGGTATGGTCGCCACAAAGATGATGGTGGTCATGGCTGGGTTGTGATCGATTGTCCTTCTGATATTGTATACTATTACAACAAAGTTTGTAACTGGTTGTTATTCAAAGGTAGGAGGATTACAACTCCACTTCACGGAGCACACATTACGGTTGTTGCTGGGAAGTATGCTGACGTAGATAAAGAATTGTGGGGATACAGAGACGGTGAAGAAATTGAGTTTTCTTATGGAACAATCCAGGATAACGGCCAAAACTACTTTTGGTTGCCTGTAAAGTGTGATCAAGCCAGCGAGCTTCGTAACTACTTGGGGTTGACGCCTTTACCGAAGTTCCAATTCCACTTGACAATCGGATATTTAAATGATTGACATGAGAGGAACCACTGTCTTTGACTACTGAATCTCTCAAATGACGTATATTCATTGTTGAAATAACAGGAACTACTTGACATTTCGGGTAGTTTCTTTATAGTTATAACCGTTGACATCGATAAGATATAGATAAATCGATTTAAACATACAGTTCAATTCAACCTAGATAAAAGATAATGGTTAAGAAAGAAATAGTTGAGGCTATAAATAATAGCCCGTATAAGATTTACATGGCAATCACTGGAGGTGGAACAGGTTTCATCGGTGATTTCTTAAAGTTTGGCGGAGGAAGTCAGACAATTTTGGGATATGAAGTTCCCTATCACGTTGTCGCTTTAGACCAATATATCGGTCAGAAGGTGGACAAATCCTGCAGTGAGGAAGTTGCTAATCAAATGGCAAACGTGTCTTTTTTCAAGGCGCTAAGTATTGCTCAAATAGCTAAGCTTCCCATATCTCTGAACAAACTCATTGGGGTTGGTGTAACCGCTAGTCTCACAAGAGGTGAGAACGAACGAGAGGGTCGTTGGAATGGTGCTTACATTGCTATCAATATTGGCGCTGAAATAACCAACTATACAGTTGAGTTCGCCGACGGTACGCGAGATGAACAAGAACAGAATCTCATTGATGCAATTCTTGTTAGAGTTAGTGAGGTTATCGAAAATGGTTCTTAAAACTCACAATATCGACTACGATTTGGATTTGAGTAGGGTCTGGCTTTTTCCAGGTAGTTTCAATCCACTTCACTATGGTCACACCGATATTCTTCGTAAGGTTACTATGGAATATGGATATTCTGTATTTGAGATTAGTAAGACTAACGTTGATAAACCTACACTTGATGATTCTGAGATTGATCGTCGGTTAGAATTGTTTGGAGAATATCCAGCTATTATCACAGATGCTCCTAAGTTTGTTGATAAGGTCAATTACGGAGCCAGAAACTTTGTGATTGGTGCTGATACACTTTTTCGTATCATATGGCGTTTTCCTGTACAAGATATCATGGATTTACACGACAATGATGTAAAGTTTGTAGTGTCTCCGAGGAACGACATGATTGAAGATGGTGATATATACCGTTTTACATGTGAACTTCCAAAACAGTGTAGAATAATGATTGACAAAATGATAGTAGGTGTGTTAGATTATAATAACACCATTAGTAGTACACAATTACGAGAACACAACAATGAAAAATAAACATACAGTTATAATCGGTCGTTTTCAACGGCCAACTATTAATCCCATACTTGATGAATTCATTGAGGATAAACTCACGGAATCTGGCGGAGTTCTAATCCTTGTAGGTTTGGCTCATATCAAAGCTACACTCAAGAATCCAATGGATTTTGAGACACGTAAGTTCATGCTTCAAGAAGCTTATCCTGATGCTACTATCGGATACATTAAAGATGTCCGTGAGAACGAAGATTGGTCTGCCAACCTCGATGAACAAGTAGATCGGTATGCTAAGAAGAATAAAGTAACAGTTGATGACATTGAAATTTTCGGTGGTAAAGAAACTGTACTGCCACAATACACAGGCGACAATATTATTTACGCTTTGCCGGCTGAAAGTTATGTCAATGAGAACATTAAAATTGAAGTTCCTTCGTATGCTAAACGGACATTGGAATACCGACTTGCTGTGTGTGGCATTGTCAATGAAAAATACCCAACGGCCTTTTCGACAGTTGATGTCGCTGTTTTCAAAGGTGACAAGTTGTTATTGGCACGCAAACCAAATGAGACATTGTTTCGTTTCATTGGTGGGTTCGTTGACCCACGAGAAACTTCAACACAAGCTGCTATTCGTGAGGTTATGGAAGAAGCTAATATCGACATTGACAATGTAACATATATTGACGAATTTGTCATTGATGATTGGAGGTACCGTGCAGAAAGTGATAGTATTAAATCGACTCTGTTTACAGCTGTGTATACAGATGGCAATCCAACTCCACAGGATGATATTGAAGAACTACGGTTATTTGATGTTGGGAAGATTACGCCTGATATGATAGTTCCTGAACATGTTCCGTTGTTTAACACATTGGTATTTTTAGGAGATATTTAATATGAAGACAATAACATTAATTAGACACGGACAATCGTTGGGTAATATTAACTCAACGTATTACGTTACAACTCCAGATTGGAAGATTCCTCTATCAGATACAGGAAGAAGTCAAGCCGAAGACGTTGGGAAGAAATTGGCTATCCATCTTCAATCCACTTCGGCGGCTTTATATTTCTCTCCGATGTATCGTGCTAAGGAAACATTTGAATTGATGAAGTCGTCAATTATTTCCAACTTGAGTTCGATTCGTGAAGAACCTCTTGTATCTGAACAGTCGTTCGGTATGCCCAATTCATATACTAACGAATTTGGCAATATAGAGATGATGGAAGTGAGAGAATCATATGGTTCATTTTATTATTGTCCACCGGATGGTGAAAGTACATTGGATGTATTAATGCGAGGTAAACGATTCTTAGATGAAATTGAAAAACGTGGACATGACAACACAGTTGTTGTGACACACGGATCATTTATGAAAGTTATTTTAATGGAACTTTTAGGATGGGATGTTGAATATTTTGACCGCGTTAAACGGCCGGATAACTGCCAAATAATTCACCTTCAAGGTGAGTTTCTAGGTAGTTGGCATTGTTCAGAAGAAATGAAATTCAGAAAACGTAAAATAAAGGATCACGGAGATTACGCTTAAAATTATGAAAGAAACAATTACAGTTACATATAATCAATCTGATATTCTAAAACTTGTCGAAATTGACATGCAAAATCGAGGATATTATGATATCGGTAAGTTGGCCGTTTCCGTGTTTGTTGGGCGGTATCCTGACTCTGGGACTGATAAAATCGATAGCATTTCGACAACTGCTTCTAAGGGTGAGCCGACAAGTTAAGATGTCGACGGGGAGTGGAACGTCTCCACTCACAGACTATTGAGAGAGATTCCCGACCGTTCGGAGGTCATTAAAAAACTTGAAAATACCCTTGACTTTGGGGATAAACCTATCACTGTTATAAACATACTCCTGATATAGATAAGGAAACACAAAATGAATAAAGATACACAAACAATAATTAACCCATTCGATATCATCGATGATACCGATTCCTATAAATGTACACACCACATCGGACTCAATAAAGAGGCCGTAACTGATTACCTTGAGGCCCGTGTGGGTGCTCAATTTCCCGAAACCGTAGTTTACGGTGTAAGTGAAATGCTTGAGGGACTCGCTAACGTTCGTATCACACAAGATATGATTGAAGAAGAGGCGATCCGCTGTAAGTTTCACTTTTTTGGAAATGAGAAGCTTTTTAACCGAGAAATGTGGGAGTATATCGTCAATGAATTTGACGGAAAACTACCCGTTCGAATTTCATCGGTCGACGAGGGAACTGTTGTTCCAGTTGACAACGTAATGCTTCAGATTGAGAACCTTGGAGGCAAGTTAACTGCTGCACTTCCAGGTCACCTTGAAACTTTCTTCCTACGAGTATGGTATCCAATGACGGTTGCCACAAAGAGTCGCGAGGTTAAGAAGATTCTTAAGAGGTATCTCGACCTAACATCTGACGATGCCAGTCTGTTGCCATTCATGCTTCACGACTTCGGTGCTCGTGGCACAACTAACCAACAAGCTGCTGCTACAGGTGGAAGTGCTCACCTTATCAACTTCCTTGGAACTGACACGAAGGTTGCTATGACACACATCAATCGTTTGTTCGGTGATTCTTACGAAGGTCTTGGTTACAGCATCTTCGCTACGGAACACAGTCTTATGACAAGTGAGGGTGAAGACGGTGAACTCAAAGTTATCCGCCGATGCATGGAACGTGTTGGTATCGGAATGAAGAGTTTCGTTGCCGATAGTTACGATTACTACCGTCACGTTGCTCAATATGTTGGTCAAGACTTGAAGGAATTTATTCTTGACCAGTATAAAGAGGCTAAGACGGTCGGCATTCCTAATAAGTACGTCATTCGTCCTGACAGTTGTACTCCAGAACACCAAACTCCAGAGGAATTGGTTGTATGGACTTACGAACAACTTGAACGTGACTATGGTGTTACTGTCAACAGTAAGGGTTATAAGGAATTGCACCCTGCTGTCGGAGTAATCTGGGGTGACGGAATCGACATTGACGGAATCGAAAAGATTCTTGAGGCGTTGACGAATGCTGGTTACGCTACCACAACTCAAGTCTTCGGAATGGGAGGTGGATTGCTCCAGAAAGTAAATCGTGATACGATGCGGTTCGCCTTCAAATGTTGTGCTCAAATGGTTGATGGTGTGTGGGGAGACGTTCAAAAGAATCCTCTTGATACTTCTAAGAAGAGTAAGGCTGGACGACAAGCTCTCACGAAGGATGACGCCGGAAACTTCATCACAGTTCGTGAAGACGAACTCGGTGATCGTGAAAACTTCTTAAAGGTCCACTTTGAATGTGGTGAGATTCTAATCAAGCCAACGTTCGCTCAGATTCGTGAACGTTGTGCTTTATAACTCATTATAGAACTTCCAGCCGTCGTTTTGATAAGATGTAATGTCTTTCGGAACGACGGCTTTTTTACGTCCATCTAACCACATCCATTTTCGACCTTTGTTAGTTTTGCACAACCTCCCACGTTGCCATCCATTGTTTAGAAATTTTGATAGTTCTGTTGGGGGGATTCGTTTTTCCCGTGTTCCGTTGTGTATTGCTATTTTGGAATTTGATTTATCCTTACGATACATACCAATCACCCACTTATCGTTTAAAAACGAATTGAGTTCCGACTTTGATACCATTTTATTACTACAATTTTTATTTATCCACACCGTATCCTTAGTTGAACTGGACAGACTACCTAATACCCAACCACTCTCTATATACTGAGGAATATCATCAACCCTCACGTTCGTTTCAACCACACCGTTATTTATTCGCTTCATACCTTTCGTCATACTGGAATAAAATTCCGACGAAATTGAGGTTCCTCGTTCCCACCCTTCGGATATGTATATGTCAAGTTCTTCCGCCGTCACTCTACGGTCTTTCCCGTTCTTGGTAATATATTTTAACCCGGCAGTTCGTTTCACTGTCATCAAATGTTTTACTTCCCCTGATTGGATACGTGGGTCGTCTTTATCAATCCTAAAACAATCACCATCTTCGCCAATAACCATCCGCGTTTGTTTAAGATATTCGGAATACTTCACACGATACAGTTCATACAATCTGCTCTTGGATAAATTTTCACTGCGGCCGTATCCGTTGTCGTTCATCATATAATTCACGGCGCATAACAAATTCCCCTCAGACGGAAACATCCGAGTTAGTAACACATGGCATATAAAATGTTCTCTTGCTGTGAGTAATACCAAGTTTGATTCTGAGTTGTCACCTCCCAAACACCTCGGTATTATATGATGATTTTCGTAATATTCACCTGTGAGTTTGTTCCGGTTCAATGACTTTGAATTGTCTATGATATTGTAGTATATTTTTTTATAATTCATTCCATTTAATCCCTAATCCGTTTGCGTTTAAATATAAATAGTAGTATCTGAGTATTTTAACTTGATATATTTTGATTTTTTTTTAAATGACCCTTGACATATATAACATAAAGTGTATAGTCATTGTTATATCAACAAATAAATAAAACGCATAGGATCACATTTCTTAAATTTATGTCTGAATCACAACTAAAAATCTTCTCAGGTTCGAGCAATCCGAAACTTGTAAATGAAATTTGTCGTCAACTAAAAATGGATCAGAGTGACGTATATTTACATTCGTTTCCGTCTGGTGAACGGTATTGTCAATACAAAGAAAACATTCGTGGTGCTGACGTTTATATTGTTCAAAGTATGAATTCTCCTGTGAATGATAACTTGATGGAGTTGATGGTTATGATTGATGCCGCTCGAAGAGCAAGTGCTTGTCGTATTACTGTCGTCATTCCATATATGGGTTATATTCGACAAGATCGAAAAACAAAAAGTCGAACACCTATCTCCGGTCGAATGGTTGCTGATATGTTACAAGGTGCTGGGATTGGTCGAGTGATTGGTATGGATTTTCACTGCGCTCAGGCTCAGGGATTCTTTAGTATTCCCGTTGACCATTTGTATGCTACTCCTACCATCGTCGATTATGTGAACGGTGATGTTGATGTGGTAGTATCTCCTGATGTAGGCGGTGTAAAACGAGCTCACGCTTTTGCTGAGACGTTGGGGTCTGAGTTTGTGTTTGTTGCTAAAAAACGAATCGACGACACCACGGTCGAAACGAGTTCTGTGAGTGGTGACGTGGCCGGAAAGAATGTGTTAATCGTAGATGACATGACAGAGAGCGCAGGAACATTAATTTCCGCCGCCACTGCTTGTGTGTGTGCTGGTGCTTCTAAAGTGAGGTGTGCTATTACACATGGCGTATTTTCTTCAGTTGCTTATCAACGACTTAAAACTCAAGACGTGATAGATGAATTTATCTTTACAGATACAACAATCAATGATATCATAACTCAAGACACGTTTCCATTTCTTACACAGTTGAGTGTGGCTCCAACTTTCGCTCGTGCTATTGAACGAAACCATAACAATGAAAGTATCAGTGAACTTTTTACAATAGAAGGATTTTAAATTATGAAAAAACTAACCCAACCCCAACCAGATTACAGATTATACATTCTGACTCGCACAGATTTGCCGTCACTTACTCCAGGGAAAGCCGCGGCTCACGTCGGCCACGCTTGTAATGCATTCGTGTATGAAAATCCCTCTGCTGAAAACCCTTCTGTAATGGAATGGGAGAACCAAAGCCCCCAAGGTTTTGGCACAACTATTACATTGGCTGCGTCGATAGATCAGATACAATATATAGGTGAGTCGAAGTATACACCCGGTATTATTTTTGGAATTTCCACTGACCCTACATATCCTTATTATGTAGATAAAGAGATTGTTACGCTAATCGATTCAGATGTTCACACTTTACCTCCGGAGGAAACTGATACCGGCGGTTTTGTGTGTTTTCGAAGTGAAATCACTGCTGCTTACTATTTTGGTGACGCGGAAGATGCACATTTTAGGTCTTTGGTTTCAGACCTCTCACTACTTCCTTAGACATGAAAAACAAAGAAATATATGTAAAATGTGATTGTTTTTCTGAAGTACTCAATGTGGAGTATGACGAAGAAACTAAAACCTTCAGCGTCTGTATTTATACAGACTTTCCAGATAAGCTTACATTTAGAAATAGATGTAGATTCATTTGGCGTATTATCAAAACAGGAAAACCATATGGTGACCAGATGATTATACATTATACCAAAGCTGAAGACCTAGCGGATTTCATTAACGAAATCAAAGCACAAAGAGAAGCCTACGATGCTGCTGAACTTATTAAATCGAAAACAGATACACAAACGGAGGAACGTTCATAGCTTTAGCGACCATCAATCTGGCGTTACCTGCTAATAGAATGTATTCATTTTTGTGTCTTACTACGATAGGTGCTTTCATCTTTTTAACATCGTCTTTGAAACCGTCTTTGATGTTTTTCCAATCCTTTTCGTAGGTTGGATCTTTCTTTTGGTGTTTCTGAATAGTTTGAACCATATCATAGAAAGACTCAGTTTTTGTGGAATCAGTATTTTTAAGCCGTTCCCATACTTTTTGAGGCATCAATCGAAGTTGGCCTGACGGAAACCTATCAACAATGGTTTTCAAAGATAAATCGAACTCTTCGGCCGCAGAGCGTATAGCAGCTTCCTCATCATTCAACGACGGAATCTCCCATTTATTATCAATTTCCAACAATAACTGTTTTAACGTAATTTCCACAACTATAAATACTTAAAACAAATTATTATATGTTGACTTTCTTATTTTTTTCATAATTATTGTCCCTATGTCTGAATCAGTAGCAGAAAAAAAGAGAGTGGGTGGGAAACAAAAAAAGATTTCCTATTCGCAGTTTCAAACCTATTTAAAATGTCCTCAAGCATGGAAATATGGGTATATCGACAATATGAGAACATTCGAACAAAATGTTCATTGTGCTTTTGGAACCGCTGTTCATGAAGCTATCCAAACCTTCTTATCAGAGTTATATTACAAAGTTGATGGGTCGGATGCTAACGAAACAAAAGGTAGTCGTGCTGCTGATTCGGTAGACGTTAAGAAAATTTTCGATGATGTATTTGAGAAGGAACTCAAAAACGAATCGAGACGTTCTTGTAAGGATGAAAAAGGTGATTACATTTTAGATGATGGAGGACAGAAGACCTATGAAACTGTGAGTGCACCCGTTGTGATTGAAGATTCTGAGAAAGAGAAATTCAGACAACACGGATATCAAATCTTGGATGCTGCTACAGGTTTAGATTCGAGACGTAAATATTTCCCACCTAAGAAGTATAAATTGTTTGGTATTGAAACTGTTATTGATATGCCAGTGTTGAACAATCTAAAATTTGTTGGGTATCTTGACATTGTGTTACAAGATGCTAATACAGGCAAATTCAAAATTATCGATTTGAAAACTTCAACTCGTATGTGGAATACGTATCAACAGAATGATGTGTTCAAGATTTATCAGTTGCTTTTGTATAAGGCGTTTTTTGCACAACAGTTCGGTGTTCCTCTAACAAAGATTGACGTTGAGTTTATTGTGTTGAAAAGAACACTGATGGAGAACGTA
>Ga0136558_1000473_pt1 | contig 22643 bp, 43 predicted proteins | sample AntRauTorckE6833_FD_101391 | JGI IMG/M metagenome (GOLD analysis project Ga0136558, IMG submission 101391) | Saline lake microbial communities from Rauer Islands, Antarctica - Metagenome Torckler E6 #833 | ecosystem: Environmental > Aquatic > Non-marine Saline and Alkaline > Saline | place...
AAGGAAAAACGAGTATCGCGAGCCTCAAATTAGAAATGGACGTGGTATGGGGACTATTAAACAGCCCGCTTCCCTCCTCTGTACTATGAAGTCTGGGGTTGAGATCCGTTTGCAATTTAAGTCGGACGAGGCAATGCATTGGGAGGCGGACTGTATAGCGGAAAAGATGGAGAGTCTGGAGGTCGAAATCTCCCCTAATAGATCTTCTAGGTCCGCCAATGTAGAAGATTACATTGTGGATAAAATGGAGAATCTGGAGGCTGAAATACCCTCTAATAGACCTTCTAGGTCCTCCAATGTAGAGGAGGATACCCCTCCTATTCAATACACATAACGTGGTTTTCCTAAGATAGAATTCCAAGACCGGTACCGCGCTGAGTGTTCCCTTCAAGACAGTTCTCTGGGAGAGGAGAGGGCTATTTGGTTTGGAGTTGACAAAGCTGATTACTGCGACGACATACCTCGGATGCATCTGACACAAAAACAGGTGGCTTTCTTGCTCCCTATACTACATCGTTTCCTAGAAACAGGAACCATAGAACCTACCAAAGACGAGATTTGATATGAAAGAGATTTGTATTAGAGAAGAGCACATTGTCTTGATGCAAAACCTGTATATTGAGCACAATGATCGCATGGAGTTCGGAGCACTAGGGGCCGATTGCAAAAGGCCCTATGGGAATTCCGATGTGTTATCTGATATGCGCCAGCTACTTGTGGAAAACGGTGTCGATCAAGGCCAGTTGGATGATGGGGATCTTATCCAACTGCACGAGGAGCTGGTTTGGGTATTACAGATCTCTATCCAGCATCTGACTTGGGATCTAGTAGGTAAGACGTTCCAAAAAGAGCGTGGGTACCATTTTCCCGACTGGAAATTAGTGAAAACGGAAACACAATGAAAACAATTTTTTTGGATATTGATGGGGTCTTAAACCACAAAGAATGGATGGATGGACTTGAATCCACCTTACGTATGGCCGATGATTAGTGGTGGATTGAAATGCTTGATCCGGCTTGTGTGGCCCGCCTCAACACCTTGATAGAAGAGACAGGTTCTGTGGTAGTGATCTCTTCAACGTGGAGACGCCACTTTGATGCAGCAAAAATGCAACAGATTTTGGAAGCTGCCGGATTTGTGGGAGAGGTGATAGATTGCACCACCAGAGATCACGCCGAGTTTAGAGGGAATCAGATCAATGCGTGGTTGAAAGCCCACCCCGAAGTAGAATCCTTTGTGATTCTTGACGACCGTGATGATATGGTGCATCTTGCTCCTAACTTGGTTCAGACTTTTAGTGAGTCCGGTGGATTACAAGACGACCATATAACCTGTGCAATAAAACTACTGGAGTAAAAAATGGGTTTAAATATGACCACGACGGTTGCTTGCGCGATCGAGATAAACTATGACGACCTGTTCGAAAATTACGAGAAGATACCTGACTACCGCTGGTGTGAACACCGGGAAAACTTTGAACCTTCTGACGCTAAATTCTGTCCCGAATGTGGTCGAACAAGACCTACGGTACAGACCTTTAGTCGAGTGATCACTTCCGCTTTTCCTGAGAGGACATTACAAGAAATGAGGGAGAAGGTAGCTCCAGCCGATTTTGAAGAGGAATGTTACGGCGTTCAGGATCTTGAACATGAAATTAGGGGGGTCAATGGACTATCGTTCATGACAAATTACGGGGAAGGTATGAAAGGGAGAACCCGCCTTTTCTTAGGTAAACATCTTACCTCAATAGACAAATGGACCGATGGGGTTTGTCTACAGTGGTCCCCACAGACCGTAGCAAAGCTGGCCGCGCCTATAGAAGAAAAAGCAAAAGAAATAGGGTTTGAAGGGGAAGCCAAACTGATCCTTTTCACCCGGTGGACATAACCTGTTACGGCTCTTGACGGGCCATTTGATCTTTGTTACGATAGAGCCCCCTATTGAGGAGTAATAGATGTACCAAAACCGTGCAAAGGATCCCGCAGACGGGTGTTTACTTTCCATTTTCCAGATCTTATTGTTACCAATTATATCTTTTGGTATAGGCTGGGTGGCAGGTAGGTTGGTTTGTTGAGGTCTTGTTTTTAGGGGACCCTTATATGACGCCTACCGGCTTTGACATGAAAGTCCTGATTGGATTTATCATGGGTGGTCTGGTACTGGCAAAGTATGCCTTGCTATTTCTCGTTTTAGTTTTTGCCGTTCTTGCTGATATGGCTTAGTGGTATTTTTGTGGTGGGCCGAAGTAGTTGGTTATCGCCTTATAAGCCGGAAGAGTGGGTTAGATTCCCACGCCCGCTAGCACAGTGGGTTAGTGTAATGTACGCACACCGAATTTCAACTACATACCCTTGTCCATCACTTTTTTTACGCGGAGACATGATATGAGTTTCGACGACACCCTTAAAGCACAAATAAGCGATAATACGGAAATACAAAAGGCTCTTGCGGAAAGACTCCCAGAGCTGCTTGGTATCACCGGAGTTAAGGGAAGTATTATCGAGGTAGGAGACAAGTCCTATAAAGCTATCTCTTCGTATGAGCACCATCCCGGATACATGCTGGCTGTTCCCCTCCAAAGTGAGGAAGAAATTACGGAGAGAACGGTGATAGAGCCTGTGGTCCTGTTCCTTCCCGAAGCCAAGAGGCTGGCAGAAGAGATAACTCAGGATCCTATGTCAATTTTCCGTCGCCTATCCGTATTGGCAGATGATGATACCCTCCCAAAAGACTTACGGGACCAGATAAAAGCCGTCAACAATGTGATTGACCTTATGGATAATATGGGCGGCGGGAATAAATTCGATGCCTGAAGATGGGCAGTATGTGCAGGTGTACTACAACCTGCATAAAAATTGCCTCTCCGTCCAAAACCGTCAAAGAAAAGTAATTGCTCACGTAGCAACTGCGGTTTTGAGAGATGCGGAATTTTACGTATCTGAAGCGGGGAGGCAGCGAGTTTTACGAGATCAGTGTAAAAATGTTCACGCAAAAATAAGGGGAATCTGGTGTTCGGAGAATGATGCACCTAAATCCCGGAGAGTACGGTACAACCCCTACCTGTTTGAAACGTTTGTGTTTGCAGACACAGAGGAGCCGGTACACAAAGCGGATCTGGTGGTGATCGACGATGATCAGGTTTTTATAGCCGGAGAGCCGGAGCCGTCTAGTTTGCTCCAGAAACGTGGAGTACTGGAAACTTATACTGAGGATCTTGAGTGATAAAAGTATCGACGGAGTTGGCGCTGAGTCCCCATGTTATCCAGCATTGGAAAGGTCGGGGCTTTTGTGTTCACGGGGAAGTTGCCGTGTATGGTAGATCAATCTTTATTGACCATGTGGCGCATCTAGGGGCCTGTGAAGACCCTACCTATGTGGTTGCTATTGAGATGAAGAAGGGTGCCTCAAAGTCGCTTAGAAACCAGTTGTGTACAATTGATCGTAGACATCTGGCCGATGAGATATGGGGGGTTACGATTGCTACCCCCAGAGACACGACGCTGTTAAAGTGGGATAAGGTAAAACGGAGCTGGATCAGGGCGGGGTTACTGTCGTGGTGTGGTACGGAATTTACCAAGCATCGTCACTCACATGTTACCCTTCGAAAGTACCACAAAAGGTATTATCGGAAAAAAGCCTACCAGTTGCTATTAGTGCCTGAAAATAAAGAAGTGTTGGCCGGGTATCCTAGTAACGGGGATCATGATTATGTCACGCACTGGTCGCTGGGGTGTGCTCGAATATTACAGTGGGCTCGTAGTATGCCACAAGGCTTTACAACACAAGATTGCTATGATAATTTGCCTCGTGAAATGGATCCTTATCGAAAGCCTAGATCGGCTATGAATCGAATGCTCCGGCACCTTCTAGAAGAGGGGTTTTTGCGGAAAGAAGGCAAAGTGGGCAGATACAACAAATACGTGGTGACCACCCTATGAGCAGTAAACACCCCCATCTGAAAATTCTAGAGAACATGGACATACCAGAGGATGTCGATAAAGTCGCAGAAAAGCTAGAACTGTATATAATCCGTGGCCGTGGTATGGCTATGGAACATTTCTGGGATTTTGTTGGAAAGCACTTTGAAGGTGAGGAGCTGGGTGCTTCCCATTATGAGAGGCTGCATTTGCGGGTCGCTCGTCTCTTACTTAGGTGTATGCACATCCGGCGGATGGGAATAGTATTGGAAGAGGTTCCTGCTCAATTTAGAAACCATGAACAATACAAGCTTCTAAACCACTTATGGAGACATTTCGAGTGTGTGGAAACCCGCAGGGTATTTTTCCCCCTAAATGTCCCTTTTGAGTCTCGCAAAGACGGTCCCCACCTCTTCAAGCAGTCCGAAGATCGCCCAATAGTGCGGTGGGCAGCGGGGAGAGTGGATGCGATAGAAGATGAAATTCTTTTCACTTTGATCCAACATTTTGAAGGTTCCGACAGTACGGGGGCTCGTCTGCAAATACCTTTTGGTACTACAGAAAAATGGGGATCCGATCGTACCGACCTAGAGGTAGAGGAGGGCGACTATTTTGAGATCGCCATGTACGAGGATGAAGCAGAAGACGAGGCTCATATCAAATGGTGGGGTAGGGAGTGGGACGGCTGGGAAAAGCTGATACCTCTTCAAATAGATCCCAACAGGTATCTTCGCTATTCAGGGTGGGTACGGGGTGGTGAGACTTTCATAGAGAAATGTTTGCGTGGTGAGACTCAGTTTTCTGAGATAGATGATTATGTGGATAAGTGGCACGAGGGAGAGCCGTGGTGGCTTCGGGGTTGGGGGCTGGCAGATTACCTTGGGATGGTTCCGGAAGAATATGAGCAGTGGGTCCAAGACCCTTCCTGTCTTTCTCAGATTCTAGAGGACCGTATGGCTATGTGGAAAGAGGAGGGGGTATGGTCCGACGAATGGGCAAAAGGATTCTCCGCTACTTGATCGAGGCGGTTCTTTGGTGTATAGTAGAGCCCTTGTTTGAGCTATCAGATTATATTCGCCGTTCAAACCTCCCACCAAGGGGAAGACGTCGTATCCGGTTGGTCTTTGAGATCACCGCAGCATTTATAATGTGTAGTGTTTTAATGATACCCGCATGGGTACTCTCTCATCTTGACGAGGATTGGTAATGAAGAAATCATTTAAAGAATGGTTTATCATCACCCGTGATCAAATGGTACATTCGAGACATGATACTCTCCTAGAGGCAACGCTAGCGGGTGTGGAACACACGGCACTTACAGGTGACGAGATACAGACCCGGAAAATCATCCATCGTGGTCTAGTGCCTGAGCACGGGTACCCCGTTTCTGTGGGCTGGATAGACGCCTGCACTCGTCATTGGGTGTTAGGGATATATTCGAAAACTGGAGAATATGTGAAGAGCCTCCCCATAGGATGGCACCATTGGCTTTGGGTGTCTCAAGAGGATGACCCACCCGACTGGTATCAACCCCTAAAGGATATGGATACGTAATGAGCAAAGTGTATCTCCTGCGAGCCGGAGATACGAACCACTATAAAATTGGATTCACTACTAAAGACCCCCACGAAAGGCTCTCAGCGTTACAAACAGGCAATCCATTGCCTTTGCAGCTCGTCACATCATGGCAAGGCACACCGAGCGATGAGAGACGACTACACGGGCTTCTGGAACCTTATCGTAGGGAGGGGGAATGGTTTGAGCTTACAATAGCAAACCTCCTGACGTTACTAGCTCAATACGAGGTAGTCCAAGAGCTGTCTGCACCCGAAAAGGATGTCCTCTCTGAGAAACAAGTAGAAGCTGGGATCAAAAGGGATATCCACGATTTGTATCTGGAGCATGGACCCAATGATGACGATGGGCAGATAGAAGTGTCTTCCGGCTACCAAAATCTACTACGCTCCGGGATTCTTCACTGTAGGATTTGGGAATGGTACGACCTAGACGAACTGTACCAGATTTTACCCTTCGAGAAGAGCGAAACGCGGCACGGTGTACGATGTTTTTCTCACTGTCTAGAAGAGGGGTATATCCAAGAGAAACCCGCCTCTGTTGATAAGTACCGTATAGATCCACGACTTAGCGACGCGGGGTATGAGTATTTTTGGGAACTGGCAGACATCGGGGACGAAACCTTTTGACGGGGTGGGAACTTTGTGGTATAGCTTAGTGGAACTGATTTTCTACTACCAAGGTACATTTCTATGCCCAACATAACGTCCAGTAAAAGCAATGGCAAATTTGGGGTTCGTGTTTCTACTACTTTTGAATCGAAAGTTCCAAGTGGCGAGTGCGTAACGAAGTTGATGCTTAATCTACAAGAGGAGTGTCGGTTTTACGGGTCGGTAGATACTCGATCCATTGACCGGGCCAAAGCGGAATGCTATAAGATATTGGCTTCGTCGAAAGACGAGCCCAAGGTGCAGGTCCAGTATGAAACGTACCTTCAGTTGCTGGACGAGGCTCAACAACATATCGAGAAATTGTATTTGCAGTACCGTGAAAATCGGTAAGCAGTGTCCCTGTTTTTGTTAGTTATGGGAAAACGATGAGTGAAGACCTAGCCAAAAAGCATAGTCACCTTGTTCGTGTGGGACGTAAATACAGCCCAGAAGAGGTGCTTCAACATTTCCGGGATGAATACGTATATGCCCGACCTCGCATTCGCTTTGGCTTTGGCTTTGAGGGGCATCTGGTAAAAATGGGTTCCCACCGCTACTGGACCTTTGCGCATAAAGGTTTGCGCTGTGTCTCCTGCGGGATTAAGGGGGAGTATTTCTACAAAGAGAAATGCAAATCCTTGGTGGGGAATAAATATCATTTCAACCTCTACGCCACAGACTCAGACGGCGATGAGGTGTTGCTCACAAAAGACCACATAAAGCCCCGAAGTCAGGGTGGCCGTAATCATATAAGCAATTACCAGACCATGTGTATGCCTTGTAACACTGCGAAAGGGGATGATAGGCATGAATAGTCGTTTTGGGTTTGTATGGGGCTGCCCCCTGAAGGATCCGTTTCTCAATGCCACAAGCTGGCAAGTTAAATTCTATGGAGTGTCTTTCAAGAGGTGGGCTATAGGGTTTGTTATTCGACACCGGAAAGACGACGAATGAATTGCCTCACAATGGCCATATGGATATGGCTACGTAGGGGCTGTAAAGGGCGCATTGGCATTCTGTTATGGAGTGATCCTTTCCCCCATTTTGCAGTCTTTGATGGATACTGGGTAACACATTATAAAGCGGACGACCAATATCTCTCTTGGTGGAAACAGTTGTGGTTTCGTGGTACAGTAATCCACGAATGGACTGGGCCGAGTGGAGAATTGGGAGAATAGGAGTAGATAGATGAGTATTGATACTAGAGTAGACAGGATATTCCAAGCCGCCGAAGAACGTTATCAGAAAAAATATACCGGTATTATTGAAGTTTATGGCGGGGCATGGGATCTAATTGATGCTATGCATAAGGCTTCCGGATATCTAGTTACAACAGGGGGTGGTGTAAGATTTGCTCTCCCTATGGCAGTAGACTCTGAGCCTCATTTAGGTGTGCTCCCTTATGTATTAGCTTCCCTTACCAGCCTAATATATCGAGAAAATAAGGAGGAGAATCATCGTTTTTGTCACACTCTGGGGCAGGTATCAAGGTCAATGGCACTCTCCCAAATGACGGACTACCAAATGACTTCGGATCCCGTACTCCTAGCTGAGAGCATGTTGGAGAGGGCTTCCGGTTCCTTAAATCTGTCCAATCACATGACGGATTTCTTGCAGTCATGCTGTACTAATTTAGGGGTAGATTCTATTCTATTGACCTATTTTACGTCTCAGATTAATGATCGCATACTCCGAGATCTAAAAAAGCTCCACCGGATACCTAAATTGACCCTTGTGGTTATTTCTCCGAGGCAGTGGCTCGATTTGCATACTTTAGCCACCTATACAATTGGGAGGAAGTGATGATGACCTTTGGGTGGGAATGGGGACTGGGTTTTCTAACGGGCTTGGTCTTTGCGTTCTGCTTGTTGATGATGATGGTGATGCTTGCCCAACACCATATGGGTGGTATGGGTCGTAAAGATTGGAAATTCTTTGATCCTCGTGATGAGGAAGATGACGACGATGAGGAAAACTGAATGACCAAATACACCCCTACAGACGTGGTTATAGAAAGGGCAGATTTTGCCATATTCGATCCGGAAAAAGGTATGGAGGCAGTATGGAAGAGATAGATGTAGATGATTTGGTTATTCGTGTAAGGAAGGAATTGAACTGGAATCCCCGTACCTGTTTTGAAGACGAGACAAACACGCCCCCTGAGTCGGTGCTGTCGAGAGCTGAAAAACTCCGACAAAAACAGGAACGGCAGTGGAAAACTCTAGTGGAGAGCGCTCTCCATCAGATGGGTTATGTGGAGACGTTCGTAGAGGTACCGCATCGCCCCGATGTTGATCTGTATTACAAAAAGGGGCAAAAAGATCGCTATTACCTGTTACGTAACCATATCAGTGATACCCCTTGGCAAGATGCTTTCAATGTGTTAAAAAAGGTCTTGAAAAAGGAAATGGTATTACCTAACCAGCCGGTTCCTACTACTCGAATAGGAAGGATTCTCAGCAATGTCTAATGAGGGGCCAAATTATCAGCCAAATGACGTTAAGAGTCCGGGGCAATTACTCAAAGAAACCCTTGAAGATATGGGCATTGAGCCCAGCCATTTTCGACAAAAAGCAGGAATTGAGCAAAAGTATTTTTACCGTTTCCTTCTGGGAAAAGCGCCACTCTCCGATGAGCTGGCATCTCGCTTAGTGAAATGGGCCAAAGTGCCCCTTTGGCTTTGGGAGCGCCACGAAAAAAAGTGGCAAGAACATTTAAAAACACAAGAGGAGTTATCCGATGTCTAGTCGTAGCGTAAACAATTTTGAGATCACCATTCAAAAAGACGAATTACTACTCACTTTACGGGAGAACAGGCTCCAGCACGATAAGAACTACAAAGAGGCTTTGGAGATCTACAAAGAGGAGTGTGAGGAGGCCCTACGCAGTCGTCAAGTAGCTTTACAAGAGGGGACTCTAGCGGACCCCGACAGCTACCTTTCTTTTCATATCCCGACACCCGCCTCTTATCTCCACGTCTATGACCAACTCCTTGCAATGCTGGATATGACGAGTGCGGAAGTCCTCACTATTAATGGGGAACAGTATCGTAACTGGGTTCAGGATGAGTGGGATTGGACGCGCCATTACGCATCGAACACTCTCAGTAAATTGAGATGATCTAATATCCTGAGCATTGGAGGATCTATGGAAACTCTAGCCGCCGTCGTTATTGTAGGAGGAGCCATCCTGTGTTTCGTGCTGTTCTCTATCATGTACCGGCAGACCATGCAGGATTACCGGGAACGTAAGGAACAGCTTGACCAAGAACACCGGGAGCTGTTAGAGCGACATCGTAGGATGGACGAGGCTCTGGAAAGGTACCACACGTACCAACACCATAGGATGCTCCAGATTGGCGTTGCGCTCTACCGAGAGCCTGAGTTCACACCCTCGATGGGGGAGGAACTAGAGCCCCCAAGCGAGGAAGATATGGCCATGCTAACAGATGCCGGAATACTAGGAGAACAGAACACCTCCTACGAAAATATCCTGAGCATGTCCCGTGCTTGGAACCGAATGGGCCAAACACTCTATGACGTGTTGGATGCGGCTCCAGATCCCTTTGACTGTGCTACGTTGACGGGCGATGAATTTGAGGATATAATACGTCGTCGTTTGGAAGAAAAACGCAAAGGAACTAAATGACCTCTATATATTTCGTATTCGACGTAGAGTCCGCAGGACTTTACGGAGAAGGCTTTGCTGTGGGTTGGGTCGTAATGGATTCGCAAGGTGCTGAATTGGAGCGAGGATATCTAGGAGCCCCTTTCGAAGCCCTAACTTGTACGGAAAAATCCCGTAATTGGATGGAGGCAAATGTATTGCCACACCTACCCCCGCCTAACTGCAAGGATACCGATGAGGTACGTCGGAAATTCTGGGAAACATGGCTTCGGTGGGAAACAGTAGGAGCGGTGGCAGTTGCCGATGTTCCTTACCCCGTAGAGACTTCGTTTCTTCTGCGGTGTGTCCGCACTGTAGGGAACCACGCAGCTACAAAGGCCCCTTACCCCCTTCTAGATGTAGCTACAGCACTAGCGGCCAGCGGTAAGGATCCTATAGGTACTTATGACCGACTTCCTTCCGAGGAACCGGCCCATCATCCTACTTCGGATTCTGCTCAGAGTGCTCGCCTCTTTTTAGAGGCATTGAAATATGCCGCAAAACCTTAACGCATCGCCGCCAATACTGGCTTTTTATCAATGGAGATCAACATGAACGACAACCTGACTGAAATTGTATGTGTACTTGACCGATCGGGCTCTATGAGCATGACAAAGCAAGATACTATTGGGGGCTTTAATGAGTTTCTGTCCAGCCAAAAAGAAATGGACGGGGAGGTCAATGTTACCTTGGTCCTTTTCGACGACAAGTTCGAAAAGCCTTATGATGGGGTCGACATCTCCGAGGTAGAAGCTCTTACGGACAGCACTTTTGTTCCTCGTGGGACAACCGCGTTACTAGACGCCATAGGGCGCACTATAGACGAAGTTGGGGCTCGCTTAGCTTCCGTAGAAGAGGACGAGCGGCCCGGAAAAGTGATCTTCGTCATTCTAACCGATGGAGCAGAAAACGCCTCCAAAGAGTACACACACGGTCGTATCAAAGAGATGATCGATGTACAGCAAGATACTTTCAGTTGGGAGTTCCTTTTCCTTGGTGCAAATATCGACGCCACGAAAGTAGGCTCGTCAGTGGGCATCCGGGGGTCCAATTCGGTGACTTACAACGCGGATGCGCTGGGTACCAGCAAAGCGCTGGGGCAGATTAACTACGCTGTCCGTTCCTACCGGGCAAGTGGGGCAGTTGCGGCTGATTGGAAAGATGCGGATGCCTCCGGTGTTGTCGATTCCACTACAGATTCCGAAGACCAGCCGGAGTCCTGAAGAGGGTGGGGGCAATATGCTAAAAAATCACTTCGACCAGATGCACAAAAATCTAGGAAGATACTCCAGTACCTTTACGGAGAGTTGGCCTATTGCCCCTCGAATTGTAGGATGTCTTATGAGCTTGCATAGGACTTTTGGAGATCCCTCTAAGGTCTTCAAATATGATAATTATGCAGCGATTCATTACACATTTTTCTTCCGAATCTCGTCCGCATCCTCTTTGTGGTTACCCTCGAAAGGGGAAAAGCAATATTGCTTGCGAGATTATCTCATTGCCTTCTTCCCCGATGACACCGACATGGAGTATTGTGCCGTAGCCGAGCGTAATATCCTTCAACAGGACAAGCGCCCTACTGTGCCGGACTCTATCCAACATATTCACCGCGCCGATTTATCTGCACTCTACAAAAACAACCCAAAAACAGCATTTTTGAAGTGCTTGGAAGAGGATGAATACCCTGAGTTTAAGGTGAGATTTTCCGAAAAAGATCTCCATATCGAGATTGGAATTGGAGACCGTCGTGACACAGGGTTTTTTAAACATTTCCCACAATTACAACCAAAGGTATATGATGGCCAAGTTGGACATGAACAAGCAGGTTGAGCGCTACTGTCACAAAGCAATCGTAATGGTGATCAAGGAACCGCTCGTAGTAGGGGAGGATACCCTAGACCTCAAAGAAATATTTGATAACAGTCTGGGGAAAAGACGTTGGCACCAGATCTTGAAACGCCAAATCAGTAACGTTCGAAAAAAGGTCTCTAAAGATGTGCGGGCGGGGGTGGCAGATCCTATGCAAAGTGATAACCCTTTCCTGTTCATGGTCAACAGCATCTCCATTCATGTGATTGAGAGAATGTTGGTCAAGGCGGAGGTAGGAACCTTGACAGAACTACGAGAAAATGGTTACCATGACGCCCTACACGATGAGATATCCTCATTAGATTTGAAGAACTAGTAGTGGGAGTACAGATGCAATTAGATACGATGGGTAAACTATTCATGACTCTATGGGTCTTTGGCCTTATACTGGGCCTGACTCTTTTGGGCGGCGCTGTGTGGGTTATTTACCGCCTCCTATTGCACTTTGGTGTGATTTGATACGCAATTATTTCGAGGAAGTAACCCATTGGTATGGAGTTGTACTCCGTATGTGCCCTCACTGGGGCGACGGTAAAGTGTACGGACCGCCCGTAAGTCCAAAAGATATCTATGATTATTATGGGCTGGTTGACGCCCCGTTCAGGAAATACTGGGATGATCTGGTAATTACCTCCGCCGAAGATGCGTGTAAGCACACCCACTATTTGCTGGAAATGACGGTAGATAAGGATCGCAGTGGGGAGGGACTTCGGGAAATAATCTTCGATATTTTTAACGTGGATCTCAAAAAGCAATATTACACATATTGCCCCTATGCTGAGCAAGACGATGAGTGGGACTTGATGTATTATGATGACCATTTCTGGATCGAGGGCGTTCATATACTCAACCCCAAGGGGAGAGATCTCCACGAGGTTTTAAAAACCTATTTGAACATTAGGAGAGCTTGATGACGGAAGATGTACCAAAACCCTTTGCTATTTTACTTACCGATGGGACACGGGAATATAAAGCCTATTTCTCTTCCTCAGAAAAACGTGATAAAATACTGAAACAGGCTGCCAAACTATTGTCCGGTGAGTTAGTAATAAAGGAAGAGACAGTAATAAAGGAAGAGACAGTAACGCGCTACAGTATTGAAACGAAAAAGGGGTCCTGAACCGATGGACCCTGTTCAGCCCCCTTTCTGTTAAGGACTGAAAAAGATTCAGGATTCCGGGATGGCAATTTTAGAGGAAGGAGATAAAGGTTTAGGGGTGATTTGTGTAGGGGACCAACCCCGTATCGTAGGCATGGTCGGAGAATATTTAGGAAGTAATAGTGATATTAGAGGAGCCTATAGATTTAGAGGGGAGGAAGGGACCGAGGCCACTACTTATGTGTTTGAACCACATCTTAATGGTAGTGGGTTTCTGTTTCAGACACATAATAGTAGAGAAATCCTCGAACTACTAGCTAAAAACTCTGATATTACTGTGAGGGTTCGAGATTATAGGGGTACTTCACATACTCATACTTTCTCTCTTGCAGGAAGCCGGAATGCTTTAGAAAGGCTAGATTGTGTTTCTTTTGACGGAGAAATGTCTTTAGCCTTGTGTACCACGGGATTACGAGTTGGTTACGAAGACTCAAGAAGTGACCAATGAATGTAAAAACCGATATTGTTGGTAGTTTTGAAATAGGAGTAGAAGTATGACGGGTAGTAATAGAAATACGCCTTCGTTTCAGGATCGACTGAAAAATTCAGCGGTCGAAAGCGATGTCGAAAATACGTATCGTTCGGAATTCAAAGCCTCACTTCCCAAAGCATTAATCACTTCCCCTCATAGAACCGATGGTGTTCTGGAAACAGACACCCTCTATGTTCTTCTTGAATTCAAATACGATTACGACTTCACAAAGAAATCAGAGATAGCCAAACCCTTGGTTCAATGTCTGGTCTATCTTCGTTCTTTCTATGATAAAGAAGATAAGTTTCCTACCGCCATTTTCGTAGGAGACAAGAACGAATGCTTTATGCTTTCGACCAACGCTCTTATCAACTATGTAGAGCGTGATAGTATTGACTGGACTGTGCCTGCCTCTTCTGCGTGGAAACTACTTCCTTCTCTGTATCGTGAAGTGACCAAGGACTCCGATATCAATCCCTATGTCCTAGACACACAAGAAAGAGGCTTTTATTTCCAGAACGTTGTGGAGCGACTGGAGGGTCTTAGCGAGGGTGATATCCACAAGGTTCCTGTAACGATTCATAATATTTCAGGAATTTTCAGGTCATGGGAAGAGCGGGTTCTAAGGGAAGACGTAGACGCACAAGTGGCTGTCGGTGCTTTCATCAAAAGCGTTATGGGGTCCGCCTATCTTCATCCCAAGAAAAAGAACACGTTGATCACTGCCCCCGACCGTGAAGTGGGGGTACATGGCGACCAGCATATAGCTTTCTTTGACTGGTTCAAAGATGAGTATCGAGTAAGTGAGAAGAGAAATTTCACCGCTATCAAAGATCGGTTGGTAGAAGAAGAAAGCCGTAGAAGATCTGGAGATTTTTATACTCCGGCTGTCTGGGCGCACGAAGCTCACAAAATGTTGGATGCCGAATTAGGTCCAGACTGGAGAGAAGAGTGGGTTACGTGGGACTGTGCCTGCGGAACGTCTAATCTCACAAGGGATTATGCGTTCTCAGAACTCTATCTGTCTACCCTTTTTCAAGATGATGTGGATACTATTGAGTCCATGGGATACAATCCTGGATCTACCAAATTCCAATTTGATTTCCTCAATGATCCTTTTCCGGGACAGGAGGATCTGGTATCTCAGTTTCAAGGGCAGAGGTCCAAGATCCCTGCAGCGTTGCAGACGGCTTTGGAGGAGGGAAAGAAGATGGTCTTCTTGATTAATCCCCCATTTGGGACTGCGCAAGCCGGAACAGGTATGGGCACTAATAAAGATGGGGTGTCCTCTACGGTTTTAAAAGATAGTATGGATCTTGGAGGAGCAAACCAACAGTTATACGCACAATTCATGTTCCGTATCACTGAGCTAGTTGAGAAATATGATCTAGAAGATGCAGTATTTGCGTTATATTCTGTTCCCTTGTTTCTGAGTGGATCTTCCTTCAAAAAGTTTCGTGAATATTTCTACCAGAAGTGGGAATTTAAAAACGGGTTCCTTTTTAGAGCAGATGAATTTAACGGAACATCTTCTAGCTGGGGCGTCTCACACACTTTTTGGAGAAAAGGTGAAGAGAATAATATCGATTTTGATCTCACCCTCAAAAAGAGGGATGAACATGGTATAGTTCAAAAGGAAGGTACAAAGAATTTTTACTACCCAACCAAAAATGCAAAAAAATGGATAAAAGCACCTCGGAAAATGTGGTGGGGCAAAGGTTCTAAAGACGGTCCTCAGTTTACCAGTGCGATCGTATTGAAGGGTGGGACGGGGAAAAATATCAACGGAGATCTAGGAAATATGCTTTGTAACAGCAATAATGTAGCAGAAGCCCCCACAGGAACTGCATTATTCTCAGGCCCCTTTGCCTACGCTAAACGGGGTCTGGTGAATATCTTCCCTCAAAATTTCCGTCGATGCCTTGCCCTATTCACCGCCCGTAAAACTGTCAAGTCTAATTGGATTAATCAAAAAGACGAGTATTGTGCTCCTAATGAAAATCATCCTGAGTATGAACAGTGGGTTAACGATTGCCACGTTTACTCCCTATTTCATTCAAGTAGTCAACAGTCTAGTCTCAGGGATATCGACTATGGGGGTAAGAAATGGGATATCGAAAATGAATTCTTCTGGATGTCCTCAGATGAAATGAAGGATCTCGCAGACCAGTACGGATTTGACGAAATGTATCAGGATGCGGTAACCTTTGGGTCTTCCGATCGTTATATGTATGAGCAACTAGAGGGCATGAAGCTGTCAGAGGACGCACAAGAGCTTTTGGACGAAGCTAGGTCACTGGTTAGAGATTCTATGGAGATGCGGGTCACAGCGTTCTACGAGAAGCCGGAGCAGCATTTACAGGCATGGGATGCAGGTTGGTATCAAATTAGGAATGGTATCCTCAAAGATTATTACCCCGAAAGATACGAAGCGTTTGGTATCAAGTACCGCGCCCTAGAAGATCGGTTGAGGGAAAGTGTATACAAATTTGGTTTTCTTCGGAGTTGACAGGAAAATGGATCAGATATTAAATGTACTACAAAATGCACAGTGGGAGATACTAGCTGGAACTTTTCTGGCGGTTATCACTTGTTTTCTCTTAAAAAACCCTGCCCTAATAGGTAGATGGTTTCGGGAGATTCAATTACTCCCTTGGCGTCTAGGTAAAATACCTAAAGAACATCGTCTTCAGCCCTATGTTTGTGTGCCTCCCCGCCCCGAAAAACTGGGGGAGTTTACAGGCAGGTCTGTACGGAAATTTGGGAAAGGAAAACATTTTTCTTATAACGTAGTTTATTATATGACTGAGGGTACCTACAAACAGTTTCAAGGGAATCGAAAACTAGATCTGATTCCCTTGAAAGACTGGTCCGGGGAAACCATAGAGGAAGCTTTTGAAGAAATTCCAGACCCTCCCCCTTCCCTTTTTGGGAATAACCCAACCTAATGCTTACCACTTGCTTGACGGGTGCTAGTAATTATAGTAGAAAAAGACTATGAACGATTATATCAAATACCCTCGTACCTACCACCTCCCCTTTTCCGGCGGTGCTACGGACGATGATAAGACTCTAACTACCCAAGAGCTTTATGCATCTCCATTAGCCGAGTGCGAAGTAGTCGTAACTCTCAAAATGGATGGGGAAGCAACGAGCATTTACCGTGACCATTGTCATGCGCGCTCTCTGGATTCCCGCCATCATCCGTCACGGAATTGGGTAAAAAGGGTACAAGGTCAAATAGGATATAGGATCCCAGAGGGGTGGCGAGTTTGTGGCGAAAATTGTTATGCACATAACTCCATTTTTTACAAGGACCTCCCCGACTATTTTCTGGTTTACTCGATCTGGGATGAAAACAATGAAGCTCTATCGTGGGATGATACAGTGGACCTCTGTGAAGAGTGGGATCTACACCATGTACCAGTTCTCTACGAAGGCCCCTTCGACGAGGAGTACCTTCGCAACTTAGCAGACGACCTTGACCCTGAGACGCAAGAGGGATACGTTGTACGGGTTGCTGAAAGCTTCCACTACGATGATTTCGGGTCATGTGTTGCCAAATACGTAAGCTCCGAGTTCAAAGAGATGCTTAATGATTCAGATGAACATTGGATGCACAAAGAAGTCGTGCCTAACCAACTGAAATAACGGAAAAATAATGCCCAAAAAATATAGACTACAATCTTTGGTTGACCAAATTGAAGACGGCGACGATGATGCATTAGAATACGCCTGTGACAACCCCGATGCCGTATATGAAATGGCTCGTACTCTCTGCATCCAACGAACAAAACTGGGGCATAGGGATAAAGCCATTAAAGAGGCATTAGCATGGTTCGATTCCGATTATAAAGGTGACGGAGCCACGGCGGAAGACGTGATCGATGAGGTCAGAAGAGAGTTGCGAAAAGTATCAAAAGACTGATACACTTTCCACGGCGTCATGGTAGCCGTTGATTTGTTGAAGGGCGTTTTGAGCCCCATGCGGTGATGGAAGTGAAGACTTCCAAGGGGGAGGTCGCTAAAGGCGCTGTAGTGTCCCCTGAGTGGCTTCAGATACGGGCTGTGCGTATCAAATTCGATCCCCGCACGGAAGCGACAGAGAAAATTTCCTTTGGATGGTACTGAGGCGGCGGGCACGGTATCTTGTTTGTATTCGGGGTAGGGTGACTTTAACACCCTTTTCCCGAGTGGTACCCATGCACCTCATTACAAGCGAACAATGGCTTCAAATTGACCCTCGTTTTACTGTACTGTACAATGGATCCGATGATGTGGTATCCATTCGACCAGACTCTGAAGAGCACGAAAGCGAGTCTGTAGTTGTTTTACCCGGACATGTGATTCAAGTAAACTCACAACAAGGGTATATCACTCGCATATCGAGAGACGGATACCTCACTGAGTACCTTTTGATTCAGTCCGCCGATGAGTTCGGTATTTTCAATGCAGGCCCCCTGCTTAATGCACTTCGGAAAGAGCTGACTGAGATTCATATCATGACGGATAATTGATCCCGGACTACCACAATGTCGCTCACTAAAGACGAGATGAAAACGCTGTTCGACGCTCCCTTTAAATACCCCAAGACTCAACATCTCAAAGGATCTAAAGGGGTCACAGAGACCGGGCAAGTTGCGCTCCCTGATTTGGATTGCGACCGGATCATTATCGAAGAGAAATTGGACGGTGCCGAAGTTGCTATCGGATTTAATGATCTGGGTGGGGATTACCTACGAAACCGGAACAGTGCCCTTGGGCATTTCCAATTCGACCCTTTTCACACGTGGTTTTACCCACAACGGGAGAGTCTTCGTCGTGCATTGGGAGAGGCGCAGCACATCCTGTTTGGGGAGTGGTTGTTTGCAAAGCACACCGTTTATTACGATGCGTTGCCTTCCTATTTCATGGCCTTTGATATTTATGATATCGCAAACGACAAGTGGCTCACCACACAGGCTCGTAGAGATCTCCTAGATGGAACAGGTACTTGTCATGTTCCGGTCCTCTATGAAGGCCCTGTAGAGGAAGCCCCGTCGCTTGACACCCTGATCCGACCTTCTTTGTACAAAACCGAAAACTGGGAAACAGCATTGCGGGAACAGTGCGAGTCCAAAGGATACCTTTGGGAAAAGGCACAGGAAGAGACAGATTTTTCAAAGAAGTCTGAGGGCCTTTATGTCAAGGCCGAAAAAGGGGATGAAGTAGTGGGTTTCTACAAGTACATCCGGGAAGGGTTTCTCAGGACAATTATAGAGTCAGGATCGCACTGGGCCAGTCGGGAGATAATTCCTAATCGTATAGCCCATGAAGGAACTCACCACAGAAGACCTAACGTTTCTTGAAACCTTTTTGACACCACCACCAAAGTAGGGTATAAGGGGCAGAACAAACTTGACGAGGCATACGAATATGAATGCAAAACAACAAAAAGCTCTCCTCTGGCTGTACCAGAAGGTTAAAAATTATACAGGGGATTTGCAGTTCCAAGACTATGAAAGTCGAAATTATCTTTTCATCTCTAAGAGTTTCCATCACCAGACGGCGAAAGCACTACAAAGAAGGGGTCTGATTTCTGTCCGAACTTATCTGGACAGGAACGGTGCAGATACGAATAGGAAAGTAGCGCTACTCACCAAGAAAGGCAAAGAGGTCTCTATTGACCTTTTGCAAGAGGAAGCGGAATGAATTTCGAAAAGAAAAGATGGATAGCTTCCCTAGAGCCCGGAGATGAGGTTTTTATAGGCAAAGGCGTGGGGATGGGTTTTCACAACCTACAAGCCGGTGTGGTTACGGGGACGGGAGATAAGGGGTGGGTCAGTGTGAAAACGTCCAAAATGACTTTGCGGTTCGGTCCTAGAGGGTTTGATAAACGTACTTATCTAGACACCTATTGGATCTATCCGGGGACGGAGGATAGGAAAAAAATTCACCATAGAGAAACGGTACTTAATCGAATAAGATCGTTTAATTTCAAGAGCCTTGATACCCTCCAATTAGAGGTTGTGTGGTCGGTTCTCTCCACCCATATGGACCAAGAAGCAAGGGAAAAACGGGCGGATATTCAGGTAGTAACCAATGAGGATAAGTCATGACAGAAAAGCAAAAGAAAGCAGAGGAGCAGTCGGCTCGGGTACAGGATATTTTTACGGATTGCCTCTTTCAGGCCGAAGAAATAGAAGAGGGTACGCAACCCGAAGGTGCCGTGCGAGTTGAGGGCCTTATGTGTAATTTTGGCTTTCATCCCGCCCGTCTGGAAAGGCATCGAGGTGAGATCGTAGAACTTATTGAAGAGATCGTGACCGATGAATACCTCCCCAGTGGAGGGGGTGGTATGTCATTTCTCAACCTTTGTCAAAACCGGGACGGGGAACTGTGGACGGGGCTCCATCAAGTTATGGAGCAATTTACGGTCCTCTGTATAGCGATTGGCCACGCCCGCTTCGTAATGCCACGGGCTTTCTGGGGCATGTTCCCCGGTAATATGCCGTATATCACGTTCAATACGAAGCCTTTGGAGACTGAGGAAGAAAATGAAAACTTGCGAACCTAATTCGAATCCCATTCAGATGCTTGATGAGTGTGATCTGGAGAAACTAAAAAACGAGCTGGAAGGCCATAGTGGTCGGGAATGGGAAGAGGATCTTCAAATCACAGAAGCCTGTGAGTCATGCCGCCACACCTATGTGAACCATGAAGCTGGGAATATCGAGTTTCCCGACCAATTGGATCTGACAACAACTTTTACGGTCGGAGGGGACTTAGAATTTATTACGGTTAGAATTTATTACGGTTAGGATCACGGGTACTCTCCCCTATTTCGATGGATTTAGTGGGGAATGGTATTGGTACCCCTCACTAAGCTGTGCCGTTGGTACGTGCTACGATTCAGATCTTGTAGGAGGTAAGCAAGACCACCCCAATAAAGTCTGGGAGGGATTGCAGGAGCGCCTTACTCAGTGGCTGGAGCAGCCGGAGACAATTGGCTGGAGTTAATTTCAAAATAGTTTTTGACGGCCCTACAGTCATGGGGTATAGATTAGTGAAGTCAACCACTACTCCCCTTCACTAGGAGCTACCCCATGACAACCCTCACCCTCCAAAAAGTCTCCCCTTCCGAAGAAATCCTCCCCCGTCTTAGGGAGGCTTTTCAGCGGCGGGTTACTGTGACTGTGGGGGACCATATTATGGTGGATTACTCCCCCTACGAAGGGCTTCGTTATTGTGACGACCAAAAGGGGGAGTTTTTCATTGCCGCCGCCGATGCGGAAGTCGAGAGCATCCCTCAAAGCGCCCAGAGGGCCTATCAGGCTCTCTTTGAGGCTCCCACTACGGAAATCCGTTCTACAGGTACGAAAGCCATTAGAACGTCCGCAGCGGCTGCCCATGCCGTAAGCCTTATGCTCTACGGGGATGACAATCTGTCCCAAGATGTATATTCCATGAAAATCACCATTTCCCGCACCGTGGGAGGGTATGTTCATGTCCCCTTGGCGCATAAAAAAGAAGTGCTGGACATGGTAAGCGTTGCCCTTGATGTGGCCGGTGAAACCTTAGAAATCACACAAGACTGGGAAGACTCCTATGAGGAGGCCCAGAAAGAAGTCAAAGATCTTCTGGCACTCTACGAGAAAATTGAAAACCTTTGAGGAGAACTAGCTATGACTTGGTATGATGATGTACACGACACAAAAGCTGACCTGGAAGATGGGGAGCCCGAGGAAGTGGCGCAGAAGCTCACTGAACTGCTCTCTAATGCCAACCAAACAAACTACCGACCCGGCTGGAAAAACCGCTATATGGGTCTGTGCATGTGGAATTTCGTAGCTCAGTGCCCTTTTGAAGAGTACGTGGAGGTAGCAGAAAACCTGAAGGGGCAGGTTATTGAGATCTCACAGGATCTTTTGAAATCTTACCATGACAGGGGACGTATTCGAGATTGGTTGGACGACTCAGACTTTAAACGGCTGGTGATGTGGTCAGAAGGAAACTCACAGGGTTCCCGTATTAACAAATTTCAGCCTGCAAAATACCGAACATGGGAGCTAGGACCGGTTGAGAAGTATCTCACGGGCCTTCTCAATGACGCAGTACATGTACTAGTCACCCTTGAAAATGAAGCCACCGGAGAGTCGACTACACACGAGTTTGATTTTGAACTCAACTCCGCAGAGGTAGACCAGCTATTGGCTACTCGCTTTGGGGATCTTCATCCCATCGGCCTCGAAAAATCAGACATTACGGGCTGGGAGTTGGAGGGTTCGGGAAAACACACCACTTCGGGGTTTTGTGGGGATTCTAACCTGAGCATTACGATGCGGGTTCCGTTCACTCTGGAAACAAAAGACGCCCGCTACGAGCTGGAGTTAGAGCGTCATATCTATTTTTCAGGATCGACAGGAGAGATAGATAGTGAAGGCGGCTGGACACCATATTACCCGTCAAAAGTTTTTTGACGTACCCCCTTCCTTGGGGTATAGGGTAGTGTCGGATCTACTAAACCCCCTTACGGGAGATACATCATGAGCGTTACTTTTTACAGCTTAGACGCCCCCAAAGAACTCACGGCAACCTATGAGTGCCAATGTGTCAATCCGGAAACGGAAGAGGCTCACGACGATTGTTTTTCCTGCAATGGCTCTGGCAAAGTTGACATTTACGAGAGCCCCCTTGAAGTGCAAATGAGTAACGCCAACGCTCGTGACGTGCTGGCCGCTATCAGCTACAACAGTGATGATCCTCTTGTAGGAGGTTGGGATACAGTAGCAGAAAGAGCCGAGGCGATGCGTCGTATCATCCGGGTACTCAATAGCGGCATTGAAGATGCTGCTCAGGAAGCTCAGGAATTCACACCGAAACGTCGAGTTACCCGAGAAGGGGGTATGACACGGATCTCTTCTGGACCGGCTATGGTTGACTGCGGGCGTCCCGCAGGCTATATTTGTCAGCGATTGGAGCAGATTCAAGAGCTGTTGAAAGCTGCTATTGAGAATAACTGGACCGTAACTTGGAGCTGAGCCATGCATTTTTGCGCAAAAGAAATGATGATGTTAATGATGGTTGTAAACCCCGTAACCTATCTGGTGGTACGACATTATATGGGCACAGTTCGGGACTGGGTACGAGAACGGTAACTTATAAACATAGATAGCGTGGGGCGGTATTCTTCTTGTAGGAGGTAGTTGCTAGTATTGGCAAAGACTCCCAGCCCGAGAAGATTTATGTCGTCAGGATGGCAACCAAATAAGAATATTCAAGGGGGATGGCAACCTATTTTAAATAGGATGCGAGGTCTGGCAAAACTTCCTACTCTCAAAGTATCTGGAGAGGT
>Ga0136558_1000480_pt1 | contig 22328 bp, 45 predicted proteins | sample AntRauTorckE6833_FD_101391 | JGI IMG/M metagenome (GOLD analysis project Ga0136558, IMG submission 101391) | Saline lake microbial communities from Rauer Islands, Antarctica - Metagenome Torckler E6 #833 | ecosystem: Environmental > Aquatic > Non-marine Saline and Alkaline > Saline | place...
TATCGACGTCAAGGAATTACTGACGTTCAATAGGATGCCCAACCGGGCAGAAATACAAGTGGTTGCCCGTGAATTGGCGGCGATCGCCGACTTGTCGGGGGCGGAGGGCGCCCTCATCGGTGGCCCCATTCCTGATGGGGCCGCCGGAGACAGCCCTCGCGGAGCGGGGGATAGCACCGTTGTATGCGTTCTCCATGAGGGAGAGCGCAGAAGAGACACAAGCTGATGGAACGGTTATTAAGAAAAACAGGTTCAAACACCTGGGCTTTGTGGGACTCCTCGAAGAGGAGCTCAGGGAGGCAGTGGCGGGGAAGCTTCAAGAGTTGCTGGAAACCTCCCCGGCCTCTTTGTTTACGAGGGCTTCAAAGGCGTGGACAGGATGTCCCTTAAAGAGATGGCCGCTGACATAATAGACTGGGAAGAGAAGTTCGGGGGCTTGATGGACGACATCAAGAAGTTGCCCTAAGCCGCGACCACTGACCCTTCGGGGCTGGTGTTTTTCTGCGAAATAAACGCGGGAAATAAGGTATCTTATATGATATCACAATCAGACCCCCTAACGGGGTTTAAAAATCAAAGGAGTCTTATCATGACCATCGCAATCGTAACCATCATCGCAATCGTATTGATCAATGTCGTCACGCACGTGGTACTCAACTGGGAACGCGCACCGAAGCGCACCACCCCCGCAAACTTCTTCAACAACCTCGCGGATAACGTACCGGAACACCCCCTCCGCGACTTCGCGGAGCACGGCTCCGTGATCGAAGGTGAATCCACACGAGTCTAGGAGAGATAACATGCTTCCTTATATAGGAGTCGCATGGCTCATAGCCCTAATGTGGGTGATGAGCATGGAAGAATCACCCGCCATCGTCGAGAAGGCGAAAGCGGGCGAGGTGCATCTGTCTTGTTTATTCGAAGACGGATGGAGAGCAGTCCCTGCCGACAAGGTGGTCGGACTAGAGGGCAGCCGGTGGCTGTTCACGAACGGCTCCGCAGGGAGCTGTAATACAACACAAAAAGGTGAATAATATGTCAATGCGCGACAAAGTAAAGAGGGATATCAAAGATCGGAAATTCGCAGAGAAGGCATCCCGCGCCGGAAAAGCGACGGGCAGTGCGTTACTAAGCACGCTCGTGATGGCCACTTTCGCGGCGGGCATTATCGCCGCAGTAGTGTATTTCAATGCCCCAAGTATTTTTGGGTTCGTAATCTTGTTACCAAGCGTCATCGTCAGTGCCTGGGTGGCGCTGGGGGTAGTGTCAGGATTTTACTTCGTTTTGTCATGGGTCACAGGTTGGCTCCATTTTGGACAAAAGGCAGTGAAGGTAGAAGAGACGGCCCGCTGACGGGCACCTCCTCCAACCTTCGGGTTGGGGGAGGCTTTCATCCACTTTTTTTTTTTTTTTAAGCATGACTCAAGCATGACTAAGGCAGACTATATGACGAGACTAAAAATGAAACAAATCTGAGGTAACGATGACTAAAAAGCAGGCTGGCTTAGCTTTCAATGTTTGTATCGCAATTATTTTAGTGGCACTGACGGCTAAGGCCGCTGCTTACGTGGCTGTTGGAGTAGCTGGCTATATATTGTACAAGGGTCTCAAATAATGGCATTTGAAAAGATTTTGGTGAGTTTGAAGAGACGATTGTCTGACGAGGTATCTCCTAGAAATCCCCTGAAGTATCTCAACGATGTGGACTTCGAAGATCATATCAACGATATCGTGGGCACGGTTTACTTATACACCCGTCCCAAAAAAGGCACGCACCCTCAACCGCTGTATCTAACTGAGACTATCTGTGCTCTGGGTCGAAAGCTCCTTTCCAGAGAGAGTCGTCCGAAAGATACCTCCTTGGCGGCTAAGACGGGTGCGTTCATACTCTACACGTTCGAAGAGTTGGGTTACATCCGAGTATCCAAATCACCGGGCGGCAGAGGCCGTCACGCGACGTACACCATTGAAGCTCTGGACGACGACGCAATACAGAAGATGTGGGCGGAGTTGCCTCCGGCGACCATTCAGAAGATCCCTTCCATCACCCCCTACGCCGACTGGGAAGGCTACAGGCACGAGACCGGCGCATTGCTGGTGAAGACAAACCACAAGATCCGCAAGACATTGAAACCTGAAACACACCCCCTTGTGTTTGAGGCGATAAACCGTTCGCAGAAGGTCGGATGGCGCATCAACCCAGACATCTACGAACTTCATCTTTGGGCTTTCAGAAACAAAGCCAGAGCGTTTGACGATATCTGGAATGCGCACAGCGGAGAGGCGCGCGCAACAAAGATGCGAGAGACCCGCGCGATAAGTAACATCGCTGCCAGATTCCTGCACACCACTTTTTGGCACATGTACTATTATGACTTTCGAGGGCGCAAGTACGTTGCAACCGCGTACCTCAACGAGCAAGGCTCAGATCTCGCAAAAGGGCTGCTCTTACGTGAAGACAAGAAAGCCATCGGAAGGGGCGGTTTCTTCTGGATGTGCGTCAGTATCGCTTCAAACTGGGCCGGAGACGCCGGACGAGAAGATGGAGCGAAGACAGACAAGATACCGCTGAAAGACAGACAGATGTGGGTTCTGGATAACGAAGAGATCATCGTAGCTTATGCTGAAAACCCTAAGATAAACCAAGGGTGGATGCAAGCTGACAAGCCTTGGCAGTTCCTCGCTGCATGTCTAGAGTTCTTGGCTTTCAGGATTCACCAGGCAGGAGACTTCAACGATTACTCTTACGAATCAAGCTTGGAAGCATACGTGGACGGAACCAACAACGGGAGTCAACATCTATCAGCATTGATGCTGGATGAAGTGACCGCGCCTCACGTCAATTTAGTACCCTCCGAACTGCCCGGTGATCTGTACATGTTTGTGGCGGATCATCTGTGGGTGAGACTGGCAAACGCCGTCAGAGAAATGACGCCCAAGGCGATCAGAACAGCGGACACTTGTATTGATACCATCATCGATATGAAGAAACAGATCTCACAAACGGAACCGAGAAGCGAGTTGCGTAAAGAGCTGGTAGAGAAATTGATGGCGTATCGAGAAAAGTACAGAGCGATTCTCGTGAGAGCGGCCCCCGTGTTTTGGCTGAGAATTGAAGACGCAAAGCACAAGCGTAAAATTGTGAAGAGAGGTACAATGACATTACCCTACGGAGCCAAGCCGTACGGTCTTGGAGAGCAAGTGATCGGTGACTGTCGCAAACACGGCATAGAGTTACTGATGCACATGGAGCACTCGTGGGGTGCTTATTTAGGTAGAGAGTTGTTCAGCGTCTGTGAAGCCTGTCTCGAAAGGCCGATGCGCCTGTTATCCACGTTTGAAAACGCGGGCAAGCGAGCCGAAGATGCAGGTGAATTTCTCAGCTGGACGGTGCCCATCACTAATTTCCCGGTGGTGCAGCATTACGTAGAAGGGGAAGTGAAGAAGACGTGGGTGCAGTACGGTGCACCCTTCGGAAAGAAAAAGAAGACGGGTTACTTTGAAAACACCCTCCAGCTCTCGGTTTCTTACCTTGAGTTACCAATACCCTCGAAAAGAAAGCAAGCACAAGGCGCTTCACCGAATGCCATCCACAGCCTGGATGCGGCGCATTTGGTGATAACAAGCTGTCGTGCTGACTTCCCCGTGACCACAGTTCACGATTCTTTCGGTGCCCTGCTGGGAGACGTAGACGGCCTCTATACAGGAGTTAGAGAAGCCTTCCTTGAGCTGTATCGCACGGACCCTCTGTCAAGGTTATTCGAAGACATGGATATCGACATGAGTGGTCTGAATAAAGGAAAACTGAACCTGTCGCTCATCTTAGACTCGGAGTATTGCTTTTCATGAAGATCTTAACAACAAAAGCGGAAATAGAAGCCATACCGGATGAAAGCGTCCGCGCCGCCATATTATTGGCTTACGAAAACTGTTTCGAAGAGCTCGTCGGAGAGGGGCCGTATGAATTGGATGACATGGTCTGGTTGGTGTGGATGGAGACCGGCGAAGATCTGCGAATCGAAAAAGAGACAGGGATGTTGCTACACCAACATGACAAGCTTGAGGACGGTGACGCTTGCCGAACAGACTGGGAGCACGCTTTTCTGGATAACGGAATCTGGGAAATCGTGTACTTAGTCAATGACGAGTTCGGTCACATGTACTTCCTCCGGGATGATCTGGACATGCCGGCGGATTTACGTTCAGCATTGGATGCTGAGATGGCAGTCAACGCAACTGCTTTGTTTCCCGGCGTCAGCGTTAGCTGAAGTCGTTAGCTTAACCCGATAACGGGCACACCCCTTAAAACCGTGAAAATGGGATGAAAGTATGATTTTGAAAAATTGTTTGATTTGGTATCCGCGTCTCGATCCAGAAAAGCCGAACAACAGGTTAGACAAACAACGGCCCTCCTGGGATATCCAAATTCGAACGTCCAGCAAAGAGCAAAAGAAAGAGTGGGAGGCAGCTAATCTGTCCGTAAAGATCGACATGAGCGAAGATGAGAAACCATACTTCTACGTGAACTTGCGTAAGCGTTCGGTGAAGGCGGACATGTCTAAGGGGGCGCCGCCCAAAATCGTGGACGGCAACCTGGATGACGTGGACGGCAAAAGCATAGGCAACGGCTCCATTGGTAACATCCGAATCTACCAGTACGAGTCACCTCTGCCGGACGGCGGCACCAAACTGGTGGCGGTGCTCATGGGTATTCAGCTGACCCACCATGTTGTGTTCGAACCGAAGCCCAGAGACGATGATTTCGAACAGCTCGAAGGAGGCACTAAGGTAGTGACCTCTGAAGGGGAGTATCAGAGGAACGAGGAGAATTTCACGAAACAGCCCACCCGAGGCTCCCAGTCGGAAGAGGACCGTGGTCCTAAACCGAACTCGGATATGGAGCGTGAAACGCCGCAGTTCTGACACACTCCAGCCGACCCCTTGAGGGTCGGCACCTCCTCTAAGGTGAACAATGAAATATACGATCGATGTATTTAAGCAAAGTGATTACCTGCGCGTGGGCACAACAACGGACCCGTACTTGACTGACATTCTGGAAGATCAAGGTTTCAATGACGTCAGCAGTCTGCTGCAAGATTACTTCATTGAAGTCACTAACAATTTCGACGCAGGCGGCAGTTTCAAGATCAGCAGTCCGAGTGCTTACGACAGTTGGATCGAAGGACTCCAGAGAATCACAGCATGGAGAGACGCCACGTCGCGGACAGAGTTCGCAGAAGGAGACTTCGTCCCCGGTATCCCCTATGGACGCTGGCATATCGCCGCCATAGAGCGAGCATCCAGGAGGCACATCGCCAACACCTCCGACATTACGCTGGCAGACCTGCGGAACAGACTGGCGCTTCCGACGCTGGAGGAGTTCTTCGAAATATATTATATCAACATTCGTAACAAAGAGACGGACGAGATTTTTGAGCATGTGGGATTGAACGATTTCTCGGTGTGGATTAAGGGAGAAAACACGATAAATAAGGCGGTCAACCCCTCTCACTACCGGGGCCTCCTTGAGGGCATTCCCGGTCTGGGTTGGCTCGACGTAGAGAGTCGTAAGGAGAAGTATTCTGATCCCAAAGTATTTCTGGGAGCGATCGACTTGCAAGAGAACAAATACATGGAACGTCTAGGTAAAAAAGATGATCCTTTGCAGGAGCGTAAGAAGAGTCTCTTCTACAAGGCCTACGCCATTCTATATATGGAAAATGGATGTAAGCCTATAAAGGCAGATTTGGTGCACGAATGGATGGCGAAAATGCCCGAGATGCCCGGTCACTGTCTATAAACAACGATGAGGAAGGAGGGCGAAAGCTCTCCTTTTATAAATGAGCAGATGGCTATTTGATATCGAGACGGATAATCTTCTCTGGAAATGCACACGTTGCTGGATCGTCTATTTGAGGCATCTGGACACCGGCGAAAAGCATTATTATCTGGAGGGCGACGAAGGCTGGCGAGAACACCTGGGCGCGGCGACGTTGGTGGTTGGTCACAACATCATCGATTTCGACATTCGCGCTCTTCGAAAGTTATTCGGTTTCGAGCTGAGAAAAGATTGTCGCATTCACGACACACTGGTGATGAGTCGCGTGTTGGACTACCGGCGGTTCGGTGACATGGGACATTCGTTAGGCGTGTGGGGCACTTACTTCGGCTACCCTAAGCTGGAGTTTGAAGATTTCTCGCAATACACCCCTCAGATGCTGACTTACTGTGAACGCGACGTGGACTTGAACATGAAAGTCTATGAACATGTCATGTCAGAATTCACAGGGTTGGCCGAATCCGATGAACGGGTTGTACATTATCTGAAAGCAGAGCACGCGATCTCCAAGTGGTGTGCGGAAGCAGAATGGCACGGATGGCCCTTTGACGTAGAATCAGGCACATGGCTATTCTCTGAGATGAGCAGTAAGCTATACGCGACGACGGCGATCCTGGAAAGCAAGCTGGGTCGCAAAACAGTCGCTGTGGACAAATGCAAAGGCGAGATCGACGTCAAAAAACCTAAGTGGAAAATGGACGGCGACTACAGCCATCACACCGCGAAATGGTTCGAGATCGGCCCCGAGGAAGGTCAGGAAGATGCATCGCGTCCAATCGACGGCGAGTACTGCCGCGTGGATTTCCCTCTCCTGAAACTCAGCTCTGTGCACGACGTGAAGATCTTTTTGTTCCGCAACGGATGGGTTCCCACGCAATATAACTTCAAGCAGAATCCCGTGACATTCGAGAAGGTGCGCACGTCACCTAAGATTACGGAGGACTCATTGGAGTTTCTGGGAGGCGACGGCAAGCTGTACATGGAGTATCTCACCATCAAGTCTCGTTACGGAATACTGAAGACTTGGCTCCAGAATGTCGGCGCAGACGATTGTCTCAGAGGAGAATGCATAACCATCGGCACCCCGAGCATGCGAGCGCGACACAAGATCATCGTGAATGTTCCCTCCGAAGACTCTCTCTACGGGCCTGAATTGAGACGTCTTTTCACTTGCAAGAAAGGCTGGAAGCTGATCGGCTGTGATTCCGCAGGCAACCAAGCAAGGGGTCTCGCTCACTACCTGAACAACGATGAATTCACGCAGACTCTTTTGCACGACGATATTCACGATTACAACGCGCAGAAGCTCAAAGAAGTTCTCGCAAGCATGGGCATTGATTGGGACAGGTACCTGTCTTCCGAAGGCAGAGTCGTGCCCGAGGCAGGTCACACGCTGGCGCAGGCCATCAAAGCTAAACAGAGGTCAACTGCTAAGCGAATCCTCTATGCATTCTTGTTTGGCGCATCCGGCGAGAAACTCTGGGGCTATATCTTCGGACACCCTAAGCAAAAGCAGGGAAACACTCTCAAGAAAGGCTTCACCGCCGCCGTCCCAGGCTTCAAAGATCTCCTGGACAAGCTCGCCAGAGTCTACCGCTCGACATCTAGCGGGCACAACAAAGCGGACGGTTACATCCCTTCCATCGGTGGCATTCGTATCTATGTGGACTCCTTCCACAAACTGCTGGTGTACCTGCTGCAATCCTGCGAGAAAGCCACCTGTGCCGGTGCTTGCTTGTTATTGATGCAGTACCTCGAAGAAGAAGAAATCCCCTACGTCCCTTGCATATTCATGCACGATGAATTAGATTTCCAAGTACCGGAAGAGCATGCGGAGAGAGCCGCAGAGTTGGGACAGAAAGCGTTCCAAGAAGGGCCGAAACTGTTTGGTATCACGATCATGGACGGTGACGGCAAAATCGGAATGAATTGGATGGATGTTCACTGATGACTGATACACTAGATAGAGGCTGTTCCTGTCACTATTGCGTCGAAACTTACGAGTGCGATTCAAGAGTGGAGGCGGAAGAACAGCTGAAAAGTGCTTGTGCAGCGAGTGTCACATGAGGGTCGCCGTATGATATACATAAACATAATTGAAGACTTGGATGGTACTTGTAGATTGACTTCCGATGATACCGAAGGAGAAATGGCTGAGATGGAAGGTTGCAGGGTGGTATTCAATGCAACTGAAAAAGATGTTTCAGACGAACTCTGCACAACAGTTTCCGAAGCGAGGGATTTGATACAGGAGGCTCACGACTGTGGGAGATGAGCTGATAATCCTGGACGGGGATGTGGTCGCTCACATCGCCTGTGAAAGAGCCTGGAAAGAGAAAGTCGAATACTTCAAAGTACACGGCATTGACATGGATCAGTTCAAGGGAGCGAAAGAGATACCCGGCTACGAGCCGCACAAGGACGAGAAGACTTTAGAGAAGTGTGTGCAGATGTTCCGCAGAGAAATGGATATCCTCTCCGAAGAGCTGTACAGCGACAATGTAATCATGGCAGTCAAGTCTGGGAAGAACTTCAGAGATGAGATCTACTCCGACTACAAAAGAGACAGGGGAAAGTGGAAAATCCCCAACCCATTCGTGGATATGATACGAAGCTACGCCGTCGAACAATCTTTCGCGACGTTCGCCGGGGATAAAGAAGCCGATGATCTCATAAGGATCTGGGCGGAAGAGGCGCGGAAGCATGACGTACCGTTTGTGGTCGCCTCTATTGACAAGGACCTGCGATGCATACCTGGCAGGCATTGGAACATCAAGAAGAAAATATTGGACACGGTCACAGAGCATGACGCCATGCAGCTTTACTATTCACAGCTGTTATCAGGTGACCCAACTGACTTTATTCCGGGACTTCCAGGCATCGGTCCCAAGAAGGCAGTAAACGCCATCCTCCACTGCACCACGGAAGAAGAGTGTCAAGAGATCGTTTGCGCCATGTATTTCGAGGCTTATGGTCCCGAGTGGGAAACTTATCTGCTTTCGAACGGCAAGATGATACACATTCAGCGAGACTGGAATGATTACTTCACACTCAAAGAATGGGCTTTCGTGAGAGACCTGCGGGGATGAAACCTTCTCGAGAAAGGGCCGAATATGAACTTCCCGAAACCACCTGAGAGCTTTCAATCGAGCCTCCCTAAGCATAATAACGGGCATTGGTTGTTTCCTGAGCAAATGGGCAAAGGCTCCGGATTCATTTATGTGATTCGTGATAATGTACTTGAAAGATTTTACCTGGGTAAAAAGAGCTTCAAGACAGCTTCGGGCATCGACACCAATTGGCGGCGTTACACATCTTCCTCTAATCTCTTGAATGAGATGCTCGAAGAACGTCCCATCGAAGAGTTCGAATTCTTCTGTCTAGAACAGTACAAGAGCCGAGGAACTGTCAGCTATGCGGAGACGTGGTCACTGTGTCTGGTGGAAGCTCCAACCACGAAGACGTGGTACAACACGCGGATTGAAAAAGTGACGTGGAATGTCAGGGAAATGATCACTCACCGTCACAAAACCCGGTTGTCCAGAATTCTCAGTATGGGGAATCCCGATGATTAGTTTCATAGCGAAATCAATAGTAGTCGTAGGCGTGTGTCTGCTCATCCTGGGGAACGGTCTCCTGCTTCTTGAAATACTCCATTTAGTGGAAGACACGGGGTTGGCCAGTCTCAAGATCGCACTGGCGGGTATCACGACCACGGTGATGGCACAATCAATCAAGGTCAAGTAGTACATGGGAACCATAGTTGAAAAGAATCAACCTTGCCTCTCCTGTTCATCTTCAGACGCGATGCAGATATACGCAGACGGCGGAGCCAAATGCTTCTCTTGTGAAAAAGCTTTCTCGGCAACGGAAATAGAGAACGGCTCAGAAAAGAAAATACCAAACGTCCGCAACTTTGGTTTCAAGAAACAAAGATCGGCGGAAGAGATCTCTTCATTCAAAATCCGAGGTTTCGAAGCAAGGGCCATCACCAAAGCCGTCACGACTTTCTACGGGGTTAGGATCTCCTATAATTCCGACGGGAACATCGATCATCATTATTATCCGTATGAGTCGATGGCCAAGTATAAAGTGCGGAAGTTGCCGAAGGAATTCAGTTGGGTTCCCAGCGGCTCTAAGATGCTGTTTGGACAGGAGCATTTCAACGGCGGCGGTAAACGTCTGATTATTTGTGAAGGAGAGTGCGACACATTGGCCGTGGCTGAAGCATCGTATGCCCGGTACAATAAATTCTACCCCATCGTGGGTTTGTCTTCGTCGGCGATGGCGGAGCATCTAGTTGAACAGAGGAGTTGGGTCAGGTCATTTAAAGAAGTCGTGTTGTGTTTCGACGAAGACGACGCCGGGTACAAGGCGCAAAAGATCGCAGCTAAGATAATCGGCTACGACAAGGTCAGGATGACCAAGCTCCCGAAGAACGACGCCAATGACGTATTGGTGGAGCTGGGCGGCAAAGCAGTGATGGAGTGTATCTTCGATGCACAGCAGTACACCCCGGCAGGTATCATAAAGAAGAAGCAAATATGGGAAGCACTGGAGGCTGCGGAGAACACTCCGAGCGTGCCATATCCCCCATGTTTGGCCGGAGTGAACTCAAAACTGAAAGGCATTCGAGGCGGTGAAATAACTCTCTTGATATCTGGGACGGGTAGCGGCAAGTCCACGATTCTCAGAGAAGTCGGCTTACATATCTTGGAGACCACACCCGACAAAATCGGGGTGATCAGTCTTGAGGAGTCGCCCGCCGAGACTGCTCGTAAGTTCTCAGGGATGGCGTTACATCGAAATCCTGCCATGGAAGACATCTCTTTAGCGGAGCTCAGGCCGGGTTTCGACAAAGTGTTCGGAGATGACCGCGTCGAGCTGTTGGACCATCAAGGTTCCATGAATGACGGCGGCATCCTGGACAAACTGGAGTACATGTGCCTAGTTGGTTGTAAGTATCTCTTCGTGGATCACATAACGATCCTGGTGTCGGAGGGTGTGGACAACCTGCAGGGAAATGAGGCACAAGACAAGGTCATGAACGACCTCCTCAGACTGGTCAAGCGGTACCCTGATGTGTGGATCGGTCTCGTATCTCACCTGCGTAAAACTCCCACCGACAAGAAATCATTCGAGGAAGGACGCCTCCCGTCTCTCGATGATATCCGAGGTTCAGGCTCGATCAAGCAAATCACGTTCGATATCATTGCGTTCGCCAGAAACATGTCTGCCACCAGTGACGCCGAAAGAAACCTGATTAAGATGGCTGTCCTGAAAGCTCGTTTCTCTGGTCTCACCGGCTTAGTTGCAGGAGCTCGTTTTGATGCTAATACCGGCAGGTTATCAGCAGTTGATGAAATTGTGGAAGAAGCTCCGCGAGTTACGAAAGAAGATAATGAAGTTGACTTCAAGAAACTCGGAGGAGAAACAGTACCCTGGGAAGGAAGCCCTGCGGAAATATTGTGAGGGGTGCAACGGTGATACGTTCACCAGGATATCATCTCAGAACCTCAAGAAGTGCGTAGACTGCGGGCTGGAAGCACCGTGGAATCTAGACAAGGGACAACCATCCCTTCTTATCAAAAATCTAAAAGGCGGTAAAAATGTTATTTGATTCTTCAGACGACTTGTTTGATGTGCTCAGCTATATGGAAGAAATGTCCTCCACTAAAGAGAAGACTCAAATCCTCGCGGATTGTTTCGAGGATGAATCCTTCCGTAATGTTATTGCACATGCCGTCGATCCTCTGAGAACTTACGGAGTCCTCAAAACTCCCGGAATCACTTATGGCCGTACGGGCCACTTCACCGTGGATACCTGGAAAATTTTGAAAGATCTGCAAGAGCGGCGACTTACGGGTCATGACGCCCGCGATACTTTGATCGAAGAGTTCCGGCGACTCACTCCCAATTCACAGGAGCTGCTGCGGCGCATCATCACGAAAAATCTCAAGATAGGCGTGGGTGCGATAACGGTCAATAAGGCGGCAAAACTGGCGGGACTTCCGGAGCCGCTAGTAACCACTCTGGCGTACATGCGATGCTCATTGCCGAAGCACGTGAAGACTTTTGATGACTGGCCCTGGGCAGAAGGTGTCGCCAGTGAAGTCAAGATGGATGGAATGTTCGCCAGCCTGTCGCTCCCCGAAGGTGAACCGAATCGACTGCTCACGCGGAAAGGCCAAGAGTTTGGAATGGAAGGGAGGGCATGGGCGGCGCTTCGTCGTGATCTCTTCACGCTACCGAGAGGGTACCGATTTGAGGGTGAATTGACGGTGGTCAAATATGGCAGAGCCTTACCACGTAAGATTGGTAATGGCCTCCTCAACAGTCTCCTCAGTGGACATGATGCGCTTCCCGACGACTGTCACATTGAGTATATCGTGTGGGATTGTGTGCCGCTGGTGGATGTGGCCAAGAGAGTGTATAACGTATCGCGTAAAGAGCGAAGAAGAATGGTGAACAAATTCATCGCCACAGTGCCCGAGACGACCATCTTCCCGGTGGAAACACGCATCGTGCACAGTTTGGATGAAGCCAAGGCGCATGCCGCAGAAATACAAGCCGAAGGGGGAGAGGGGACAGTCTTCAAACACCCTGAGGGTATCTGGAAAGACGGCACCTCAGAGTATCAGATCAAGCTGAAATGTGAGCACACGGCAGATTTGAGAATGTTGGAATTGGTACCCGGCACGGAAGGCAAGAAGAATGAGCACCTGTTTGGGTCCATCCGATGCGGCACTGATGACGAGCTTGTGTTCGTAGACGTTTCAGGATTCAGTGATGAACTTCGGAAAGATATCTTCCATAACTGGAGCACGGTCTACGAAGGCCGGCTCATGGCGGTTCTCTTTAATGAGGTGATCAATGCCCGCAGCCGTGAGACGTTCTCGCTATACCTCCCGCGCTTCGATGAATTCAGGTTCGACAAAGACGAGACCGACACATATGCCTCGATCTCCGCAATGCTATAAGACTTTCTCAGGACACACTTGGTATGTCGATCGAGGTGCTATTTGCTTCGAACAGCTGATGATGGACTTGGAGCTGGATGCAACGGACCTTAGAAAGATGCAAGAGAAGCTGGAAACAACTGAACCCGCCCCACCGCTGCCTACGGAGTACTGATGAAAACCAAGACTAACACTCAATTCGTTCACGACCTCATGGAGTTCTCGAACGCCGGAGGCTTGTCGCAGGCGGCCATACTTGAAGCCATTCGGTTCTACACAGAAATGGTCACGCACAATCCTCGCCCCCACCACGGCTAACGAGCAATTCATTTCAGATCAACTGTGGTGGGATGTCAGCGCAGATATTTACCGCAAGGTCATGGAGCGTATGCATCCCGAGAAGATTGAAGCAGACTTGCGTGAACGCACCGGGATTGAAAGTGTAGGCAAGCTATTTCGGGTAGAAGCCTGGAAAGCGCACTCCAAGAAGTAATGACGACGCCCCTCTCCGGAGGGGCTTTTTGAAGAGAGGTTGTCGAAATGATGAAAATAACAATGACCGACGGTGACACTTATTACGTGGTAGACCCGGTCTCGGAGGCAGATCACATGGGTTTCGTGTTGCACAACGCGTTCGCGGTGATAACCAGAGACGGCCAAGTGAAGAAGCAGCCCACGCACCCGTTACCGATGCTCAGAAAGCTGTTGGTGGAAGAAACTTCGAGCTCCAACATGGCCATTCACTGTGAACTACTGAGAGGGGGCATTCATTATTTCGTGCCCGTGGCGGCAGTGGGCGAGCTCGCCGAAACGCCAACAGAATCTAACTATCAAAAATTAGCCAGCGCAACGGTCGGAAGAACAAGTATTATACATAAGCTCAGGTTCGACATGGCTGCGATGCTCGAAGCCTACCTTGAGGAGATTGTTAAATACGATGCTTGACATTCACACTCGGATCAAAGCACTCCGCGAAGGCGGACAAGTCAAACGGGCACATGCGAAACAACTCCATCGAGAATACACCGTAGGTACCCACACCTATAACATGCTGGGTCTTCTCGAAGTGTTACACCCCAGCCCCTCGTTGGCGCTGTATCGGGCAATTCTCTGGCATGATGTCCCTGAACGATGGACAGGGGATATCCCCACACCGGTAAAGAAGGCGAGGCCGCGTATCAAAAAAGAGTTGAAAGAGCTGGAGACGGATATATTATCTCAGCTCGGAGGCCTCTTTGTCTTGACGGAGGGCGAAGAAATCTGGATGAAAGCGATCGACATGACCGAGCTTTGGCTGTGGGCGCGGGAAGAGATATCGATGGGGAATAGTTCCGTCATCGATTTACACGACGAGTGCTTAGGGATCATCGAAGCGCTGTTCGCCTCAGGCCGCATGCCCTCGCCTGTGGGTCGCTTCGTTGATCAAGAGAAGACTCGCCCGCATCGGTTCCTGAGTGACGTCCCAGAGAGAGTATTCGAATGAAATTCAGCAGTGACCCCAACAGCCGGCTCAATCTGCTGAGGATAGCTCACATGGAAGCGCTGGAAATGCTCAGGACGGCGAACAAGGAAAGGTCGCCCTACAGAGGCAAGGCTCTGGCGAACTATAAGAAGGCCAGACTAGACTTGAAGTATTTCGTGGAAGGCCGAGAAAGACCAAAGAAACATGCAATTGATTTCAGCGTAACGATCGGAGGGATACCTGCGGGAATATCTCTGTTGTCATACACGGGCGCTAAGCCCCTCAAGCAGTACACGTTTCCCGGAGCAGGGCCGGGGGACTACGAACCCCCCGAAGAGGCAGAGGCGACGTTTGTGGTGACGGATCGCCACGGATATGAAGCGAAATGGCTGAGACGCAAGGCGAACGAATCTCGGCTGGAGCAGGAGGTAATCAACCTAGTGGAGAAAGGCAATGGCGAGTAATCCCGACAGGCATGGATTCGAATGCCTCGTGAAGGAGAACTTCCGCGTACCCGATAAGGAGTTCCTAGCCAGGAAGCGCAACGGCTATTATTACGGGCACCTGGATGCTTATTTTAAACTCTATAAAGCGATGAAGGAGAAACAAGCAGCTGAAATAGAGACCTTGAAAGAGAATCTTTGGCAGATTCTCGAAGGTACCGCAGAAAGAAAAGCTACGTCCGACAGAGAAACGCTGATCAAACAGATCGTTGTTGATCTCCGGGCACATCTGGACGACTTGAAAGGAAATTAATCATGGATTACGCGCTCGCTTCACAAATCATTCGTTTGAAATTGAAGCAGTCTTGCAGAGCAGATGTCATAGAAGGCGCGAACATTTCGGGGAGCACCTACGACAGGTGGTCGCGGGATGAAGTGCACAAGCCCAGTCTGATGGTCTTCGTCAAGCTATGCATCTATTATGGCATCCAGGTAGATTTGAAAGCATTGCGAAGCTTGACCTACTAACCCTTCACCGGAGAAATATTATGAAAGTTGTCGTATTCAGCGGACCCGGATGTTCGGGCTGCGAAGCCTTGAAGACATCGTTGGAGGCCGCGCGAATCCCTTTCGAAGAAGTCAACGTCGACACACAAGAGGGAGCCAAGTCGGCGATAAAGCACGGCGTGAGGACGCTGCCGACGACGTTATTGATGGATCACGACGTGGTCGTGCAGAAATTCATCGGCTTCAACTTCCTGCATATCAAGGAAATCACGAGAGGGTTGAGATGAATGCATTTACGACGAGCACAGATCCCGCAACGTTTGCCGACGAGATGTGTGATCTGCGCCTGATCGAAACAGCTGAGTCTTACGCAGTGCTGTTGGGCATGTGTCATCGTCTCATAGACGGTTTCGGCCCTCTCTGGGTCGCTCACGACGGCAACGCTCGCCGGTGGTGGGAGCACAAAACCGACACTCTTGATGGAAGCGGCAAGAGAGTCCGTCTGACGGGCTATGTTCTCCTGTCTTTCAGAGGGAGGAACGGAGACGAGGCTTTGCAATGGGTCCGTCGTAGCTCGCTGAACTATATTTGGTTGAGAGAGGTTTGGTGCGCGGTTCTGGACAATTACGAAAAAGCGCTGGGAGTTGAACATGAGTATGAGAAGCTCAGGACAGCTCTTCGAGAGCCGCCGGAAAAGCTGCGGGAGGCGCCCGAGGGTGGCAGTAGCTCTCGTATCAGGGTCCCCAAATTCACATTACCGAAGAAGGCATGACTGAATGAATAGGAACATACTCCACCGTTCTCAGCTGGAGGCGTTCAAAGTGTTCTTGGACGCCAAAGGTCGCCCTCACAGAGGAGGCAAGGGGGAGTACCAAGTGCTCCAAGTGAAGATACCTGGACAGAGCTGGGAAGTGGTGTCCTCCAGGAATTTCATGCCTGATCACTTTACGGTGTCGTCAGGTCTGATGCCGTTAGTGAAGGAGTTTCTGAGAGGTTGCGACACCAGAGAGTTGACGACGTCGTGGGCGGAAGAGCTGGAGAAGCTCACGGATGATCTTCTTCAGCTGCTCTCCTCACGCCAGTCGCCTGAGGCGTTTGACATCATCAAGAGTGAGACGGAGCGGCGGAAGGCACTGGTGGAAACCAAAGTGAAAAGAGCATTCAGACGTAAGAGAGGAAAGATCAATGGATGAAGAAGGCTATGTATTGGTGAGACACGACGGCCACTACGGTTACGGGAGCACGCCCTCAAAGGCCGCCAAGAATGCAAAGATGGGGCGGTCTTACGTGTCGGCGTATCTGTGTTACGCGGACCAGCGTTTCGTCAAAGGCGATCTGGATATCCCAGACCACGGCGGCGTCACGTGGTTCCTCACGAATGAGGCGCAAGAAGCGAGTTTCCGTTACCCGTGGCTGGGAGATTTTTTCGCAGACAACCTCGTAGTGGCGCGCGGTGAAATGCGTCTCGTCAAAGGTGTCCTTGAATGTAAAATGAGGCTATGATTTGTGAAGACTGCGGGAATTCCGTAGAGTTGCTCTCCTTTGACGAGCTTTGTGCAGATTGCGAGTTCAAGGAGAAAACAAGGATGAGACAAAGCATGGAAGCGTTGGCGGCACGACTTCTGTATAAGGTGGAGGTGGTCGAGCACTTCCCCGAAAGGGAGCGAGCATTCATGCGACACTGTGACGATTGCGTTCACGGCAGATCAGATGAGCTCGTCATGCGGATGGGTTGTGCCAAAAGTCATAGGCCGCGCTTTTTCCAGCCCAAGAGCGGTGACTTTACTTCGGGCCAATGGGGTTGGATGAGGAGTTGTAGAGACTTTAAATACAAGAAGATCGTCGAAGAACAGAAGATTAAAGACCTACTAAACAGGGGAAAAGAAAATGAGCAATTCAGGTAAGTACGCGCAGCGGCGGTCAAGGGGCGCGAGAGAGGCCAGCCTCGTGGGCGTCGACGACGCCATGCCGTCGGTATCGCCTCCGCCGCCGAACATGCGCGGTGGTGCCCACAGAGCCGACATCGGCGGGTCTCCGTCCGGCAACGGCGAAATCCCCAACTTCACGGACGAGCACCCCCGCAAGAGTTTCGCGGATTTGGAACGAGAGGTGGCCGCACTCCTTGGGCCGCATGGGCCAGGAGGCCGTTGATTTAACCCTAGAATATAGTACGGGCGAACCGCGCTTTAAGCGCAATCCAGAAATCATGAGGAATTATCAGAATGACTGAACTGAAGCAAGTGTATCAAGCAGCCGACGGAACCGTCTTTAACTCGAAGAGAGAAGCCGAAGATCACCAGCGGCGGCCTCAGCAGCGCACCGCGCTGATGACTCTTGTAGAAGGCAACGAGGAGCTGGCCGACTGGCTGCTTGAGCACAAGTCAGACTTGGAAGAGAACTTCGACATCGGCACAGTACGCCGGGTGACGAAAAGCGAAAGGAACAAGCTGACTAAGGCACTGGAAGCGCTCAAAGAAGAAGAGGGCGATAACAAGAAGTACGCTTTCTTGATCGAGCACAGTGACGACATCATCAAGTCCTTCAAGTGGCCCGGTCAGAAGCGCCTCACCGGCGACGATAAAGACGCTGCCATCAAGGAAGCACTTACGGAGCTGGTCGGCGACGACAACCTGAAGCTGGCTGACTACATCGTGGCCAAGCGTGACGACATCGTCGAAGCTTTCAATGCGGGTAAGCCGAAACGTGAAGTCACTCCGCAAGCTCTGGAAGGTCTGCGTAAGTATCAAGAAAAGATGAAGGCTGAAAAAGAAGCCAAGAAAGCCGCCGAAGAGGCAGCTAAGGCAGAGTAACCACTGCCGCCGGAAGGCGGGTGTCATGCTCGCCTACCTCGCTTCACAAGACCCGCGAGAGTCTGAGGTGATGTTGACCCGTGTCACCTTCTCGTACTGCCCCTGACAGAACACCGTCGGGGGCTTTTAACAACAAACAAAAAGAGTACAATTATGTTAAATAGATACCGCGAGGAGTTCGAGAGAGCCGCAAGCCATGAGACGCTCGACATCATGGTGAGGGCTAGAGCAAGACGTCTCGGCGTCGAGTATCAAGGGAGCGATCAGTATGCCACACACGCGGAGGCGTACCGTGGGGGCAATCAGGAAGTATATCAGATGTTTATTGCAGCTGAAACCCGTCTCAAACGAATCGAGGAAGACTTTAATGCATTACATGGTCCAAGCTATTTCTTTGGGTAGACTCCACACACTCGGGGGGATTGAACTAGGTGAGTCTGACCCCAACTGGCTCATAGCCAGGAGCTTGGAGGAGCGCGAATTTCTTCTGGATCGAAAGGTTATCATCAACCTTTCCAAGCGAAGAAAGACCATCGTCGTGTCGACGTTGGATGATGAACCAATCTTACTTTTAAGGAGAGAAGATGTACAGATTTGCTGAATTGAAAGGCGAAGCGTGTATCGTTGACGGAAAAGGTGCCATTTTCAAGTCCTATGGAGAGAACACCGAAACCATGGAGAACGTGGCCAAAGCACGGGTGGCCAGTCTCAACAAAGATCCCTTTGTTGAAGAAGAAGAAACCGAGTAACCCTTTACGCCCTCTTCGGAGGGCTTTTTTATTCAAGAGGCGATAATGATTGAGTATACCACGGTTGCAGCGATGTACTCGGGCGATCCCACCGTCTACACATTCTTGTGCAAGATGGAGCTGGCGGAAAAGCTCGTCCCGCAAGACAAGGTCGTAGCCAAGTCCGCCAGAGGTTTAGGTGTTGTCATGATTCTGGACGTCCACGACGTGCCCAGAGACACCGGCAACTTCAACTATCGCTGGGTGTTCCAGAAGGTGGACACGGATGAGATAGCGGAGCTGGAGAAAGCTCAGTTGAACAAAGACATAAAGCGGGCCAGTGAGGCCGAATCCGAGCCGGAAGACGTGGCCGCGATCAAGGCCGCCGTGGGAGGGCTCGCGCCAAAAAAGCCGCCAGTGAAGATTCCGAGCGTGCCGAAACTCTGAAGTCGGATCTTGATCATCTGGAAGCCGAACTGGAAAAGATTCAGCTTCTGGTGATCTCCATAAAGAGAGGTCTCTATGGGGAATGAATTCATCGTGCTGAACATCGGCGACGTGGCTAAATGTCTTGAAGCGAAGGACATAAACGCACTCGTGGAACTCGTCGACAAGTTTCAGAAGAAGTATAAAGAACTAAATCAAGGACGGTTGCCAACTTATGTAGTGCTACCGGAGAACATTGATGACGTATCTTAAAGCAACGAAGGAAAGAGTTTTCATTTTACCGACACTGAATGGCGGCAGTACGCTCAATCCGGGGCAAGGATACGTTGATATCCTGATCCCCCGAGCGGGATTAAAGAACGGCAATAAAGCCGTAACCCAACGGGTCAAAACTTCCAGCATTGAGGAAGTGGCCTCATAACCAAGGACGACCAATGAGAGTTATAGAGTACATCCTACCGAACGGCAAGCAGCGTGTGCACAGGATCTCTCACGTGAGAAGGACCGACAGAGATTTCTTCGAAGAGAATCGCATAACGATCTCCTATGAGAGGGATGGAAAGTTCCTTATAATGTACATTCAACTGAACAACTACTATATAAGAGGTGAAGCACCGGAAGAGTTACTGAAGATATTACCGGAGAAAACTCCGATCGTCAAGACCATGGCCCTTTGCCGAGAAATGGCAGAGAAATACATCAATAAGACCCTCGTGGAAGACTATAGGGTGATGAGGAGAAATGTCAAGATCAACCTATGAGTACCGGTATACCGTTAGAGGGTGGTATACCGAGTCCGCTCTGGCGGACGGCTTCGTCGAGAAAGCGAGCAGAGAACAATGGATGGTAACAATAACTGCATCGCTTCACGCAGGTTGGCGAGGCGTACATTTTTTCACTGTCAGACTTACCAACGGTGACACGGAGATTCGAAATGTCAGAACTCCTAGATTGGCAGAGGCGCGAGCCCTCTTCCTGCGGCTGTGCGCTCAGCACAGATTGCACCATAAAAGGTACAACCCGCAGTAGTACCTCGAATGCCGCCAAACTCAGTTTGGCCTCACGTATTTAGCCGGTGCTTTTTCAAAATCGTTCCCGGTGAAGGTCAACCATGCCCCCTCTTTGAGGGGCTTTTTAATCAGTGTCTCGACGGGAGATTTGCCGTGCATATCATTTATTCGAAAGACCGAAAGACATTTCGCGTAACTTTTCGCAGACTCAAGGCTTTAGACGCTGAATCAAAAGGGCATGAAGTGTGCTTCGATCAGACGACCGCCGATTTGAGGAAGCTGGGCTTCACCGATTCGGGCATCGAGACGCTCGCGAGGAAAATGAGATGAGTGATTCAATACAACGAGGAAACTAATTAATGAAGATTTTTGACAAGCTATTCAAGAAAGAATCACCCGACAGGCTGGAGCATGCGTCGGACGCTCTGGATCATATCCGCAGAAGCGTGGTCGGGAGTCGTTCTCAAACGCGGCGGCTGAGGTGAGAGCCACGGATGGTATCGAGGGGACCGCCGTTCACAGGACCGTGGATCTGCCGAAGGCCGCCCCAGCGTCATGAAAGTGGAAGACAAGCTGCGATGTCTCAAAATATGATGACATAGTTACTTTACTATCTGATAGCCAGGAGTAGTTCATGATTACATTAGCAACACTAGATCAAGCAACTGAGCAAGAAGTGTTTGACCAAGTTAAAAATCACCTGCTCACTCAAATGGCAAATAGCATTTTAGAGCCGGATAACGACATTTGTGCCTATCGAGGAGTAAACGGTCTTCAGTGTGCTGCTGGCTGTTTAATGAGTGATGAAGAAGCGACTAATATAATTGAAAAGACTAGTTGGCATTCATTGTCACGAAAAGGACTTGTCCCAAAATGTCATTTAGAGCTGATTAACAAGCTCCAGGACATACATGACTTTGAGAACCCTGATGACTGGGCTAATTATTTGCAGAATCTGGCCCATGAACACGGTTTAACTTTTTGAGAACTCTTCAAAAGTTTCACGGGACTTACCGAAGGCGGTTGGGGATTCTTAAGTTCTATATTGGCGGACATTGACCTTGGACAAAAAGGTTCTTTTGGAGAGTAATTATGATTGTCTGGTACCCGGTTTTAAAGCTTTTCGTCTGCCTGGCCCTTCTGTTCTGGGCTTCATCGCCAATCCGAAAGCACTTCAAGCGGACTGGCCTGATAAGCCGAGACCCAGCCGCCTATGTGCGCCTGGCGATCACTCTGGCAGTGATAGCCATCACCCCGTTTCGGCTGCAGTCGCCCAGATGCGAATGTTCCAGAAGTAGCCACTAACGCGGGGCCGGAGCCCCGCCATGGAGTTTGATGTGAAGACAATTTCAGAATTGGCGGAAGAGGTACACCCAGGACAGGTTTTCGATGCAGCCCTGCCCCAGCAGTGGGTCAATAACATGGCAGATCGGGGATTCGATGTAAGAGGTCACTTTGTAACTCTTTACCCTACCGGTTCCATGTTTGGTTTTTACATGGCTCCTGTCACTAACGAAGGTATTGAAATGGCAGCAAGAGTTGCCTCAATGGAAGCTTAAAGGAGTATAAAATCATGAAAAAAGAAACAATTGTTAAAATTGTTCTGTGCCTGTCAGAAGAAGAAGCATTGTGGTTGCATGACATTATGCAGAACCCGTTGCATGGTCAACACCCTTCTGATGAAGACCCGTATGATAGGGATATGCGTGAACAGTTTTTTGCCGCTACTGGCAAAAGTTAAAGAATTCAGAGTAGGTGGAAACAGAGGGCGTTTGAAGAACTTTACCCAATACCCCTATAAGTTTGTCAAACTGGCTGACAGTATGAGCAGCAAAGAAATTGATGAATTTTATAAAGAGTATTTCTGATGGATAGCAGGTCAGAGTTTGAGCAGTGGGCAACGGGATGCACAAGCTGTATGCCCAAAGCAGGAGGAAGACCATGAGGGATAAAAGAGAAATGGAAATTTCAGAATTTCTTAAGACAGTGCACAGCGAACTTGAGCTTTTCAGTTTGTTTTGTAAAGACAAAAATACGAAAAATGATGATAATTTTCCAAACACACTGACTGAAGAAGAGTGGTTAGAAAACTTAATAGATTGGCTTTCGTGGAAGTTAGAAGA
>Ga0136558_1000485_pt1 | contig 22188 bp, 39 predicted proteins | sample AntRauTorckE6833_FD_101391 | JGI IMG/M metagenome (GOLD analysis project Ga0136558, IMG submission 101391) | Saline lake microbial communities from Rauer Islands, Antarctica - Metagenome Torckler E6 #833 | ecosystem: Environmental > Aquatic > Non-marine Saline and Alkaline > Saline | place...
CAACTAAAGATGTTTCTGATAAATTAGGTGAAGTAAAGACTGTTTTAAAATCAATAGGAAGATTGTAATAATGGCAAAATATACACTACACAATAAAGACAATGATTTTATGCACGATGCCGCTAGAACTATTGATACGGCTATAGATAAATGTAAAGACAAAAACTATAGGTGTAAGGTAATGGAAACGTATTACGCAAAAAGTCCTTGGTCTAACAAGGTGACAGAACACGGGAAGGAAGTTTACCGAAACTATTAGTTATGAGAAAAAATATAGATATTAAAGAAGAAGATGTACAACCATTAAAGATACTAGGGGTTAAAGCAAATAAGGACTTAAAAAACTACATACAAGACGTACTAAGTGAACACGTTAGAGTGGGTGGCAAAAAATAGTATTGCATATAACGACCCGTGTATGGTTTGAAAGCCATACGATGAAGTTTAAAATTAAAACGTAAACCTTGATTGGCTTTTTAACTATACATTTTGTTATGTGTAGGTGTGGTCAAGTTTATTAGTAAATTTAATTTAGAGATATTTATATATAAAGACATGAACAAAATACGTAAAATAATTAGAAAAGAATTAAATACGATTAAAAACTTTGATGAGTTTTTAAATGAAGATAATACTAATATTGAGGGTGTCGATAGATTACATACTGATGTAGATAGATTACATACTGAACATGGTTTTATTGATATTGCATATACTAATGATTACGGTGATTTTAATTTAATTGATAGGATACCAATTATAATGTATATTCAGATTTATAGTGCCGACAATGTAAATAAAGGCTATGGTCAAGAATTATACTTAAAAGCGTTAGATAAATATAAAGTTTTATACTCAGATGCCCCAAATACGAACGCAAAATACGCATTAAATTCATTAGAAATAAAAGATTTAATAGAAACTGAAACTGTTTCATTTAATGGAAATAATTTGACTAAAATTACACCAAGGTAACACTTACACATAACGGATGGTGCTATGAGCAGTAGCGGATTAATAACACAAAACTTTAAATTTATGATAGACTTAAATAATATTGATAAACTTTCGGAAAGCACAGAACCAGCTATTGCTTATAGCACGTGTTATGTACTGTTGCTGGTTAAAAAACGAAAATATGTTTAGTTACTATGGAAGTAAAAAAAAGATTGCGAAACTTTACCCTTTGCCTAAATACGACTTAATAATAGAGCCGTTTGTGGGTGCAGCTTGGTATAGTGTTTTGCACCGAGATAAAAATGTATTACTTAACGAAAAGTATGATGTAATACACGGAATTTGGAATTGGTTAATAAACGAAGCAAGTTCTGAATTGATACTTGATAACGCTGATTTTTATAGTGGGCAGGATATTAGCCAAATTGATTTACCAAAACCATTAAAAGACCTGATAGGTTTTTGTATAAATAGAGGTAGTATAGCACCAAGAAACATTGTACAGAAATGGTCTTGCCAAGTAAAAGCAAAGCCAAATTGGGCAAGTACAACAAACTACCAATTAAAAAGAGTAGCGAAATTAATTAGCGAAATAAAACATTGGGAAACTCAATTTGGTGATTACAAAAACCTACCTGACATTGAAGCGACTTGGTTTATAGACCCTCCTTATCAATTTGGCGGTGAACACTACGCTGTTAATGGTATAGACTATTCAGAACTTGCGGATTGGTGCAAAACACGGAAAGGACAAGTAATAGTTTGTGAGAATACCAAAGCTAATTGGCTACCTTTTACGGCTCTTACCGAAATTACAGGGCAAAGGGCAAAGACTGTGGAAGCGATGTTTAGCAATTGTACATAACATCCGTATAAACCCTATTAATTTTTTATTATGGGTATATCTAGTGTTATCCATAGTAAGGTTAACTAATACACTAATTTAATTAAAGTATATGAATAATAGCAAGTATATATGTGTAATGTTTCCCTACCCAAGTGGAAACGGTTTACACATTGGACATTCTTATAATTACGCAATAATAGATAGTTATTGCAACTATTTGAGATATAAAGGTGATGAAGTTTTTCAACCTTTTGGATATGATTCATTTGGTCTTCCAGCTGAAAATTATGCTAAAAAAGTAGGTAGAGGTGTTAAGGATGTTACCTATGAAAATATAGGTAATTTTAGAAATCAAATGGATAAAATGAACACTTCATTTGAAGAGTTGTTGGTTACTTCTGATGAAGATTATAAAAAACACTCACAATGGTTATTCACCAAACTTTATGAAAATGGATTAGCATATAAAAAAGATGCTGAAGTAGATTTTTGTAATGATTGTGATACTGTTTTGGCTCGTGAACAAATAAAAAATAATAGTTGTGATAGATGTGGACATAAAACAATTAAAAAGACACTTAACCAATGGTACTTCAAGATAACTGACTACAAAGAGAGGCTTATAAAAAATCTTGATATTATTGATTATCCAAATAGTACAATTAATGCACAAAGAAATTGGTTAGAAAATCAACACGATTGGTGTATTAGTAGACAGAGAAAATGGGGTTGTGAAATACCCATTGATGGTGAAACAGATACTATGGATACCTTTGTGGATAGTTCGTTTTATTATATAATTTACTGCTTAATGAAAGGGATAAAACCAAAGCAAGTAGATTTATATGTAGGTGGTTCAGAACACGCTTGTATGCACTTAATTTATGCAAGGTTTATTAATATGTTTTTATTTGATATTAAATTTATTGATTTTGAAGAACCATTTAAAAAAGTTATTCATCAAGGTATGATTTTGAACGATGGTGAAAAAATGAGCAAATCTAAAGACAATGTGGTTAATCCAGATAAATACGACCAAAGGGTGCTAAGGTTTTATCTGATGTTTATAGGACATTACTTTGATGGTGGAAGTTGGAATGATGCTAATATAAAAGGAATTGAGAGGTTTTTTAAGAGGTTTGAATTGTGGACATCTGAAAACGGAAACGACATAATTGATATTGAAAAATTTAAAGTAGAAATATTTAACTACACAGATTCTTTTAAGTTTAACAAAGTAGTTAGTTCGTTTATGACTTTTTATAATAAAAACAAAAAGTTAAGATTAACAGAAAAACAGAATGAAGAAATGAGAGAGTTACTTAAAATATACACATCCTAGTATTAGATTTGTGTTATATTTTTAAATATGTGAACTATAACGTCAACACCCCAACCATCACCTAGAATACAAGCTGCTTCATTTTGTGTTAGTCCATCTGTATAACCCTTTGGATATGCAAGGAGCTGAACCTTTTTATTTTATTTATTTGTGGGTGGAAAATTAAAAACTTAATATTTATATATAGATTAAACTATTTATTATGGAATTAAGAAAATTTGTAGCAACGACTATACACGAATATTTGAATGAAAATAAAGATTTAGATATTAAGAAAATGTATGGGTGGTATTCATCTTTTAAGGATAGATATTACAAAGATTTGGAAACAGCACATGGCGACATTGCTCACGTTGTTGCATATAACAATAAACAATTTGGTAAGATATTTGGTGAGGATAACCCAGAAGATATTATTAAACTATTCAATTTCATCGAAACTAAAAAAGGTATTAAAATTGAGCCAAAATTAAAACAACCAGAAGAGAAAAAACCAGATTTGGTTTATAATACAGATGTGGATTTGGTTAATAAGCAAAGATATTTGTGGAGTGATACGAGAGGAATTGAAATTGGTAGGTATTTGAGTAAATTAAAATATATTGATACCAATGATTCGAGAATATATGGAACTGAAAAACAAGAAGAGCAAAATATATTAAACATAATGAAGAAATTGGAAAATAGTGATGAACTACCACCGATATTACTTGATTATGATTTTGGTATATTAGATGGACATCATAGGTGGGAAGCTGCGAAAAGATTAAAAATTAAACAAATCCCTGTTATAATTTATGAAAATCCAAACGAAACTTAAATCGAAGCACTTACGTAGTATTGGTGCTAACGTTAAATGTATGTTATCGGTTTTGTTTTTCACAAAACTGGAATATACATGGTGTTATATGCTGTGTGGATTTATACCACAAAATTACCTACGAAGAACGAAACTATTCTGTTTTATATTTTGTATGTAAATTGAATATTGAATATTTATATATATATATATATATATATATTAAACTATTTATTATTATGAAATTAAGAAAATTTATAGCAACTACTATACGTGAATATTTGAATGAGCAAATATTAAATTGTATACAATGGGGGGAATTATCAACAACAATTAAAAACGATATAACCGAAAATTTAATAAGAAAAAATGAATATCTTCAATCTAATTATTGGAATAGTGAAGCATTAAGGGATATAATTGATGATGTAATTATTCAACCAAGGTTTAAAATAGAGCACAAAAGTGTCGATGGGTTATATAATGAATTAACGCAAATTGGTTGGGGAATTAGTGAAAAAAACGTTAAAAAATTAATTAATATTTTAAGTGATGGAACAGAACTTGACCCGATAATACTAAACAATGGTAATTTTTTTGATGGAGGACATAGATTGACTGCATATAAAAGATTAAGAAAGGAAATGATACCAACAATAGATATTGGGTTTCTATTAAACTTTGATTGGGAAAAATGGGATAACGATGAGGTGGATTTTAAAAGTTTTTAAAACAAAATGTTAATTATAACGTATAATCTAGTATTATGTATAACGACCCGTGTATGAAATCGGTTTTATTTTTCTTAAAACTGTTTTATACATATTGTTATGTGTAGGTGTGGTTGGTTTAGTATTAAATTTAATTCTGAGATATTTATATATAAAGAAAATATTATGAGTAAAGAAATGAGAGAACAAATAAATAAGGTTAAGAACTTTGGTGAGTTTTTGAATGAAAATAAGTTACATGAGGAAATTGTATATCATTCTGGCGATATTGAGGGCGAAATAACAACACCATTTTATGTTACCGATAATGATTTTGGTGCAGAAAGTTATGGTGGTGGAAAACTATATAAATTTAAATTAGATACTAATTCAAAAATATTAGATTTAACTAATCGCAAAACTTTCAAAGAAATTAAAATGAAAATTTATGATAATAATTCTAAATTATTTCCAATATATATGAATACTGGTGGTTTTGGTGGATATTCAAAAGAAAGAATGAATAGAGATTATTTAACATTAAAACAATTTAAAAATTTTAACGAAATTGAACGAAAATATAATGATATAATAAATTCTGAATTATTTGATAAAATATTTGATTATGGTTTTCAAGGTTATGGTGATGATATACATAAAATACGTGATTATTATTTAGATAATAATGCTTCTGATAGTGAAAAAAAGATGATAAATATTTTTGAAATTCTATACCAAGAAGTTAAAAATATTGATAAATTAGATGACTACTCATTAAATAGTTTTGGAAAATATTTTTATGATTATGCGAAATCAAATGGGTTTAATGCTTATAAGACATGGAGCACAGACGCAAGTGGTCAAATGAGAATAATTGAATATTGTATTATAAATACTTCAATTTTAACTGAAATATAACACTTACACATAACATCCGTATAAACCCTATTCTAATCTTTATTATAGGTTATATATCTATTTAAGACATTGTTTTTATAGATATATATATATATATATATACTAAACTATTTAAAAATATGAAACCAGGAAACATAGCTACAACCATACAGCAATATCTAAACTATAAAAGGATTAACGAAGCATCATTTCACACCTTTTCTATTGATATGATTATAAGTGATGGGTATGTAAAACACTTCATAGATGAGGATTCTAGTCAACTATTAGATTATTTTATAGAGGAAAATGATTTAGATGAAACTAAAGAAGATGAAATAAGATCGTCATCGGATTTTTATAATTTTATTTATAATGAATTAGAAGAACACTATATAACAGCACATGAAAATATTTATGACAGAATTGATGATAGTGTAAATAAAATAACAATATATCGAGTAATTACAGTTCAAGATAATTGGATAAATCATTTAAAAAAACAAGGTAAACGATTAGGTATTTACTGGTCATGGGATTCTGATGCTGCTGAGGCACACTGGGGAGATTCTAAAAGAAAAAATGAAACAATAATTGAAGTAGATATTGATGAAAAATATGTGGACTGGATAACTACTTTTAAAATGAACACACATCCAATCTATTCGGATCTATTCGGAAGAAAGAGAAATAAGATTATTTAAAAATACACCAATAAAAATTAAATCGATTTCTATAAATGATGAAGTAGTAGATATATCAATACTTGGTGATAAAACTTTTTATTCATAATACATAATACACAAATGATGCTCTAAATGATGCTCTAAATGATGCTCTAAATGATGCTGTATTATAATTAAAATAAACTTATTACATAAAACTTCATATAAAAATATATGAGTAATATTGATTTGAGATTAGGCGATTGTCTTGAGGTGATGAAGGAAATACCTAAAGGAAGTATTAACCTCATTTATTGTGATTTACCCTATGGGACTACACAATGTAAGTGGGATGAGGTTATACCCTTTGATAAAATGTGGATAGAATGTAAAAGAGTTTTGAATGACTTTGGTACAATAGTTTTTCATGCTCAACAACCCTTTACAAGTGCTTTAATAATGAGTAATCCTAAAATGTTTAAGTATACATGGGTTTGGGAAAAAAGCAAAGCAACTGGGTTTTTAAACTCTAAAATTAGACCCCTTGTAGCACATGAAGATATTGTTGTGTTTTCTAAAAATAAACCACCTTATAATCCCCAAATGACAAAAGGAACTGCTTATAATAAAGGTTTTAGAAAAGAGCAGACAGAAAATGATGTTTATGGAAACTTTGAACAAGTAGAGGTTAAAAGTGAAGGATTTAGATATCCAAGAAGTGTTCAGTATTTTAAAACTGCTGAAAGTGAAGGTAAAACATACCACAAAACACAAAAGCCATTAGATTTATGTGAATATATTATAAAAACATACACCAACGAAGGTGAAATAGTTTTGGATTTTACAATGGGAAGTGGCACAACAATGCTAGCGTGTAAAAACCTTAATAGAAAAGGAATAGGTATTGAAAAAGAACAAATGTATTTTGATATTTCTAGACAAAGAACTGATGATATAATAAAAATAAAACAATAAAATATATGAGTAATATTGATTTAAGACTGGGCGATTGCCTTGAAATATTAAAAACAATACCAAGTGAAAGTATTGATTGCTTAGTTACTGACCCACCTTATAAAATAATTACTGGTGGAGATAGTAATGGTAAGAATAGTGTTAGACCAAAAGGTATATTGAAAGGCAATAGAGAGTTAATGAAAACCATACCAAAATTTAGTGACTGGCTACCCGAAATGTTTAGAGTACTTAAAGATGGCTCACAAAACTATGTAATGGTAAACTCTTCTAATTTGTTAAAAATGGCAAACGAAATAGAAAAGACTGGTTTTAAAATACAAAACTTTCTAATTTGGCAAAAGAATAACTGTACACCTTCACAGTTTTATATGAAAAATTGTGAGTACACTTTGTTTTTTAGAAAAGGGAAGTCTAAATATATAAATGATATTGGTGGGAGCAAAACAGTACACTCTTTTAATAATATAATCGGTAATAAGCTACACCCAACAGAAAAACCAATAGACTTAATGGAATTCTATATTAGAAATTCTACTAATGAGAACGATATAGTCCTAGATCCTTTTATGGGAAGTGGTACAACAATGCTAGCATGTAAAAACCTTAACAGAAAAGGAATAGGTATTGAAAAAGAACAAATGTATTTTGATATAGCAACAAAAAGACTTTCTTGAAAATAATATATAATATATAATATATAGTATATGAAATATATAAGAAAAAATATTAATGACTTTAAGCAGTTCATAAATGAAGACAAATATTATGACCAAGATGATGATGAGTATTATGAACTAATAAATATTAATATATCTGACATTATATTAAGCAAAAGAAGCTTATTGGGAGTGTTTGATAATTTTCTAAATAATAAAAAAAGTCAAAGTTATAATAAACCATTAATAGTTTGGAAAAATGATGATGGTAAGTTTTTCTTAGTTGATGGGTATCACAGAGTCTTTGATTATTTAATGAGTGATAAACTATTACAAAATGTTATTGTTACAGGAGAAGGCTATACCGATTATTATGCTGAGCCAAGTGGAGATAATATATTTTATGCTAATCAAAAATATAAGTATAATGGTCTAGAAAATATTATTGATACTAATATGATAGATTCTCTAATATAAACAATACAGAATACTAAGTAATAATATATAGTATATGAAATCTATAAGAAAAAATATTAATGACTTCAATACCTTTATAAATGAACATAACCAAGAACACGAATTACCTGATTATTGGTATCATGGGAGTAATAAATATTTTGATAATTTTTCATTAGACAACCTAGGGAAAAATTGGAGGCAGAGTGAACTAGGGATTTACTTTACGCAATATATTAAACCAGGAATTTATGGATCTAGTGCAAAAGAATATGCACAAGATTTGGTTGTAAGAGAAGGTGGTAAACCATATATTTATAAATGTGAAATTAATACTAACAAAGCATTAGTATTAAACTCAAACGGATGGTATTCCTCAAATAGTTTTGTGGATAAAAATAGAAATGATATAAAAAGATACATGAGTGATGACAATAATGACTGTGTGATAGCATATGACTTTGAAAATAAAAAAGAAGAAGGATTAAAATGGGGAGATTATATATTAGCCACAAGTGTTATTAGTAATATAAAAATTATCGATGTGTTTGAATTTAAAGAATAAAAAGAAACCAAAAATAATATGAAAAACTTCAATACCTTTGTAAATGAAAACACAAACAAAAGCATAAACAAAAGCATTACAAATAAAAATGTTAACATTGGCGATACTTATCACGAACACGATATATATTCATACTCACAAAAGATGCACCATACATATGATGACTTTATCGATGGAGATTTAGGAGAAAGAATTGAACAATATAGTGAGTATGTTGTTAAAAGTATCAGTATCTATGAAATTGAAATAGATGAAGGACTAGTGGATGAAGGACTAGTGGATGAATACAAAGAGGAATTCCAAAGATTAAATACTTACCCACCAATAATACTAAATAGTGATTATAGTATTATTGATGGAACTCATAGAGTGAACGCATTAAATGATTTGGGAATTGAAAATGTAATAGCATTCGTTGGTATCTTATAAATCCTTTCCATATTTTTTCCAAATATCACTTAAATGGTCATATCTAGATATATCACCTACAACAAATTCCAATGACCCACCATAATCAGAACCCCAAAAAGATATTATATTATATTCCTTAGCATAATACATCAATAAAGGTATTAAAAAATCATTACTCTTACTCATTGATACTAATCTGTATTTTTTAGTAGAATTTATCATGTCATAAACATAATCGATGACACCATCTTCATCTATGTTAAGCTGATACATAGCATCCGTTAACTTATTTCCATTAAAATATGGTAAGTATATCTCCCTTAGCTTTTCCTTGAATATAGACTGGTCATAATCAAGTTCAGAATCTTTTGAAATATCAATTTCTAGCAACTCAGGTAAGTCAAGTCTAAGTTCATCAAATAAAGCATTATCAAAATGCAATATGTTGTCAAAATAAACTATACCATCAATTTCTTCACCATAGTGCCTAGCATGGTCAAGATCATCTGTCATAAAAATATTATCACCTAAATCTCCAAAATAACCCCTATATAGAACATTATGAAATGTATTATCAAAATAAGTCCTATCTAAAAATGTCTCATAATTATCTCTTGCTAAATCAATAAATTCCAATGACAACTTAGATTTAGATGAAGAATAACCCTCCCTTATAATGTTCTTTACCTCATCAGAACTAAGCATATAAGAATTGTCTAAATCATAAGCCTTTATATTACCCCTACTGTCATATGCAAATTGTCTAGCATGTATATCCATCCAATCAAAATTCTTACCTATCTTTCTGAATAAAACAAGACAGTTAGCAAGTGTCTCCAAAACACTTTCTGAATTAGAAACATTGTCCCTTATATAATTAGAAAATTCTAATAACATTTCCATATTATCCCTCTCTTCAAATAACTTACGCAAACCATGTTCAAGAATACGACCTTGTACTACCTCATAGAACTGCTCAAATAAATCTTGCAAATCCTCTATATCATCCTCTAATGCCTTATCTGTGTATAAACGTTCCATTATAATGTAATAAATATAACCATCCTTATTTAAGCTTATATAACTCCCCCTAGTCTCAATAATATCAGATACCTTACCACCAAACCTCTTTAATAAAAACCTTGTAGGTACTTTTATTTTACCATAAGAATAAACCTTTACAACACCATTAATAGATTTGTTAATAGTTGAATAAGTATCTAATTCCGCTTTAGGACTCAATTTTATCGCCCTCTTACCATTCTTACCAAATTTAAACACAGAACCACTCTGTCCACTCCCTAACAAACTACCAATGCCCTGACCAAACTTAATACCTAACCAATCCAGAAAAGCTCCCTTGTCATAATTACTATCATTCCTACTATAACTCTCGAAATTCTCATAAGTCTTAATATATACCATAATACTATATATTATACTTTCTATGCTAAATAAAGTATAAGTACTACCATTTATAATATATACTTAAAAATAAATAAACAAATGGCAAGAACAGCAAATAGCATGGTAACATTTCAAGACTTAGATGATATGGTCACTTTTGATGGTTTCTCTTATGTTACAAATCCCATTACACCACCTAGCAATTTGAATACTTGTGCTACTAAACTTGATGTTTTAGGTTATTTAAATGTTACATTAAATAGAAGTATTGCTAATAACCAGTTAGTGAGTTATAGTATTATAGTATCTAGTATTAATACTACCGCTTTTATTATTGAAGTAGACACAACAAATTCTGGGTCTTCTAATGCAAATCAATTTCAATTCACAGGGGCTGAAGGAGATTATGATGTTGTTGCAAAACAAAGTGGAACAACAGTAGCCACCTTCAACAACTTAAGCAATGAAGAAACTATTACTTTACCTAGCAATGGTAATTATATTTTAGAGGTTACTCCCAAAGAAACAAACGGATTTAATAAAATTCGGTTTAACAATGGAGGTGATAAACTTAAAATCACAGATATTAAACAATGGGGGAATATTGTTTGGTCTAGTTTTAATAGTGCTTTTTTTGGATGTGGTAATATGTTAGTTACTGCAACAAATACTCCCAATTTAAGTAATGTTACTGATATGATTCTTATGTTTTGTAATGCACTATTAGCAAATCCAAATACTTCTAATTGGGATGTAAGTAATGTCACTACTATGGTTAATATGTTTCGTAATACATCATCAGCAAATCCAAATACTTCTAATTGGGATGTAAGTAATGTCGAAAATATGACTTTTATGTTTGGATCAGCATCTGTAGCTAATCCTGACGTTTCGAATTGGGATGTCAGTAATGTTACAGATATGAATAATATGTTTCGTAATGCATTAGCAGCAAATCCAGATGCTTCTAATTGGGATGTAAGTCAGGTTACTAATATGGTAGGGATGTTTGATGGTGCAGAATCATTTAACCGAGACTTATCAAATTGGTGTGTAACTAACATAACAAGCAGACCATCCTTCTTTGATGATAATACTGACGCTTGGGTTTTGCCAAATTCAAGACCAGTGTGGGGGACATGTCCTGGTGTTGTTAATCCTTTTATTATTGAAGTAGACACAACAAATTCTGGTTCTTCTAATGCAAATCAATTTCAATTCACAGGTGTTGTAGGAAATTATGATGTCGTGGCTAAACAAAATGTAACAGTAGCTTCATTTAATAACTTAAGTAATGAAGAAACTATTACTTTACCTAGCAATGGTATTTATATTCTAGAGGTAACACCAAAAGTAAGCAATGGTTTTAATCGAATTAGGTTTGCTAATGGTGGTGATAAACTTAAAATTACAGACATAAAACAATGGGGTGATATTGTTTGGAGTAGCTTTGAAAATGCTTTTTTTGGTTGCTCTAACATGGAAGTTAATGCAACAGACGTACCTGACTTGAGTAATGTTACAGATATGCAGCTTATGTTTCAAGGTGCAACTTCATTTAACCAACCCCTTAACAACTGGGATGTAAGTAGTGTTACAGATATGCGGCTTATGTTTCAAGGTGCAACTTCATTTAACCAACCCCTTAACAACTGGGATGTAAGTAATGTGAATACTATGAAATTTATGTTTTCTTCTGCAACTTCATTTAACCAATCTATTAGTTCTTGGAATGTAAGTAGTGTTACAGATATGGGATTTATGTTTAGAGATGCAACATCATTTAACCAATCTATTAGTTCTTGGAATGTAAGTAGTGTTACAGATATGGTGTTTATGTTTAGAGATGCAACATCATTTAACCAACCCCTTGATAATTGGGATGTGAGCCAAGTCACTAGTATGGATAATATGTTTGCTTTTGCAACTTCATTTAACCAACCGCTAAACTCTTGGAATGTAAGTAGTGTTACAGATATGGATAATATGTTTGAAGATGCAGAATCATTTAACAGAGACCTTTCAAGTTGGTGTGTGAGTAATATAACAAGTGAACCAAGTGATTTCGACACGGGAGCAAGCGATTGGATACTTCCAAATTCAAGACCAGTATGGGGGACATGTCCTGGTACAGATACTAATGATTTTGAGATATCTTTGGATAGAGTAGAATATTTTAATACTAATGGTAAAGATTATATTTTTCAACGTTCTGATGAATTATTTTTAAGCACACCAGACTTTGGAAATATAGTCATTGTTGGAACTGTAAGATTTGAAGAAATTGGTGCTGTTAGTGAACCTTATACGGGAAATTGTGAAGTTTTAAGGACACAAGATGTATCTTTTAGTTACGATTTATCTTACCCATATGACGATGATATAACTGTTTATGTTAATTCAATAAACCCATATAGTACTACACCAAATTCAGGAGGTTGTAACACAGTGGATAGATTGGGGTCTATAAAGGTAAATTTTGACTCATTTACGAATACACCAATTATATCTGGAAATAATAAACTTACAATAAATAATCAAGTAAGAGATAGATAATTTACAATATAAGTTAAGGCAAGTAAATATAAGTATCACCCTGCTTTCTACTGAAAAAAAAGTAAGTGCCATTCTCCTTTACCGATTTACCCAAATCTACATCACTACGCATAGCATTTTGCTCAATGCCTATATTAGCTTTGCCATTCTTATTAAGACGGTAACCTGTTCTAGTTAATTTCATAATAGTTCTATATTAATATTAATATTAATGTTTCTAGTTATCTACTATCCCTATGTCATTACCACAATCCTCACAATGTGTTAACTTCTTAACCTTTTCACAACAACTGCACTTTCTAACATCTTGTATAAGTAATTGATTGACCCTGGTCTTGCTCAATTAAACTATCTATAAATAATTGTATCTTATAATTAGCCATCTCACTAATACCAAACTTATGATGTATCTCTTGTAGCTTCTCTTGTATCATAATAATGTTTATATCTATGCAAATATAAGAATTAAGTTAAGTTAAAAAGAAGTTAAAACTTTATATAACACTCCAAAGCTTCTTCATAACTATTGTACTTAATATATGAATACTGTGACCTCACTTGATCAAAACATTCCTCATCATTAAAATCCTCTACCCCCCTTCTTAATAACAAAACTGTAATAAGACTCCCTGTTATTATCAGTTAACTCAATATCAATATCAATATCAATATCAATATTATGATATCTTAAATCTGTAATAATGATTGTGTCAGTAACTGAATTAAATTAGCATCCATACTATCTAAGGATAATAATTAAAAAACTTATAGTTTATCTAATATTTATACTTATAATATTCTCAATATGTGTACTATTTAAAGGATAACAGTAAAAAATTTTAACTCATAATTAATAAACATAACCAATTAATAACCATATTTTTGTAGAGAATAAAACACTAGACACTATGGAAAACGAAATAATAAAGCTTTACATAAAGAAGCGTGAAGAAGCGGAGCAAGCAGAAAACAAAATGAAATCTCACTTTGATAAGATAGTTGAAAGAATGTTAGCTGTATCTAAAAACAAAGCTGATTTTATTAGTATAAAAGTACAAAAATAAGTTTGAAGAAATAGTGAAGTGAAACCTTTCCACCACTTAAAATATTAGAAGCCTATGGTAACATAGACAAGTGTACCAACTGTATTGTAATATGTTGGAGAGTGTGTAATTCCACTACACTTAGGAGTTTACAACAAGAGATAAGTAACAAAGTACAACTAAGTGGTCTCCTAGCGAGTATTGAAACTGGTAAACTGTCTTGTGACCATTTATAGTAGTATAGATGGTGCTAAAAAAATGTAGTCTCTGTAATTACATGTTGGGTGTGAAAGCCTGTCTATATTTTATCTATTTATAGTAGTGATAACCTGAACAAAGCCAAAGTACACAAAAGGTTATGGGAGATGTACGCTACTATAGATAGTTTTTTAATAACAAATACTCGGAATAACCACCAAGAACAACATCCTTCGAAGGATTATTAATAAAAAATAATCTACTCTCCAAAGCCAATGTTTTTCATATGTCCATAAAATTTTATAATAAAATTAAAACTCTTCCCAACCATCTAATAAATAATCCTTTCCACTTACCCAACTATCAAAGAATACATGTACACCATCCTCAAAGACAATAATGTTACCACGCATAGTAATAAACTCATCATCAGTAAAGTCCCTATGTGTCATTTTAATCCCCCGTTGTGCCAATTCCTTTGCCTGTGCTAAAATCATATGTCCTAATGTTATGTGTTATGTGTTACCTAATAAGAACTATTTCTCTTATCTATCTCTCCCTGATATATCTCAATTGCTTGTTCATCAGTATCAGCAAAAGCTAATTACTTATAACATAACTCCCCACTATCAGAATGACAATTGTCACCCGTGTTTAAAGTCCAAAATATATTATTAAATTCTATCCCCCGAAGTATTACAAATTTTCTCATAAGCATCTATATCTAATTTTATGTAAATGTAAAGTAATTAAGAATATCTATATCTTAATATCTTGTTAATAATTCACTATACTACTATTACCATCTCGACTGCATTATATAAAGCTAATGAAAGCCTTTACTTATTTCTCTTAGTCATATAGAGATTATTTATAATATAATACAAAGGTAATATATGTGTTGGTTAATAATGTTAAGTAAAAGTTCAAAATAAATAGTGAGTAGTTTATAAACTGTAATGGAAAAGTTATCTAAATCTTGGAAAAGTTCAAAATAAATAGTGAGTAGTTTATAAACTGTAATGGAAAAGTTATTTAAATGGCTTTTGAAAGGTTAAAATTATAGGAATTATAACAATCTTTGTAAAGTAGTCAATATATGTATGTTTTTTAGAATGTTTTTAATAAACACCTATCAGCATCTCTTTGTTGTTAATATTTTGTTAAAGCTTGTACTAAATAGTATATAAGTTAAAACTACTGATACAGATGTTTCAATAAGCTTTATCTATGAATAAACAGTTGTTAAAATTATTAACTATTAACTGTTAAAACTACTGACTATAAACTACTGACTATATACCATTGATAAGACATCATCGGGTGCTAGCCTTAAAGACGTTCTAAGTGATTCTTATTAATATATGGTATAAGATTATATCATACTAATAGAAGTGTATTAGAGTGGCTTTAAATAGTTTTAAAGTATTGGTGTGGTAATTATGAATTTTCTAGTAATAGTTTTAATTTTCTAGACCTAATTTCATATTTATGTTCTTGTTCAGTAAATTTGACATCATCTAGGAACCATTCTTTATAACCACCTGAATATTCACGTGCTGGTCCATCTTCTCTATGTCTTTTATCATCTAGAAACCAATGTTTACTTCCACTTTTTGTTTCAAGGGCTGGTCCATCTTCTCTATGCTTATCACCATTAGGAAGCTTCCATACTTTATTACCAGATTTGTCAGTAGTTAATTTAGATTCCATATGTATATTTTTGATAAAGATAGTTATTTTAAAGTATTGGTGTGGTGATTTTGGGTTTATTTAAGTAATAGTTTTAATTTGATAGACCTCATCTTATATTTATGATTTTGTTCAGTATATTTTAAACCATTTATAAACCAACCCTTATTGCCATTAGGATATTCAATAGTTGGGTCATCTTCTCTGTGTAACATACCAGAGGGAAGTCTCCATTTTTTAGTACCAAGTCCATTAATAGTTAATTTAGATTTCATAGTAATATTTTGTTGAGGTTAAAGTATTGGTATGGTGATTTAAGCTTTTATTTTCATTAACTCAATGATATAGAGTGTATTATGTTTTTGGGTTATTTTAGTAGTTTAGCTAATTTAATAGACCTCATCTTATGTTTATAATTTTGTTCAGTATAAGATACACCATTTAAGTACCAATATTTAGCACCATTATCATATTCAATAGCTGGACCATCTTCTCTATGTAAATAACCATTTAGATACCATCCTTTAGAACCACTAGAATATTCAGCTGCTGGACCATCTTCTCTATGGTAATCACCAGAGGGAAGTCTCCATATTTTAGTACCATAGTCTTCAATAGCTTTAGATTTCATATTTTATATTGTTGAGGTTAAAGTATTGGTGTGGTGTTTTTTGGTTTTATTAACTTACTGGGTATATTATCTTTTGGTGGTTGAGTAGTTTATTTAATTTTATACACCTAATCTTATATTTATATTCTTGTGGACCATATCGAATACCATTTATAAGCCACCACTTATGACCATTACTCCATTCAATAGCTGGACCATCTTCTCTATGTCTTTTACCATTTATCCACCAAGACTTTAAACCATCAATACCTTCATATGCTGGACCATTTTCTCTATGTAGTTTACCAGAGGGAAGTTTCCATTCTTTAGTTCCATATTCATCAATTGTTAATTTAGATTTCATATAATTTAATATTAAAGTATTTGTATTATTTTAGTGTTATTTGAGTAGTTTATTTAATTTTCTAGACCTTGTTTTATATTTATATTCTTTTTCAGTATATTGTTTACCATTTAAAAACCAACGTTTATAATCATCACCATATTCAATGGCTGGACCATCTTCTCTATGACATGCACCATTTATATACCACATTTTAGTACCATCAATACCTTCATATGCTGGACCATTTTCTCTATGTAGTTTACCAGAGGGAAGTTTCCATTCTTTAATACCATGCTGGTCAATAGTTAATTTAGGTTTCATAGTAGTTGGTTTTTGGCAAAGATAGTAAAAAAATACTATTATGGGTGATTTTAGACTTTATATTATCCGAATGTAATCGTTTGTAGTCGTTTGTAATCGGATAATATACCGTTATTGTTAATTTAATAACTTTACACATCACGATTTTTTGATAACAAACCGATACATCATCGAGTGTTATCTTACAATACGTTCTAATGCGTTATAACATCTTTTTAATATAAGTATATAAGATTTTGTTTATAGTGTATTAGAGTGTCTTTAATGTAGTATTTTTTTTAATTTCCTAGACCTCATCTCACACTTGTATTCATTCTCAGTATATTGAATATCATTTAAAAACCATCTTTTTCCACCACTAGGCCATTCAATGGCTGGTCCATCTTCTCTATGTAGTTTACCATTGGGAAGTTCCCAAGATTTATTGCCATTGTCATAAATAGTTAATTTAGGTTTCATAGTAATATTTTTGACAAATATACTTAAATTATTTATAGAATTAGTGTTATTTAAGTATTTTACCGTATGTGTATAAATTTTAAAAAACATGCAACATCATGATATATATATAAATAATTATATTTAAATATAATATAAAAGCTATGTGATAAGTTATCATATACTTCATCGGATGCTATCCTATAACTTGTTTCAATACACTTTAATAGGTTTTTAGTATATTAGATAGAATTTGATTTAAAATGTCTTAGAAACGATTCATGAGGTTATTTAAGTAGTTTAGTTAATTTCATAGACCTTGTCTTATATTTATATTCCTTTTCAGTATATTTAGTACCATTTAGATACCAGCCTTTATAACCATCTGTATGTTCAACTGCTGGCCCATCTTCTTTATGTAAATAACCATTTATCCACCATTGTTTAGAACCATTACTAAATTCAACTGCTGGACCATCTTCTCTATGTAATGAGCTATTGGGAAGTACCCATTCTTTATCACCAAATTTATTAATAGTTAATTTAGGTTTCATATATTATATTGTTGAGGTTATCAAAGTATTGGTGTGGTGTTTTTAGGTTTTATTTTAATTAACTTATTGATATATAGTATATTATGTTTTATAGTTATTTGATTAGTTTAGTCAATTTAATAGACCTTATTTTGAGTTTATATTCTTGTTCGGTATAACTTACACCATATAAAAACCATTTCTTAATACCATTAGCACATTCAATAGCTGGACCATTTTCTCTATGTAATAAGCCATTTATATACCACCACTTATCACCATCACTAAATTCAACTGCTGGACCATCTTCTCTATGATGTTTACCAGAGGGAAGCTTCCATTCTTTAGTCCCGTATTCGTCAATAGTTAATTTAGGTTTCATATTTTATATTGTTGAATATTAAAGTATTGGTGTGGTAATTATGGATTTTATAGTAATAGTTTTAATTTTATAGACCTCATCTTGTATTTATATTCTTGTTCAGTATATTTTTTAGCATTTATATACCAATGTTTACTACCATTAGGGTATTCAACTGCTGGGCCATCTTCTCTGTGTAATAAGCCATTTATATACCACCACTTCTCACCATTAGGGCATTCAATAGCTGGACCATCTTCTCTATGGTATTTACCATTTAAAAACCAAACCTTAGAACCATTAACAAATTCAATAGCTAGACTATCTTTCCTATGTAGATCACCAGAGGGAAGTTTCCATACTTTAGTTCCATGTTCATCAATAGTCAATTTAGATTTCATATGGATTAATTTTGGTAAAGATAATAAATTAAAACTATTGTAAGTGATTTTAGACTTTATATTATCCGAATGTAATCGTTTGTAGTCGGATAATATACTGTTATTGTTAATTTAATAACTCTACATACTCATTTTAACTAGTATAATACATATCAATACACCATCGGGAGTTATCTTATAAGACCTTTTAATGCGTTATTGTATATTTTTAGTATAAGTATATAAGATTTTGTTTATAATGTATTAGAACGTCTTTAATGTAGTAATAGTTTTAATTTTATAGACCTTATTTTGAGTTTATATTCTTGTTCAGTATATTCTCTATCATTTATATACCATCTTTTATTACCACTAATATATTCAATGGCTGGACCATCTTCTCTATGTCTTTTACCATTTATCCACCAAAGTTTAGTACCACTAGCATATTCGAGTGCTGGTCCATTTTCTTTATGGAAATCACCAGAGGGAAGCTTCCATTCTTTAGTACCATTTTGATTAATAGTTAATTTACTTTTCATATCTTATTTTACTGGGGTTAAAGTATTGGTGTGGTGTTTTTTGATTTTATTTTCATTAACTCAACTGGTATAGAGTGTATTATGTTTTAGTGTTATTTGAGTAGTCTAGTCAATTTAATAGACCTTATTTTGAGTTTATATTCTTGTTCAGTATAATACATACCATTTAGACACCAACGTTTAGCACCACTAGCATATTCGAGTGCTGGACCATCTTCCCTATGTCTTTCACCATTTATATAGAAAGCCTTATAATCACTAGTTTCAATTGCTGGACCATCTTCTCTATGCAGTTCACCATTGGGAAGTGTCCACCATTTACCATATTGATTTATAGATAATTTAGGTTTCATAGTAATAGTTTTAACTTTATAGACCTCATCTTATATTTATATTCTTTTTCAGTATATTTAGTGCTATTTATCCACCATTCTTTACTTCCACTGCCCCATTCAATTGCTGGACCATCTTTGTTATGTAAATTACCATTTAGAAACCAAGCCTTATCACCATTAATACATTCAACTGCTGGACCATTTTCTCTATGTCTTTCACCAGAGGGAAGTTTCCATTCTTTAGTTCCATATTCATCAACAGTTAATTTAGGTTTCATAGTAATAGTTTTGACAAAGATAGTAAAAAAATACTCAAATAGTATATTATATTTTAGTGGTTGAGTAGTTTATTTAATTTTTTAGACCTCATCTCAATTTTATAATTTTTTTCAGTATATTCTATACTGTTTAAGTACCAAGATTTAGTACCACTAGTTTCAATAGCTGGACCATCTTCTCTATGACATAAGCCATTGGGAAGTTTCCATTTTTAGTTCCATATTTATCAATAGTTAATTTACTTTTCATATTTTATATTGTTGAGGTTAAAGTATTGGTGTGGGTTTTTAGGTTTTATTTGAGTAGTTTTTTTAATTTAATAGACCTTGTTTTATATTTATATTCTTTTTCACTATATTCTATACCATTTATATACCATTCTTTATCACCATAACTATATTCAATAGCTGGACCATTTTCTCTATGCAACTGACCATTCAGATACCACGATTTAATACTATCACCAAGGTATTCAATTGCTGGTCCATCTTCCCTATGATGTTTACCAGAGGGAAGCTTCCATTCTTTAGTCCCGTATTCGTCAATAGTTAATTTAGATTCCATATTTTATATTGTTGAGGTTAAAGTATTGGTGTGGTGTTATTTGAGTAGTTTATTTAATTTTCTACACCTAATCTCATTTTTATATTCTTTTTCAGTATATTCTACATTGTCTAGATACCACCATTTAACACCGTCACCATTATCTATTGCTGGACCATCTTCCCTATGTAACTCATCATTTAGATACCATCCTTTAGAACCATCACTATATTCACATGCTGGGCCATCTTCTCTATGTCTCTTACCAGAGGGAAGTTTCCATATTTTAGCACCATATTTATCAATTGTTAATTTACTTTTCATATTTTATATGGGTTGAGGTTAAAGTATTGGTGTGGTGTTATTTGAGTAGTTTATTTAATTTTCTACACCTAATCTCATTTTTATATTCTTTTTCAGTATATTGAATATCATTTAGATACCAGACTTTATCACCAGGATGATATTCAACTGCTGGCCCATCTTCTCTATGTAATTCACCATTTATATAGAAAGCCTTATAATTACTATCATTCCATTCACACGCTGGACCATCTTCTCTATGCAATAAGCCATTGGGAAGTTTCCATTTTTTAGTTCCATATTTATCAATAGTTAATTTAGATTTCATAATAATTGTTTTAACTTTACAGACCTCATCTTATATTTATAGTCTTGTTCAGTATATTCTACATTGTTTAGATACCACCATTTATAATCATCACCATTATCAATTGCTGGACCATCTTCTCTATGTAATTCACCATTTAACCACCATTCTTTACTTTCACTGCCCCATTCAACTGCTGGCCCATCTTCTCTATGTAATTCACCATTTATCCACCATGCCTTATAACCTTGAGTATCTTCAATTGCTGGACCATCTTCTCTATGGAATGAGCCATTTGGGAGTCTCCACATTTTAGTACCTCTTTCATCAATAATTAATTTAGATTTCATAGTAATAGTTTTAATTTAATAGACCTTATCTTATATTTATAATCTTGTTCAGTATATTGAATACCATTTATCCACCAAAGTTTAGTACCACTAGCATATTCGAGTGCTGGACCATCTTCTCTATGGAAATAACCAGAGGGAAGTTTCCATACTTTATCACCATTGTCATAAACAGTTAATTTAGATTTCATAGTAATAGTTTTAATTTAATAGACCTCATTTTCTTTTTATATTCTTTTTCAGTATATTGAATATCGTTTATCCACCATTCTTTACCACCATTATAATATTCAATTGCTGGACCATCTTCTCTATGGCGTTTACCATTTAGATACCAACCTTTATAATCTCCATACACTGA
>Ga0136558_1000487_pt1 | contig 22145 bp, 30 predicted proteins | sample AntRauTorckE6833_FD_101391 | JGI IMG/M metagenome (GOLD analysis project Ga0136558, IMG submission 101391) | Saline lake microbial communities from Rauer Islands, Antarctica - Metagenome Torckler E6 #833 | ecosystem: Environmental > Aquatic > Non-marine Saline and Alkaline > Saline | place...
CGCCACACAGCGGGATGCCGAGGCCCTTGATGAACTTGGCTAATTCAATCTCGGTGTTGTCGAACAGATCGTTGATGAGGGATTCAGCCCTGCTCTCACCGAGGCGTGCCCCGTTGGCGTTCTCCATGTCCATGAACGCTTCGTAACGCTGGCGACTGGCGTCAATGAGGTAGAGGTCTGGAGCCTTGTTGACCAACCCGTGCTCACAGATGGCCTCGATGACGTAGTCACCCCAGCCGAGAACACCACAGGCTTCCAACCATTTCGAGATACGACCCGGAAGCTTGGCCGGACAGTCCTCACTGATACACATGAGGTAGGCACCGTCGAACTCCGTGGGTCCGTCGCATTCCGGGCACCTCAGCGGAGATCTTACCATGTTGGTATCAAAGGCTGTAGCCAGCACCTCTCGGACATCGGGGATGACATCACCGGCTCGCTCCACAACAATCTCGTCACCGATGCACAGACCGAGGTCTTTCACGTTGTCCCAATTATGGAGGTTGGCCCTCTCACATACCGCCCCGGCAAGCTCGACGGGTTCATAGATGGCTACCGGTGTGATACGCCCGCTTCGACCGACCTGCCACTTGACCTCGGTTAAGGTCGTGATAGCAGTTTCGTTGGCGAACTTGATGGCCACCGCACCCTTTGGCCTCTTGCTGGACCAACCCGCCTTCTGAAAGTCCACCTCATCGTTGAGCCGAACCACCAGTCCATCAATGTCGTAGTTCAGACCGTCACGCTTCTCGTCTGCGTAATGCTCATAAACCTCACAGATGTGATCGATGCGTGAGCCGCAGCCGTGAGACGGTGTATAGAATCCCATCTTCTGAAGCTGTTCAAACTTCTTCAGTTCATTATGCGGCACCGTGGTCACACTCGGCTCGAAGGCGCCGTTTTCGAACGTTACGAGGTCGTAGGCGTAGACCGTCAACCATTTGCACTCGCTGGGATCGGACTGACGCCGACTGATACCAGCCGCTGCGTTACGGGTGTTGGAATAGTCGCCTTCCAGCTTCTCGAAGTGAGGCTTGCGTACAACGATTTCACCCCTCACACACCCGGTGAACTCCTTGTATTCGTCGGAGAGTTCGATGTGTTGGTGCTCACCGTGCTGAAAGAATTCACCGATGGTTCGCGGCACACCCTGCATCTTCAAGACGTTACGGGTGATGACTTCACCGGCCTCGCCGTCACCACGGGTCACAGCCTTGGACAGCTCGCCCCGGTAGTAGTACAGCGCGATACTGATTCCGTCCATCTTCTCCGACCATGAATAGGCCGGTCCCACGCGGCTGTGTTTGCTCGCCCACTGCTCCAGTTCGTCAACGCTGTTGACCTTGTTGAGCGAGTTCATCTTCATGGAGTGCTCGAACTTCGGCCAGCCGCCCTCCGGGGGCGCACCGGTTTCGGCGAGTACGGGACTGTCGGGATAGAAGCGGCGAAGCGTGTCCTCGATGGCATCGAAGGCTTCGTCGGTGATCTCAGGCTCTCCCGCGTAGTACAGACGACGGCGCTTCCTGACCTTGTCTTCCAGTTCTTTTCTACTTGGTTCTCTCATACATCCTCCGTGTGGAGTTGAGCTTTTCTTAACTCTTCTTCAGCGTCTTCGGAAAGCGGGCCGATGATGAAAAAGCCCTTGGCTTCTCCGTACGGTCTCGCGTGATAAAGTGACACACCGTACTTCCTTCCCACGGCGATAAGCTCTTCGACATAGGCAGCCCTTCCACTGTCGACCTTTTCATCCCTTTCTGCGTTCCATCTAAGCATGTTGACCTGGGTTAATCTTGTTTGATGTGGTAGCCTGCCATGAGGGAGACAAAGGTGGCAACCCACAGTATCCCCTCTTCAGTAGGTCGCGGTAAACTTCGGCATCTATCTTGACGTCAGGCATGTTAACCCCGGTTAAAAGATGAGAGGACTCGGCCCCACGCCACCTGCATCCAGATGGCAAACGCGGGATCAAAGGCCATGACTATAAGCATAGCTTCTTGGTGACAAAAGTGCATCAGGCAGCTCTCCTTTCCATGCCCATTTCATCCATCATTCGTTTAGCCCAGGACTTCGACCCTCCGTACTTGTGGCCGATGTCCTGAAGCGTCCATTTCTTCCTGTAGTACAGATCGATGAACTCTTCTCTCAGCTTGTCGCTGGCTACGGGAAGGTTCGAGTAGTTGGGCTTCTTGCCCCGGTGCCTCGGACACCGGTCATCGCCGTTGCCCGATAGCGCAATGACCCATTCCGGGTCTTCCTTTTTAGCTGCCCGTCGAGCATTGCCTTTGCCACCACCGTCAGTCTCAAAGACACCGACTGTTTTACAACCCGGAAAGTCGCAAGCAATTTCAAACGTTATCGAAAATCTTTGTGCCATTCATTACCTCTACAACTCTCTTGAAAATTTAAGGTTCGTGCTTACAGATCCGAGGTCAAGAAGTCTGACCAACTCTGAGGAAAATCGATCAGGACTGAGCGCTGGGCGCACAGTCGTCGCAACAGTAGATGAGACTGTAGCGCCGTACACCACCATGACTTTACGTCTGGTTTGGGATAGGGGAACGGCATGGCGAGTGCCATGAGGAATATCTTGAACACTCGTTTCAACTCTTCGATGAAGCTGGGTGGAAAGAATGGCTCTTGCTCTTCCATGTTAACCTCGGGTAATTTCGTGCATTACTGATTTTCTCATACGAGAAAACTGCTGAGACGGGAATCAGTCCCCGGTGAACTCAAACTTTGACTTCTTGTAGAACGCCATGAGAGCGTCGGACAACATGCGGGTGCTATCGAGGTCGCGGTCCCGCACCTGTGCTTCACAGGCTTCGAGAAGGTCTTTGACCTCGGAAGTGAACTCGATGGAGTTCTCCAGTCGGACCTCCAGTTGAGTGACCCTTGACCGACTGCCGTCGAGCGCCGTTTCGGCGTCCTCTAGTCGCTCTTGAAGCTCTTCGAGCGCGACTTCAGCAACCCGGAGTTCCCGACCTTTCTTTGCCAACTCGTCAGCAAAGCTCTTGGCTTTCGGGTTAGAGCCACCGGGGACCACTGCCCAATACACATACTTGGTGTGACCCGAGTAGTCACCAACCTCCCTGTCTTCCTTCGTGAGCTTTCGACGCTTGATATCCCAGCCACGACACTTGTGTCCCTCACGGGCGGCAGTTGCTATCTGTGAGGCGTTCCTGGCTCCGATCTTGCGAGCCAGTTCATCACCTGCTTGCTCCATCCCGATGTCGCCGTGGTTGACACGTTCGGGCTCAGGTGCGCTGGTCTTTGATTCCGGGGTCTTTTGTTGCACTGACATGATACTCCTAGTTCCACTTGATGGTGAGCTTCTTGACTTTAGCCTTTGCTAAAGCAAGGGCCAACTTCTTTCGTTTCTCGGCTTCGACCTCTTTACGAGCGGCCTCCTGCCACGTCTTCCGTTCTGTCTTATCCTCCATCTTCGATGGCCCTCCATTTCCTGATATTAGCTTTGATCTTCTCGACTTCCGGCCCCACATTTTTCACAATCTTCTTGAGGTCTTCGTCGAGATCGTTTTCCTCTTTGGCGTCCAGTCTATGCATCACCCACTCGTTGCAGTACGTGCTGAGATCCTTCGGACCCTCCATCCAGACCTGGACTTCGACCTTGTCATAAGCATCTAGGTCGGTACTAAGGCTCAGCTTGAGCATCACCCTTCTTACTTCGATGTCCTCTTCTTCAAAGGACTTGGTGAGCTTCCACTGAAGATCGTTCAGGTGCTTCTTTGTTGCTTCGATACAACTCATAACTCTTATCCTCGGTTAAGTTTGCCGCCAGTGGAACTTCCAGAACAACGGCTTCCAACCGATGTACTCCGTTTTACTGCGCGACCATCCTAGTCGTCCAATTATAATACACATACATACCTCTTACAATTTAGGCCCGGCTCCTTACGGAACCGGGCCTTTCTACGTCAGTTCACACCATCGGGGACGTTGTACTGCCTGAGTTCGCTGGCCACGTACTCTTCGCGCTCTTCGTGCTCGGAGCGTTGCTTCGCAGCCTTCTCCTTCTCCTTCGTGATGAATCCGGTACCATCACAGTTGTGACACTCCTTGTGGGAGAGCATCTGGATGATACCGGCGAGGCTACCATCGGTGCCCATCTGGGTACCCCATCCGGCGCAGCAACCGCAGCGCTCGTAGTCGTCGAGGTTGGGTTCCTCGACGAACAGCCGTTCGGGGTCCGGCACCATGCGCCGCCCTTCTTCGGTGACAACACCGAAGAGTTCCTTCTCGATGATCTCGTCTTCACTTCCGAAGACGTCTTCCTCGCAGTCGAAGCCCCGAAGGTTATTGGTCGCACGGACCTCAACCCTTTGGGCCACCGGCACGCTGATCTGAACAACGGAGGTACCGAGGCAACCCTCGCAGGTATTCGGTGCCTCGAAGCTCGACGTCACCTTGCACACCGGGCAGTTGATTTCAACGGTCTCGCGACCGACGATGAACAGCTTTTGTCCTAGTTCGAATTTGCTCATAGTGTTACCTCATCGTAAGTGGTGGAAATGCCCACCGGTAGAATATAAACGCACTGCTAACAAGTCAAGAATTTTACTTGCCCGCTACCTCACGGCTGTGAACTTAACCGGGATTAACTCGTCGGGTCCGGCGTCCCGTACTTCTTCCAATAATATTCGGAATGCTCTTTGAGCAGGTACTTCTGCCTGCGAACGATGTCGTAGGTCTTGGCCGGTAGCCCACTGGCCATCTTCCACATCACGTCATTGAGCAGCTGGATGTCCGTCCGTGCATCGTGGAGGGCTCCGTCGCCGTCCGCAAGCTGGCTGACAGTAGCGACACCGAAACGCTTAGCAATCTGCCACAACGTGTTACCACTCATCTTGCCCTTCCGGTGACGCTCCCAATGGAGCGGGTCCAGGGTCGTCCTGAAGATGGGGTCACGTCCGATCCGCATCATCTCGGATGCAAGTGCGGAGAGATCGAAGGTGTGCTTGAACGCAGCCCAGAGCTGCGAGTCCATCATGCATGAGACGATGGGGTCGCACACCTCTTCAAAGGTCGGGTAACCCTTCAGATCATGCGTACCGTGCTGCTCGATAACATCGTCATCGTTATAGTCCGAGTGGTAAAGACCGTGGATTTCCATAGCCCCTTCCGGGACTGCCATTTCCGGGTCGATAAACCAGTTGAAGAACTTGTCTGGCTCGTGTATTCCTCGATGCCCTTTATCGGGGCGATTGAAGTAAGCCGCAGTGAACTGAACGATACGGAAGTTCTCGTGATCAACCGGGTACCTCCCGGTAGTCTCAACATCGAAAGGCATGATGTCTGGTACGTCTTGCCAGAACTTATGCTTGATGGAAGGTGAGACGTCGTAGTGGAAGAAATCCAACGCTTCCATGTAGCCGTATTTATCGTAGTCGTACATCGCTTACCTGTATGAAAGATTCTCGCCGTCATCCTTCTCGATCTCCCGATGGAATCCGTGGCGCTTCAAAAGCTTCTGAATGTTTGCTTGAACTTTGTAGAACTGTCGCATTGAAAGCCCCAGCTTGCGGGTGACCTGCGTGATGGTTTCACCACGCTCCATCATCCGCACGAAAGCCTTGGTCTTGCCCTTCAGGATCTTGAACAACTCGGCTACCTCAACTTCTTCGAAGTCGTGACTGCCGACTTCGTCCGGGTAGTATTGCTCCTTGATCCAATTCAGGTTTGACGGTCGGATGCGAGGCTTGCGGTGCCGGTTAGCCATGCCTACTGCATTGTCAAAGTTCTGACATATAGACTTTTTGACGTAGCCAGCATTTAACCTAGATTTAATCTCGGCTTCAGTCTTTTCTTCGGTGAGAGTGACGACCTGCTTCAACAAGGCTTCGATTGCTTGTTGAAGCAGGTCGTCGAATGGAACGCCGTAGATCGTCGGCGACCCCCTGTACTTGATGGAGCACAGGTTGCGGGTGTCGTCGAAGACTTCGGCGATGATTTGATTGAACTGTGCAGTATACTTCTTTGCCAAAACAACATACTCCATGCGGCTTATTGTGCAAAGTCCTTGACAGCTTCCCAATGAAAGGGGTTTGAACCAATGTAACCTTGTGTCAGGCGGTCCTCTGCGTTGAGTTTGTTTGCGAATTCCTCGGCGTAAGCTTCAGCTTCCTCCTTTGAACAATCGAAGTTCTCTAGGATTGTATGAGTGACTTCCACAACACAACTGTTGAACAGTTCGAGGCTCGGCTTCTCCTTTTGCTCGCTGGTGAAGTTCATGAACTCTTCGAGTGACATCATGCTCAGCACTTCGGTTGCAGGCCGGTGGAAGACTTCGTCCCTGACCGGGCAGAAGTAGCGCCTGCTGCCATCCTTGAGCCTGATTGATACGTAATCCACCTTCAAGCCTTCGGGCTCCGGTACGTGAACTGAGCCGTCCATGAGTTGACATGAGTCAACCGGCGTGTCGAACACCGCCCGGATGCGCCAATCCTGAACATCACCCGGATGAATATGCTTGCTCACCGGCCCGTTGAGCCAGTGTGCTACAGCATTATGCAGCAACCTGGGGTCGAAGTCAAGGGGAATCTCAGATTTATTTGGCATCCCGAGTGCCCGAGCATTAACCTCGCTTAAAAGTGAGGTCGGTTCTAAAGGGTGTTTCAAAGTCATCCTGACGCCTCCGAGAAGTAAGTGACAGCCTTCGGGGTGGCGGTTCGACCTCGGGACTCCTTCTTGATGAAGCCCTCCCTGAGCATGAACGGCTCCACGACCTCTTCGATCGTGCTCATTTCCTCGCCGACCACACTGGATAGGGTCTGGAGACCAACGGGCCCGCCGTCAAAGGTCTCGATGAGAGCCTTGAGGTAAAGCCTGTCCAGTAGCTCGAAGCCACGACGATCCACGCCGCACTCGTCTAGTACAGCTGAAACGTAGTTGGGCTGGATACGGCCTATGTCATCGACCGTAGCATAGTCCCTGAGCATACGCAAGTGCTGATTTGCCGTACGAGGCGTCCCCCTGCTTCGCTTTGCGATGACCTCGGCTGCTGCTTCGGTCAGATCGAGACCCAGCTTCTTGGCACTCATGGCTGCGATGCTAGCAAGCTCAGAAACTTCGTAGTATTTCATACGAAAAATCTTGGCCATTCTGGTACGCATCGGAGAGCTAACCAAACCACTACGGGTCGTCGCACCCAACAGAGTGAACTTCGGAAGCGGCATCTGGGTGTAACGTTTACCACGTCCGCTGCCTACCTTGATGTCTACGTAATAGTCTTCGACTGCGGGGTACAGGTTTTCCTCGGCTCCTAGGTCGAGGCGGTGAATCTCGTCGATAAACAGGACGTCCTTTTCTTTGAGCTTTGTGAGCGCCGTGACCAAGTCGGCTTTGCCCTTGATAGCTGGGCCAGCTAGCATGTGAAGGTTACTGCCCATCTCGTTGGTCACGATGTGGGCGATGGTCGTCTTACCGAGTCCGGGAGGACCACTGAAAAGCATGTGTCCGACCGCCTCATCTCGCTTCTTAGCGGCTTGGACCATGACCTGAAGGGTCCGCATCATGTGCGACTGTCCCGTGTACTCAGCGAAGCTCAGAGGCCGCAAGGCTTCATCCTTCGATGATGTCGGCGTCGACTTCTTTGAAGGGGTTTTCTTTTGCATACTGTCCCTCGTCGTCAAAGTCACTGTGCATGATAACGGAGTTGGCGAATAGCGGCGGCTGCTCTCTTGCGAGTTCTGCACGAATCGCAAGGTTCATAAGCTTGGCCATCCGCTCCGCTCTGACGTCGGCGACAAGCTTTGCTTTGAAGATACGACACTTCATACCGGACTTGTGAATGTTTTTCCTAACCTCGATTGCGACGTTCCACTTCGTGGTGAACTGTCTGGACTGGTTGGTAGCGCACCAGATCTCGTACATGAATTCCGGCTTGCCAGTTTCTTCTTCCATAAATTTTAACCTCGGTTAAAACTTTCGACGACTCACTCGAAGTCCGAGATGTCGTAGTCGTCGTGGATGATTTGAATTCTGCCCTTCTCGATGTAGTACGTGAACTTGTCACCGATGTTGAACCCGCCGTACTTCGTGAGTTGGGGGCCGGTGATGCATTCGCGGGGTTGCTTGTAAGTGCGCCCCTTGCGCTTCCGGCTGTGTGTCGTGACCGTTCCTTCGCCCTTGACTCTCTTCGGCATTTGTAAACCTGGGTTAAGTGCTGAAATGAAGAAGGCCCAACCCGTCTCCGAGTGGGGCCTTCGGCTACACCTCGCTACTACTCACTGGCGAGGGCACCTTCGTCGAGCAACCACTTGACGAAGCCCTTGACACGGGCGTCCTCCATGCGGATGCCGTCGACCAGCTTGTCCTCCCAGCCGGGGGTGAGGAAGAGCCCACCAATCTCGATCTGGTTGGCAACTTCCATGAAGTCGCCGGTCTCCTCGTCGGTCAACTCGACCTCGGAGTCGGTGGTACCAGCGGGCTCGGTGCTGCCCTCGTCATCGCCGGTCTCGGGCTCGGTTTCGAGCCGCTGACGGTCGCTGGATGAAGCGCTCGACTTCGCGGCGGTCGGGAACAGGCCCGCCTCGATGGTCGCATCCTTGAACCACGACTTGAACTTGCCTTGGCTGAGGTGCTGGGCAGCGGTCAGGACGCCCTCGCCGCTGCCCTGACGGTAGCTCCACTTGGGCTTGCCGTTCTTGATGAAGTCGCCGACCTTCTTCACGGCCTCCTTCTCGGAGACGTCGTGGGCCTTAGCATACTTGCTGATGCGCTTGGCCATGTTGAGGGCGTTCTTCCACGGGATGCCGTGGACCTCGATGTTTTTGTTGTTGTTGATGTGGTGTGGGATGCCCTTGTCCGTGAGCATGTCGACGCCCTGCTCGGCGAAGCGCTCGTCATTGTGTCCGAAGTGGACGAGGTCACGCACCTGCTGGGGGACGAGACGCAGCTTGAGCACGTTGGAGACGTACGGCACGCTGCACTCGAATTCGTCGGCGATGACCTGCTGCTTGGCACCGCGTTCCTCCATGAAGCGCATGGCCTTGAACTTGTCGACCACGCTCATGTCCCACGAACTCTCGTTCGAGTTCATGAGGAAGCGGAACTCGTCCATCTCCTTCGCGGACTTGTCCGGGACGTCCTCACCCTCGTCACGGAAGACCACGTTGACGTCGTACTCGCTGGGCTCAATGTCCCAATCCTTGAGCACTTCGAGCAGGTTAGCGGAGCGACGGTTGCCGCTGAGGATGTAGTGGACGGGGCGACCGTCCTCGGTTTCCTCTTGGGCCTCGGTGGTGACAACCACGGCGTCACCGATGCCGCCCTCGGACTCGATCATGTCCTGGAACTTCGGGTCGATGTAGTCCGCATCGTGGCGGGGGTTGAGCGGGTGACGCTTCAGCTGGTCGGCCTTGAGCGTGCCACCCTCGTGGCTACGGATGCCGGGGCCACGCTTGCCCAGGAATTCCATGCGCTTGTCACGCTCCCGCAGCGCCTCAATGAGTTCGTCACGGTCCACGTTCTGGCCGTACTTGATGTAGCCGGGGTCGTGGTGCGTCAGACCGGCCTCGTCATTCTGGGCCTTGACGAAGTCGCGGAATTCATCATCGGGCACCTGTTCGTAGTTGCCCTGAGCGAAGGCCACCTCCGGGTCCATCTTGGCGGCGGCTTCGGTGTTCTCGTTGGCGGTCTCTTCGGTGCTCTCGGTGGCGGTAGCCATATCTTGCTCCTGTGTGTCAGCGTTAGCGGCTTCGTTGGCGTTGTAGTTCTCGTTCTCTTCGCGGATGCTAGCTTCGTCGGTGCTCATAATGTGTGCTCTCCTGTGTCCCCGTTAACCGGGGTTAAGCGTGAATGGCTTTTGCCGTCGTTGCCCATACATTGTAACTCGGCACCCACCGGGCTGTCAAGTGCCTTTTTCTCAGGGGGCGGCAACCGATTGGTCACCGCCCGGTGCTCTTACCCGAGTAGGTCAGCACGTCGCTTGACCTCGATGTCCGTGATTCCGTCTGTCATTCGTGACCTCCAGTGTGTGAATCGGTTTCCGTTGAAGCCCCTATACAATATCATCACTGCTCAGGGTGTGTCAAGTGCCTTTTTCAGCCAGTGTAGATTCGGTACTCGGGAAAGGCCGTCCTGTACCGAACGTCTTCGCGTCCGACATCTTGCCTCCTTATCCGGGGTTAACTGCCGGAAGCCACATTAGCACGGCGTCCGGCAGGTTGTCAAGTGGTTTCTGCTGGATGCCAGTCCTGCCCGTCCTGCGACGTTTTAACTGTCTGCGCCTCGTCCAGCGCACCTTTTACAAGCGCGCTGTACTCAGAGAGATCTATCTCCCCGCCGTTGAGCAATTCCATTGCTTTGGCCATCTTCTCTGTGAGCAAACTCACATCGGTTAACCCTTACGAATACCATCGTCTTCATATCTCTCCTAAATTGCTTCCGCCATGAGATGATTGAAGTCATCGGTGCTGTTGGCGAGGATGAATGAGTCGGCTGCACCCTGCATCGCCGTCGTGTCTGCCTTGTACTCACTGACGAGCAAGCAGGCAATGTGACGGCCACGCTTCGCAGACCGTACCGCATCCACATTCAGGTTGCGGTCGACACCATCCGTGATGCACAGTACGTCTGTATCGCGGCCACCGATGTCGAGAGCATGGAGCAACGCATTTTCAAGCAGCGTGTCACCGCCCTCACCAAGCCCCATAAGGGCTTTGAACTTCTGGGGCAGGCTTGCACCCTCGGGGAACACTTCGTGTTGATTCCAGTCGAAGCTGAAGACCTGACAGCCACGCCCGTCGTCGTCCAGTTGTTTCACAACGGCCATCGCAAACCCAATGGCTACGTTCATCTTCTTGTACTTCCCAACGTAGTTCTCCATTGAGCCCGACTTATCCAGTGCTAGAACGATCGGCCCCTTCTTGGAAGGGGTGACGGCCTTGCGTTCATGGAGCATGAGTTGGCGCTGAGCGAAGCGGTACTCGAACAGCGTCTCCAACTCGGGCACAGCGAACTTGGCGAACTCGGGAATCATGATGTCCGGCACCCTGTTACCGAAGGTGACGCCGGACTTCGTGCTTCGGCGGCTGTAGTTCTCACGCTTCATGGCGTTGGCCGCTGCGTAGAACGCTCCGAAGAGTTCCAGAATCTCCCGGAAGTTGTGAGACTGAGCAGCCTGTCGGCGAAGCCAGTTGCGAAACTCGATCTCTTCGGTGGTCGGGTCGTTTTGAGACGAGTTCTCACCGTGGGTGACGAGTAGCAGGTCAGCTTTGTCCTGGCCTTCCTTTGTGTCCTGCATCTCGTCGACGAAGAGTTCGGAGGTGTAGAAGTTTTGCAACGCAGCTTTGAAATCAGCCTCGTTTTCATCGGGGTCGACGTCGGGGCCGTTCTGATCCTTCTGCCGAAGGACGGTGTGAGCAGCCTCTACGCTGCGCCACACCTTGCCTCTGCAAGTGCTGCTAAGCAGCCGGATTTGATTCACCTCGTCAAGCGCTTCGATGAGCCGCGATTCCTGCTCATCTTTACCGCCCTTGTACAGATAGTCTACGACTTCGATGACTTCGTCTTGTGCACCTTCGACCTTGTGCTCGGAGTACAGCGCGTTCATCTCCGTATGCTTGCCGATGTAGTGTTCGTAATAACGCCTGTCGATATTCGATACGGCCATTGTGGCCTCCTATGTTTGAATTAACCGGGGTTAAGCTGTGAACAACTTCTTGAACCTCTCGACCACCTCTTCGAGAAACTTCTTCTCGGGGACGCTGAATTGCTTGAGATGCAGGACCGGGTGCTCATCCTTGAGTACCCATGAGCGTCCAGAGCCACCTAATGGCACCGTCGAAGCATTCATCTTGTCAAAGCTAGACTCACCGCCTCGCGGTTGGACCTTCTCGACGTGGTCAAGCCTCGCTAAGTCCTGCGCCCCGCCGTACTCCCAGAACAGGCTACCGTCCTCGCAGTGCATGAGGAAGCGGTCGCCCACCTCCAGTTCGCCGAACGTGGTTCGTTTGATTCGTACATTTTGCTCAAACATTGTAACTCCTAGCTGAGTTGGTGTCAAGGGCCGAGTTGCCCCGGCCCCGAATCCTTACAGGTCCATGTGTGCCATGTACTTGTCGCGGATGTCGACGAACAGGTCGTCGAACTTGGCTTCGTACTGCTTGAACACGGCGCTGTCACCTCCGAGGTCGTCGAGCTTCTTCTTGGCTTCCTTCGCAGCCAAGTAGATGTCCGGCAGGTCGGACTCGGGTACCGCCCCGGTCACCACGTCCTCGTACATCTTCTCGATGCGGTTGTAGAACTCCTGCGCCTTGTTCGTGAGCAGGTGCATGTAGTCGCCAAGGATGTCCTTGAGCGCTGCACGTTGACCCGGCTCGTCCCACAGCATGTCGGCGCAGTAGACGAAGTCGTCAGACTGGATCTCGGTGCCGCCTTCCAGCCAGACAATCGCCTTGAGCGTCCTGTATGCCCACTTCCAGCGGCGGTCGGAGACGTCGATGGTGCCAGCCATCTTCATCTTGACCTTCTTCTGAAGGTCGATCCACTTGTTCAGCGTGGCGTCATCGGCGAAGCGGACCTTGCCACTTTCCTCACGGGCCTTCTTGAAGTCGGCCAGCTTCAACACCTTCGGTGCGTCGGGCTCCGTATCGGTGCCGTCTTCACGAGCCGTGAGGCGGCGTCGAGAGCTATCCTTCAGGAGCCGAGGGCACTCCATGCGGATGAGACAACGGTCATACAGCGCACCAAGACTGTCGTCTTGTGGCAACTCATTGGAGGCACACAGCATCGAGATGAGCGGCATTTCTACCGTCTCGATTCCGTTGTGAAACAACCGCTCGTTCAGCCCGGTGAGCAGCCCGTTGAGCACACCGCTGTTGCACTTCCAGATTTCGTCGAGGAAGGCGAAGTGAGCGGTCGGCAGGTGCTTCTCATACTTGTATGAGTAGCGGTCCTGCTTCAACGCCTGGACGCTGACGGGGCCGAAGATTTCTTCGTAGTTGGTGCCTTCGGCAAGCGTCTTGTCGAACAACTCGGCTTCCTCGTCGACACAAGCCACGAGTTTGCGAATCATCATGGACTTGCCGGTGCCCGGAGGTCCGAGCAGGAAGACGTGCTGACCGGCAATGGTAGCGGCGAGCATGAGCTTGATTTCATCACTGCGTTCAAACACGCACTCGTTGATGTAATCGTACGAGGTTTGGAACTTTTCGTGTAGCTTCGCCATGTGCGAATCCAGTTTAACCGGGGATAAGTGTGAGTTCTCGTTTCGTCGCCACCTATTGTAACCGGGGTGGCACCGGCTGTCAAGTGCTATTTCAGAAACGGACAGTGTTGGAGCGCTTCCTCCAATTCTGCATACGCCTCCTTGATACGCCTGTTGTAGCCCTGCCGTGTGGGCTCGCCAAGGTGACCGTACTCGGCTGCTTGGCGGTTGAGGTCTGCAATCTCTTCAACGGCTCGGAGAGCCGGTCTGTTTTCGCCCGCCTGCTGCAACGTGTTGAACACCTTGGCGAGTGCGCCCTGTAGCTCGTCGGCTGTCTCGAATACGTCTGTCATACGACCTCCAGTTTAACCGGGGATAAATGATTGGGCCACCTATTGTAACCGGGGTGGCCACCGGTTGTCAAGCATCATTGCGGTCCCATCGGCATCACCACCATGAGCTTGTCGGGCTCGTCGCTCGGCCACATCAGGAACGGGCTCAGCGTGTCCGAGACGTCGTAGTGTATGACGCTACAATCGAGCGTGTCAACGGCGTCTTCGAGGTACTTGTAGTTCATGGCGCATTTGACACGCCGTTTATCCTTGCCGGGGATGATGGTGAACTCAGCCTCGCCTTCGCCCCTGTCTGCGTCACAGGCCCTGAGCACAATGCGCTGCTCGTCGGGCTCGTGGCTCAGCGTGATGTTGTACGTCTTCGGCGAAGCGAAGATACTTACGAGGTCGATTGCGTTCTTGACGTAGTCACTCGACATCGCCGAGGGCTTCCGATCGCAGTACGCCGGGATGACGTACGTCAAGTCCGGGTAGGTGCAATCCTTTGGGATCGTGGTGTACACCTCGAACCTCCCGAACTTGATGCATAGCATCCAGTCATTCCACTCGGAGAATCCGAGGTACACTTTATCGCCCCTCGTCTTACTGCGGCCCAGGATGTAGGTGGCACACTCGACGCCGTCACCCCAAGCCATGAAGCCAGTGCCACCGTCACCCTTGTGACCGAAGGTCTCCGTGGGTAGGCTCTCGGGGGTATGCAATCCCTCGCCAGCAAAGGTCCACTGAGCGAGCCGGTGACCATCGGTGGACTCCACGACCAAGTCGTCACCCTTGGTGAGAAAGTGGACGTGCTGGATATTCTGGCGGTGGCCGCCATCGGAGTAGAACGCTGCCACCCTTCCAAGTTCCTCTCGGAACTCAGGGGTCATGGCGTTGAAGCAGGAACACCTCGGCGGCAGGTCCGGGTAGTCTTCGACTGAGTTCTGCATTCGGAAGTCCATCTTGGAATGCGAGAACTCGATCCACTCACCGTCAGTCTCGATGCTAAGCATCCCGCCGTGCTTGTTCAGCTTGCGGAGCACCTTGTCGAACTCCTTGAGGCGGAAGCTAGCTTCACCGGGCTCGTGAATCTTCCCTTTCGGGGAACTCTTGATGTAGGTGTCGAAGTCGGTAGTCCAGAAGTGGATACCGCCGTTGGCCTTGACATAGATGTCATTGAGAGCGGAGAACGTGGGCTTCTTCATGCACGTTCTCTTGAGTCCGTATATCATCTCGCGAATGTCTTTGACATCAACTTCGATTTTCATGGTGCCTCCATAGGTGGCAAAGATTAGCCCCGCCGAAGCGGGGCCTTGATTGGACCCGTTTAACCGGGGTTAAGCAGCGGATGCTTCCAGCTGCTCCCGAAGGGTCTTCGACGCCTCTTCGAGATAGGACTCGATAGAGTCCGAGATGAGCAGCTGCTTGTTATTGAACTTGCGAACCTGCTTCTTGTACTCCCGGAGCTTGATAGCTCGGCGAGTCCATGTGTCACGCCGGGTGTCGGTATCAGACTCGACACGAGCCTCGATGTCTGCGACGAAGTCCCGAAGGTCGGTGACGATGGTATCGTCCAGGCGCTTCTTAACGCTCTGGTAATTCTGGTTCGCCGGGTGGTCGGCGGGAAGGTCGTTGTACTTCACGACGTGAAGAGCGAAGAGATCGATGTGTCGGTGAAGCTCCGAGAAGCCTTGCCGAAGGGCGTCAATCTGTGCGGCATCGCCGTCATCAATCAGGTAGGTGCCGGTGTTGATTGACTGAGCACCCATCTTGCCCTTGATCATGTCGAGAATGACGGCTCGAACAGCGGTGCTGTCATAGACCTGAGCAAGCCTTTGGCTGAAGCGCTTGTGCAGCGCCTTGATGAACGGCATGTACTCGTCACCGGCATCGGGGTCAAAGGTGATGGCGAACTTGGATGTGGTGTGATCCGTTTCCTCGGTACCCGAGGTGCGTTCCACGGCCACCGTAATTCCTTCGGAGTCCACGTCAAAGGTGTCGACATTCAGATCTTCGAAGCCCTTGATCTCGGCACCGGTTTGAGACCTTCGGAGATGGACGATCTTGTGAATCGCCGGAATCTTCTCCGTCCGACTGTAGTCGATGCGCTTACCCAAGTACCCGAAGTGGTCGCCGGGGTCGAAGGGGAACTCGTCGGCGAACTCTCGAAACTTCTCGAAGCTCGTCGAGTTCTTGAGTTGATTGACAGACTCCAGATACATGGTCAACTTGTTGCGGCGCTTCGGCTTCCACTTGTTGGGAATCTCGGGTGTGTTCAGGACCATGTCCTGAATATCTTGCAGGGGAATCACGTCCTCTCCCATCTGGACGCTCAGACTCACGAGAGTTCCAAGGAACTCGGCGTTCTGTTTCTGGTAGTATTGGTTAAGCTCTTGGATTCGTTGCGTGGCAGTCTTCGACATGCCTACCTCGTGTGTGAGGGTGAGTATTAACTTTCAGTTATTGGCAGGGGTTTTCCTTCCTTTCCCCGCTGCACTCTTCGAGACTCGTGCTCAGGCTGTAGTAGTCGCCCTTCTCGGTGCCACAGGTGTCACAGGACTGCCAGCCTTCGGGCGTCCTGTACAACGCCTCCGGGTCGCAATACTGGCAGGTGTAGTTCCCGATTGAGACGTTGCAAAACATCTTGGTCGCCTCGTTGGTCGCCTCGTTGGTCGCCTCGTTGCACGTCTCGGGCACATCGGGCTTGCAAGCGGGGTCTTCGGCGTGTGGGTAGTTGTCGGCGTCAGTGCCGGTGTCCTCGACTTCTCCACAAGCCGCCACCATTATAGCGAACATCATCAGTGCTGTCAACAAGAATTCATTAGTTCCTCGGAGTGTCAATTTCCTTAATGCGAAAGTGCTCGCCTTCCAATAGCTCAGGCTGGTACTCGGGATGCATCCGAATGTTGCCGTCCGAGTTCACCGCGTTCTTGGCTTCGCCTTTATGAGTGAAGATGAACGATTGATTGCTGTTATCGAATTGAGCCATAGGCCCTCTAGTTTAACCGGGGTTAAGGCCGGGTCGCCCCGGCCTCGTGATTACTTCTTGCTCACGCTCAGCGTGTCGTACGGCGTACGAGTCGGGAACCGCTTGAGCAACCACGACTTGATCCTGTCGAGCTTTGCAAGCTCTCGGCGACCAGCGGAGCCCTTGCTCGCCTCGTCGGTATCGAGTCGTGCCCGGCCCTTGCTGTAACTACGAGTGAACTCGTAGTTGCCGAGGCTGTCCTTGACCTTGACTCCGTCATACGGAATCTTCGCAAGGATCTTCTCACGAGTTTCCTTCGCCTTACTCTTGTAAGTCGCAGCCATCGCTGACTGCCTGTTGTAGTCGCGGAGCAAGCCCTGCAACTCTTTGAGTTCCTTCGGGTCCGTAACGCCCACATCTTTCAGCTTCATTTCCTTCGGGTTTGTCATCGTGTTCTCCGTTCGCGGAGGTATGAGTGAATCAAGTTCGTCGGGCCACCTATCTTAGCACGGCTCGTCAAGTGTTGTCAAGTGCCTATTTCCAAACCGCTTCATCTCGACCGTAGTACATCGGGCAGCTTCGCGCCTTCGAGGTCGGCGTCGAGGTCGTCGAGGTCAATCACGGTGTCGAACTCCCCCATGAGCGACGTGTTCGCCGTGGCCGTATCACACACCAGCGTCAACGTGATGTGGTCGTAGCGCTCTTTGAGGGTGCGGATGGCCGGGGTGTAGCTCAGGTGGTTGACACACAGCACGAATTCCACCGGGCGGTCGTGGTCGTAGGTCTCACACGCCTTGGCAAAAGACAGACTCACCAGCTTACCCATCTCCATAGCCGGGGCGTAGCCCAGCGTGTGGATACTCTGCTCTTCCAGACACCCTTCGACGTTCCAGCCTATCTTTTCGAGCGTCTTGAGCAACCATCTATAGGAACTCCACTCCATATCTTCTCCCTTCTGAAAGAAGAAGTGAGCAAACAGGTCGACGTCGTCTTCGGAGAAGATGTCGAGCACCCTCTCGAAGTCAATCCTTGCTTCACGCTTCGTGATGTACACCTCACAAAACGTGTTGTCCATGAACACTTCGCGTTGAATAGTCATCGTTTGTTCCTCGTATGTGAAGGGGCAAAGCCCCGTTTAGTTAAGCTGGGTTAATATCTAGGAGAGAAAGCTGTTCCTCCTTCGGAGGTAGAGTTTTGATTGCCTCCCTCGGATTCGGGTCGACGACGGCATACTCTCCGTAGTACCTGTTGTCGAAGACCACCATGTCGTCAAACATGGGTAGGTGCCGGACTTCACCACTGGTGAAGGTGACACGGATTGTGTTGAGGTAAATCGGTCTCACTTCTTTGAAGGGACCGAGTAAGGGGCCGTCGAATCCGGGGGTCAGCCTCGGGATGGATACCGTAGTATTCAATCCACTGCATGAGTACCGGGTGCTTCTTCGAGCCTTCGGCTTCCATGTAGCGGTTGGTGACGTACTTCAAACCCTCGTCCGTCAACGGGTTCCGAAGGAAGAGACTGCAACGGTCGCAGTGTTGCGGACTGTCGGATTCACCGGCACCGGCACGGTACGGCCCTTGGGGCCCTTGGGGCCAGTCCCCGGAAGCCCCGTTGCTCAGTGGTTCCAGAAGGCGTAGACACCACCGTCGGACTCAACGAAGTTGATGTCTTGGCTCAGGTCTCGGGCCACGGCTTCCCAATCGACGTAGGGGGCGAGCTTCTTAGCTCCGTCGCCGTTCAGGTGGCCGAGTTCTTCGTACCAGTGTCGAGCAAACACAGGTGCGGACGCAAAGCTGCCGCGATAGGCTTCGTTGAACTTGTCTTCGAGTTCATCGAAGTCATACCGGGTGACTGACCGGAAGCGCTCTTCGTACTCCCAGGCCATCCTCCCGACTACGTCGGGGCCGATGATGCTAACGTAGTGGAGCAAGGCGGATGGGGAATGGAATCCCGCCACGAATTCGGCAAAGTCAGCAGCCTTGGTTATACCAAGGGTGAGTGGGTTGACCGTGAAGTATTCGTGGTCGACGATAGTGAACTCTTCGAGGTGCGAAGGTGCATCCTTTCGGATGTTCTCCCAGAGTTCGGCACTGCCTCTCTCGGCGTCGTACCATTTGAACCAACGGTTGAGGTGGTCGCCGATGCATAGTCGCAAGGTGTTACCGTGGCGGTCGAACTCGACATCGTTGATGATCGGGCTGTTCATATCGTTCCCTTTGGGAATGAGTAGTGTGAAGCCGAATGCTCCGGTCAACCACTTAACCGAGGCTAAGTGACTGGCCGGGGCTTTCGCCCCCTGTCCTAGTGGATGCCGATCTTCTTGAACACGACTTCGTCGAGCATGCTCTCTGCTTCGGCCTTCGCCTCCTTGAACGACGTGGCACCAGTGGCACCAAAGGTGAGCAGGCTGATGTTCATTGATTTTGTTATCATCCGCCAGTGCGGCTCGTCGTCGGTGTGGTCGAGGTAGACGACACCTTCGTGAGACTCGCCGTCCTTGTCAACGAAGTTGAAGACACTGCAACGGTGGTGCAGTCTCAGGTCGTCGAACGGGACGCCTCGTGTGTTAGCAAAGCTAAGCTGCTCGGAATCGGTCACTGCGCTCATCGGGGTCATGTCTTATTCCTTTGGAGTTGACCTTCGTAATGGACTTCGGCTTCGAGGTATGCTTGCTCACGGGTGTCGACTTCGTCGATAAGCTTGTTCACTCCGGTCTCAGCGTCAACGTACCAGACCAGCATCGGCGGCTCAGCATCCCTGTCATACTCGATAGAGTACGAGTGCCTTCTCGGCTTCCTCGTAGCTACCGAAGTAGCGAGTCTCGCGGCTGAATGGCATGCAGCACGAGTAGCCGACGTAGTAACCAGCTGGGCTACTCATGACACCTTCGGTGGGCTCTTCGCCACAGAACTCGCACTCTTCGAGTACGGCACCGGTCGCAACTGTTTCGCCTGGAAGCATTGTACGTCCTTGCCTGATGTGAGGCGTCTGGATTGTGTGAGTCCCGATTTCGTCGTCGGGCACCTATTATAGCACCGGGTGACCAGCGGTGTCAACAAGAATCTTTGTTTGGCTAGACCCATCGGAGATTGCGGGTGTCGACGGGCCTGCCCTTGCCCAAGTCGGCGTAGGCATAGCGGCTATCATGCACCACGTCGTCGTACATGAACGGGGCGGGGATTAGCGGCGAACCTTCCGAGTAGCGCGGGCCATCTTGTGCGCCAAGGTCTTCTGGGCCCTGTCATACTGGCCCCAGCTTCGTGACTCCCCTTTGGGGCGGCAACCGTATCGCTTGGGCTCACGGTTACTGACCAAGTCAGCGCCAACCGGGATGTTGGACGGTGTCTTGTCGTTCCGAGCAGCGATGGACCGAAGGTCTGCCAGCGCCTTCTTGTCCTTGTCCGTGCTGGGCTTCGACAGAAGCTTGTAGGCGGTGACTCGATTGCTGGCCGAGTGAAAGATACCGACCAGAATCTTGCCGTCGTCCGTCTTGTAAAGAACGAAGTTCTCGAACTCGTTGGCCCTGTACTCAGCCTCAACCAAGTGGTTGAAGCGACGCCAGGTGGCCGAACAAATGCTGATTCCCATGCTCATGCTGCCTCCTTTGGAGGGAGTATGTGAGAGCTGTCGAGTCGTTGCTCACATCGTCCCGTATGTGACCCGGATGACGTGGGTGACGGACGGAGCGAGATGTGACCCCGAAACGTGACGCCTCGTCGGCAACATCGAATCGGGACCACCTTTATACACAGCGTCATGGCAGTGGTCAAGGAGAAAATGTGAAAAGGTGGGGCTCATCGGAGATAGCGGGCGACGACACCCGTGTGCGAGGCTCCAAAAGTTTTCGGCTCGATTCCTCGTGATGCCCGGACCACATGGATCATGACCCGGATGACCCAGCCGCTACCCGAGCGCTACCCGAGTGATGCAGGGATGACCCAGACCCAGCACTTTGCCTGCGATGCGCATGATGTAATGCGTGGGCAGGTCTTGGCTTAACCGGGGATAAGTGCCTAAACCAAAGGTTTCTGAGAAATATGCGGGATTAGCGGAAAGTTTTGGCCTTGAGATCAATTGTTAAAACGAGTTCAACCGAAGGTCATACTATATTGCTAGGCTCTAGCCACCGGAGGAGGAACGTATAAGGGTACCAGGAGGTAGCTCTGATCGTCACTAAGCCCTCCAAAGGAGGGTGTGACACCGGAGGTGAGGGCCACCGATCGTATGTAGTATATACCCTGGTGCTAGCTCCAAAGGAGATGGGACGTTCTCGCACCATGTAGTCGAGAAAATGAAAGTAGGACAAAGGTAGTAGGGGAGGGAGTATACAAAGTATGGTATACAGTGGTAGTAGGTACGTTGCCCTAAAAGGGTACACATCGACCAAGGCTGTCCTTTGGACTGCGTGTACATAAGGGGGACGGCATCACTTACCCTTGCCGAAGGGGTCAAAGACCTTCGCCGAAGGTGTCGTCTGCCCCGACGGACGACCAGGGATACCAGATGGGTAGGGCTGAGTGCCCCTTGGTACCAGATGGGCTCTCTAGGAGCAAATTTTGGCAGCCCCAACCCCTGATACCAGATGAGAAGGGCTGAGCACCTTATGGGCCCTCTAGAAGAGGATTCCAGATGGGTCGTCGACGGACAACTAGATGAGAAGGGCTGAGCACCTTATGGGCCCTCTAGGAGCGGATTCGGCAGCCCCTTGGGTACCAGATGAGAAGGGCTGAGCACCCCTTGGTACCAGATGGGCTCTCTAGGAGCAAACTTCGGCAGCCCCAACCCTTGATCCACGATGTCGAAGACGATTTCAAATCCAGTTCACACCAATTAACCCCGAAGAACACCGGGGATTCCAGGCATTATCACCGGTTTAACCCAGGAGATCTGGGTTAACACCACCATTTAGACCGAATTCTGCCTTCTTTAGAAGGTTTAGGCGCCCCTTAGCACCACGTAGTACCACGTAGTACCACGGTTAACCCCTTAGCACCACGTAGTACCACGGTTAACCCCTTAGCACCACGTAGTACCACGGTTAACCCCGGTTAACCCCTTAGCCCCGGTTAACCCCTTAGCACCACGTAGTAGGACTTCGTAGATAAGACGACGTCCTACTACTGTAGAATGTGGACTTGATCCCGGTTCTACGGGGTTCAAAAGGGCGTAGACCTCGGTATTAACCGAGGTTAAAGGCGTAGACCTCGGTATTAACCGAGGTTAAAGGCGTAGACCTGCGTTATAACCATCGTCCTACTACTGTAGAATGTGGACGTCCCGGTTCTACGGGGTTCAAAAGGGCGTAGACCAACCTTCACCCCTACTACGTTATATCTATATAACGCGTCTTCCTACTACTGTAGAATGTGGACTTGATCCTGGTTCTATGGTGTCTCAAGGCTGTCCGACCAACCGGCCCTACTGCGTTATATAGGCGTGGGCACTCACGGACAAAAAAGCCCCCGCAGTCCCAAAGGGGACGACGAGGGCACCTGTTAACCGAGGTTAACAGGGGCTAACTGATGGCCGACATCATTGCACCGTAGGTGAGGCAACAAATAATTTCAATACTATCACAATTATAGGTGTCTAGCAGCGTCGCTACCCATCCGCTTCGTGTCTTGTTGACACGAAGTTCCATAAACGGCTGGCTTAGTTCGTCGAGCAGGAACTCAG
>Ga0136558_1000488_pt1 | contig 22140 bp, 21 predicted proteins | sample AntRauTorckE6833_FD_101391 | JGI IMG/M metagenome (GOLD analysis project Ga0136558, IMG submission 101391) | Saline lake microbial communities from Rauer Islands, Antarctica - Metagenome Torckler E6 #833 | ecosystem: Environmental > Aquatic > Non-marine Saline and Alkaline > Saline | place...
CCGCTCCTGCTGGCACAGAGTTGGGAGCCCCTTATTCATGAGGTAACGTCAATAAAATTCCTCCCTCATAAAAGGTGTTTACGTCCCTAAGGACTTCATCCACCACGCGGCGTCGCACCGTCAGACTTTCGTCCATTGCGGATGATTCTCGACTGCAGCCCCCCGTAGGAGTATGGACCGTGTCGCAGTTCCATCGGTGGGGGTCAGGCTCTCACCTCCCCTAGCCGTCGTAGCCTTGGTACGCCGTTACCGTACCAACTAGCTGATAGCCCGCAAGCCGTTCCCAAAGCGATAAATCTTTACTCCGTAGAGACTATCAAGTATTACTCCGACTTTCGCCGGGTTATCCCTGACTTTGGGGTACGTACCTACGTGTTACTACCTCGTCTGCCATGAATATAAATTCATTCGACTTGCATGCCTCATCCACGCCGCCAGCGTTCACCCTGAGCTAGGATCAAACTCTAATTTAAGACAGGTTCAAAGCATAGCTTTGATCTGTTGTTTGCGAGCAGCGCAACTGTACTCGAAAGTGTCGCGCGCTCAACAAACGGTTTACCTAAGGATAAGACAAAAGAAAGTATAAACTACGTTTACTTTTGTCTTTGCTGATGCGTACCGTTCTAATCTTCAACAAAATATGTTGAATCTTACAACTTGTACGTCATACATATTGTTGGGCAATATGTATGTCTATGAAATTTTCAAAGTAACGCTGTTCCATCGTTGACTGTGAGACACACTAAAGTACGTCATCACAACTTCCGATTAACAGTGCTGAGCATTATACAGATGTTGCACGAAAGTGCAAGCTTTGCCTGTTCGCGAGCTAGAAGCAAAAGCCAGAAACAATTAAAGAGCATTTAGATTGAATACTTATGGTACTTAAACCAGTAAAATATTTGCCCCATCACCAAAAAAGCCCAACACAGATTGTGTAGGCTTTCATCAAGAACGGGTGAGATGGACGTCTCGAGACGCTACTATAAGTATTACAACGATTCTTCCAACGTTGCGTGACAATATAGTAGTCGAAACGAGTGTACAGACCAAAGTAATACCACGAACTAGTCGTGGTACGTCTGGAAAGCCAGCCGTCTCAGTTCTGCTTACCGAAAGCAGACGTACTACCTACACTATTACAGTGAGACGCTACCACAGGACCCAAACGATTCTTCCAGCGTTGGGTGGATCTATAGTAGTCGTGCGCACATGTGTACAGACCAAGCAGTACCACGAACCAGTCGAGGTAAGCACGGAAAGTTAGTGCGTTGGTAGATTGGAGCCGAGAGCGACCTAAAGCCGCTCTCGGTAACAGTCGTGACTCAGGTAGTCGAGGTCTTGGAAACGCCAGCCAAGGTATTGTTTTTGTTGGCGTTCGCCATTACCCGGAGCATATTGCTCGGGTGCATCTTCACGCCTTGCTTGAGGCGATTGATGCCCTCAACCTTGAACCCATCGAAGCGGTTCCCTTCCCCGTCATCGAGAAGATTGGTCACTCGAGTAAACCGAACGACCACATCGGAGCCGTCATCCTTGCGGATGGTGACTTCGACAACCTCATCTTCAGCCAGTGCCTTGAGCTCTTCCTCGGTGGGAAGATCTCCTTTAAGGCGTTGATCCGGCTTCAGCTGCAGGTCGATTGCCGTCTTGGCGTGAGTCATGGCTTTGGTTGCCAGTGCCTTGGCTTTGCCAGCCTCGGTCTTGGCACCATCGGCCGTTGCTTGCGCTTTCTCAGTGGCCTTGGTCGACTCTTCTGCCGTAGCATCCATCTTATCAAGACGTCCCGACAGTGTCTTTGACTGTCGTTTGTCTCGACGGGACTTCCACGCCAAGAAAAGCAACAACAGCACACCAAGCCCAAGCGCCGCTGCCGAAACAGCAGGCACCCACGCCGGTGTACCATCACCAACTTCAGACCGCAGGTCATCGAGCACCGTATCGAGCTCTTCTCGAGTCAGGTAGTCACCATCTTCGAGTGCCGCGTCAACTGCCGCTGACACGTCGCTCTGGGCCACCAGGTCGAGATCGCTCAAGGCCGTTTGCACCGCTTCATTAACGTCGGCCTCGGACATACCGAGGTCACGAGCGATAGCGATGGCTGCTTGCGCATACGCCTCGGGCGACATGGCCGACTCACTGCGCAGATTGCGAAGTTCGTCTTGCAAGGTACTCACTTGAGTCTCCAAAGTGGAAACCCGTGTGCGCACCTCTTCAAGCGCCGCATCAACTGCTGCTGACACGTCACCCTGGGCCACCAGGTCGAGATCGCTGATGGCTTGTTCCACCACCGAACGAACTCGCTCGTCGGAAACTCCCAGATCGCGAGCGATCATAAGAGCTGTTCTCGCGTACTCTTCCGGCGATAGTTGCGCCGAACGAACCGCAGCCAACTCTTCGCGCAGCTCCTCCACATCAGAAGCGAGCTGTTCGAATTGCTGTTGCTGCTCATCGAGCGCTGCTCGAACTTGTGCGTCGACCTCAAACTCAGTCATACCGGGTTCAAGGCCAGCCTCTTCCAGCACTTCGGTAGCGATGACTCGCACCTCGGCTGCTGTAAGATTCGCACCTGCCGTTTCTGCCAGCGTTGCGACCTGATCTTCCAGATCGCTCAGCCGATCAGCTTGGCTAGCAAAGCGCTCGTTATGTTCGTCGAGTCGCCCTTCAGCAGCTATGAGCCGCTGGTTGTGCGCATCAACGTCATGATTGAACAGCATGATGGCTTCAGCCACCCCCATAGGGTTGCCAGCCAGGGCCTGCAGATCGATCCGCTCCGAACGTTGAGCCGCAATTGCAGCACTGGTGTTGTGGGGCGACGGTACCATGACCATCGCCCCCTCCGGAATGACGTCCGGATTGCGCAAACCGCTGATTTCAGCGATGATACTCACGCAATTCGAAGTCGTGGTTCCCAACAGTGCGTCAGGATGTTCCGCCAGGAACAGCTCACAGCCGTCCCACAGCAGCGTGTCATCGTACGGAATCGTAGTCCACAATGGAATGGCCGACGCTGAGGCCGGCACGGTGAATTCCTCGCCCTGCGAGAAATCCCACGCGTTGGCGTAGCTGTCGGCCACGACTGCCGTAGCCGAAAACACGGCCACAGTTGCAGCCGAAGCCACTATTTGCAATTTTCTGTACCACAACATGGTGGTCTCCTTTCTGGTAAGTAATTATTTCAAAGGACAATCTCACAGCACCATATCGGCACTAGCATGAGACATACCTCATTTCTGGAAAGGTTTATACCATATATTCTAACAAAAATCAAGTTAGGCGACAGCGTTTCTACTCTACTACCGCTCCGATAAGGAACGAGAAAAGGCTCACTTTTTGTGTCAGAAACCCATGCTACACTAGGCAGTATCATGAATTTGACCGCAGTAGTAGTGGCGATTGCTGAAATTGGTCCAATTTTGGCTTTTTTTATTGCTGGTCAAGTAACTGAGTTCTTTACTGCTGTTCTCGTACTAATGCTGGCCAGTATTTTAGCCAGTATTTTAAGTTGGGTTCGAGTGCGTCACATTCCGTGGCTCCCAATCATCTCAACGTTATTTGTCGTAGTTGGAGGAGCCGTCACTCTCTTTTTTCATGAACCAGACGCTATTATTATTGCCGACACTATCTACTATGCCCTCGGAGCAGCGTTACTTTACCTTGGTCTTTTACGACACACTCTTTTGCTAAAGCATTTGTTTCAAGCTGTATTTGCCATTACTGATGCCGGTTTGCGTATCCTGACCTGGCGTTGGATTATTTTTCTCTCGTTAGCTGCTGGCGCAAATGAAACGGTTCGTATAATAGCTACTCCAGAGTTTTGGGTTGACTATCGCTTTGTAAAAATAATTATCGTACTTTTGTTTGCTACCTACCAATTCACCCTGGCGCGACGATATCGAATTAGCAGCGAAAGTACTGACTGGGGGGCCTGCGCACTAAACTCACTCCCAATGATTTGGTTTCTTAACCATTCTCGCTTACAATATACGGCGTATGACCACACCAACACCTACCAAAACTATCGTTATGTCAGTCGGCGGCTCTCTCATTGTTCCCGACGCAATCGACACCACTTTTCTCAGTAAACTAAAAGCCACTATCGAACAAGCGACGACCTCAACCGGTCGTCGTTTTATTATTATCGCCGGCGGTGGTCGCATCGCCAGACGTTACCAAGAAGCCGCTCGCGATGTAACCGACCTTACCAACGACGATCTCGACTGGATGGGTATTCACGCCACTCGCCTTAATGGTCACTTATTACGCACCATTTTTCGTGACATCGCACATCCTGAAGTAATCACTAACCCCGATGATGTGCTAGATATACCAGAACATACCCCAGTTGTAGTGGCCGCTGGTTACCGACCCGGCGCGTCAACCGACTTACGAGCTATCCAAATTGCTGAGCGAGTTGGTGCGGTAGCGGCCATTAATCTATCTGACACTGACTACATCTATACCGATAATCCCAAGACTAACCCTGATGCGAAAAAGATTGAAGAGATTGACTGGGTAGGCTTTCGTCAACTAATTCCCGATGAATGGGACCCAGGGCTTTCTTCTCCTTTTGACCCCATTGCAGCACAGGCAGCGCAAGTAGCCAATATCGAAGTAGCGCAGATTAATGGACATCGACTCGATGCTCTCATGAACTACCTGCAAGGGAAACCGTTTGTTGGTACTCGAATACACAGTTAGATATCCCTAGAGTACCGGCACCGCACCCGTTTCAGCGCACCCATAAAAACCAATGCCGAGGCATTGGTTTTTATGGGTAGTAACTATACCTATATCGTTAGTCAGTTGATGTTGGTGGCACCGGTGGTTCAGCTGATTCAACACCAGGTTGCTCCGCGTTTGTCGAACTTACCTGATTAGGACCTTCATTAGAAGGTGCCGGACTCGCGCCATACTCATTAGCACCAGCTTCCCCTGCTCGCGCAAAGAGAACAATCATAACAATCCATCCGACAAGAGGAATAAGGCCAATTAGCTGCAACCAACCACTTAAACCGGTATCGTGGAGCCGTCGAGCACCGATAGCTAAAGAGGGGGCCAAAATAGCTAACGCAGCCAACTGTATTACTAGACCCAATCCAATAACCCAAGTAACTAGATACAAAGGAATAAAGATACCCAGATACACTAGTATATACATCCAAAATTCTTTTCGGGTCGCTCGACCTTCAAAGTCAGCGTAGTGATTTTGAACTGGATACAAAAACCAATTAAGTAACTCCATAGAACATAAACATTATCGTGATAAATATATTTAATAATACCTTATTTTGTAACGGATACAATTAGAACAAATAACAGTCCTCTCGTTGGAGACTATCGATGTCGTAACTGAAGCACTTTACCCTACTCGGTTACACAGGTGTATGAAGGAGTAGAAACTTCATCAGTTAACCGAAATATAGCACCACTAAACCCAGTGCTGTCGATACAAAATTCCTCAGTTTCATTAAATGGCGCTTTCACCACGTACGCATCAGCTTTATCTAGACAATCAACTTCATCGAGCCATAACGAGGCAGTTTCGGCCTCGGCTTCACATAACCCAGCGTAAGAGAAATCGTTTTCATTGTAATAGATCTCTGCGGTGACTCGAAAACTACCAATGGCTGCTTCTACATTTCCTTGTGCGGCCGCTCGTTGTTCTTGTTCAATTATTTCTAACAAACTTTTTGGATGTACCGCCGCTGGTTTTTCGATAGTCACCCCCTCTGGCAATTCAGCATAACGGGCAGTCAGTACCATATTAATTTGGTTTGCAATCTGCGGGTTAGGCGATGTAATTACTGAACTAATCTGTATTCCATGTAATGAACCGTCTGGTCGTACCGTCACCAACATCGTTACCAGTTTATTAAACAACGCAATATCTTGCGCGTCCGGTAAGTCAGCGACGGTTGGTAAATCTCGCTGTAGTTCTGGATACTCCACCAACTCAGTCCGCAACGTAGCGACGAAGGTAGCCAAGTTATCTGCATTGATAACAAGGTCATACTGATAGACTGATTCGCCGTCAACTCGAATACGCTCTGGTTCCCGAGCAAACGTAGTTACCGGAGCCGTTATCCATGCCGTGGCTATTGCGTCGATAATTGCTTGCTGTGTTTTCTCATCCAGTACTTCAGTCACCGCATCAGTGTCATTTAGCGGCGAAGGAGGGATGTTGGGGGCAGTCTCTGCCACCAGACCTAATTGTGATTCAACTGGTACCGACATGACCCCCGTCTCCGACTCCAAGGCAGCCAACCACTCAGCAGGAACCAGTTCAGCTAAAACTGGATTATCCAACAACTGTGAGAATGGGATTCCTGGCATCATCGGAAACGGTACCGTACCTGATTCCAATTCTTCTAAAGTTGCTTGGTCAAAGAGAGTAATCCAAGTATTCATCGGCACACTCCCTAAGGCCTCTTGAAAGGTAGTGGGAAAATCTTCAATCCGACCATACACTACACCGTCAGCTTGGCGCACACTACCCTGCATATTTAACTGCATAATATCGTAATCTACCGCTAAAGACATCTGTATGTTAGAACGAATATCCTGCTTATTACGAGCGTCAATTTGACTCTTCGCTGTAGTTTCAATAGAGGCTTCCTCTGGCAAACCAATGAACCCACCCATCATCTCAATAGCTTCAAATAGCTCGGGTAGAGCTTCGGTAGCTTCGTTGGTACGTGGCTCCCACGCTAATTTAAAATAACTATCCCCAGTAGCGGTAGTGGTGTTTGATAAGTCATTCATAATTCCTGGAATCAGCGTCACTTCATCGTATGGTGGGCTATTGAAAAAAGGTACATAATTACGCCACCCTGACACATCAAACCACGCCGATACTGCCACGGCACCACCCACACTAAGTAGTAAAACGATACCACCGACTGAGAGCCAAGGGTGTTTGCTAAAAAATGAAGTCGGTTCAGTGGTACCAGCAGGGTAATATTCAGTAGTGGTGGAATTAGCTGCTGGCGGAGTCTGTGTTGGTGTCTCGTGGTTACTTACTACACCACGTTCACTAGCAACTGCAGAATACACAGCCTCTGCTTCTGCAATTGAATACCCAGCTTCACGCAACTCTTGCAAGATGGCTGAACGATGGTGTCCTGATTGGATTCGTTCGCGAACGGCCTGTTGTAATTCTGGATTAATATCCATAGCGTTATATTTATGTACCAATAAAACCTATACTGGTAGGATAGCACACCAAAAAAATGGCTATTCCGACTTATCCGTACGTTGCTGTTTCTGCAGCTCGGCTTGCACTGCGTTTGTAGCTACACGCAAGCGATCGATTGTGGCCTGACAATACTGGTTATAGGCGAACACGTCAGCAAATAAAGCGGTATCGTCACGAACACTTTCAACGGCATCCATTAAAAATCCGAATGATACCGTATCAATGGTGGTACGGACAAAATCAGCAGCGGTGATAGTCTGCGCAATGTAATGAGTTAAAAACAGTGTCTCTGCCAGATATCGGTCATGGGCTACTGCCGTCATCTCAATCATTACCAACCCTAACTGTTTTACCCAAAATTGAAGTTCCTCGTACACCGGTAAAGACAAAGTATGACTAGTCACAACCACTCGAAACCCAGCCACCGAACGACCACTTTTAACATACGAAGCTGGCCCGAACATCGGGTGCACACAAAGATATGGCTGTTCTGGTAGATACGTTTGACACGCTTTTTCAGTTATTTCTTTTACCGTAGCCACATCAACTACAATAGTTTCTGGACGTAATAGCGGTGCCAGTTCTTTTAAGGTCGCTTCATAGCGATTAATAGCTACACAAACGATTACCACATCGCACTGAGCAGCTTCAGCTAATGTTACTTTTTGGATATCATTACGAGCTTGCGAAGTGACCACCACCGTTTTCCATTCGGGACAGTGTTGTTGCTGTAACGTATGAATAAATTGTCCAAACTGTCCGTAACCTACAATTGCTAAGGTTTTACTGGCGAGTGTCATAAATGCGCATGAAAGAATTCATTTTTTGCCACAGTGTTCGAAGCGAACCATTGTTCATAATGGTGTAATCAGCACCAGCCATCACCGCCGCTTTTTGCATACCGTGTGGATTTGTTTCATTCATTTCAATAGCTTCTTGCGCTAAAAATGTTTCGTAACTAATATTATCGGTAGCGCTCTTTCGTCCACTAATACGGCGATAGCGTTCTTTTGGTTCAGCATCAATCGCGAGCAATACCCCACCTGCCGCCCGTAGAGTTTCTGCTTCGGCCAAGGTTCGGATTGATTCAATTACAGCGCAACCCACGTTATCTTGCTCAATTCGAGCCAACGCTCTTTTCACCAACACGTCATTTCCATGCTTCGCTCGCAACTCATTAGCCACTAGTCGTAACTGTTCTCGCCCAGCCTCAAGTCCTCGAACCTGTACCTCCCTCTCAATTACACTTCGACTCGAGTAATGTACACAAGAACGTTTTCTAACTAAAAAATCGACAGCGGCTCCCTTACCTGCGCCGTCAGTTCCCGTAACTCCAATTATCATGATTATTATTTAGTAGCAGCACCCTCTTCATTTACCGGAGTCATAGTGTCGAGTTTATTAACTCGTTCGGCATACCAGACCAACAGTGGGTTAGCAAAGAAGATTGACGAGTAAGTACCAGCCAAGACTCCAATCATCAAGATTAGAGCAAAGATTTCAGTAGTACTTCCTCCAAAAGTATACAGTGCTGCAAGAGCCAACAGTGTCGTCAACGATGTATTAATAGACCGAGTAAAGGTTTGTAATACTGAATCATTTACAATTTCTCCAAATGGTTTTGTTAAAGTATAGGTAGTCTCTTTTTGTATCACTCCAGTTACATCTTTATGTTCAGTCACTTGCTCTGTACGGAATTTTTTCAAATTCTCACGCACTCTATCAAACACAACAATGGTATCGTTTACTGAGTAGCCTAGCACCGCTAAAATGGCAGTCACGAAGAGCACGTCTACCTCTGCGCCCATGAACCAACCTAACAGCGCCATGGCTGCCGTCGGCACTAAAACGTCATGCAGAAGAGACACGATCGTAATTCCACCGTAGACCCACGAACTTACCGGATACCCCACACCAGAAAAAGCAATTGCAACGTACAATACAATGATGAGGGCAATTGCTCCAATTGCCCACACCGCTTTATCAGCGAGTTCTTGGCCAATTACTGGCCCAATCGTAGTAAACCGCACCATTTCACCGCCGTTACCTAACGATACTAACGCGTCAGTTACCATCTGTCGCTCACTTTCATTTAAATCACGAGTACGCACTATGTAGCCACCAGTTACGGTTTCGGTTCCGGCGGTAGCTCGTACTGAAACATCATTTAAATTTTCAATTTCAAGACCGTTAATTGTTTCTTGTACTTCAGTTTGCTCTGGTACTTCAGTATACGCAACCTCAGTTAATGAACCACCGGTAAAATCAATCCCCAAACGAAGTCCTAACCCAACCAAGATAGCAACTGAAATCACCACCACAATCGCAGTGATACTCAAGAAAAGTGTTTTGTGTCCAATAATATTCATAGCTATGATTTATTTATTCCGGAGTGAAACAAGCGACTCAACCATCCACCTGACTCTGCCTTTGTTTCTGGTAGTGCCAAAAGCAACGTACGGGTGACCAAAACAGCAGTCAGCATTGATACTAAAACTCCAATACCAAATACCAGTGCAAACCCTTTCACTAATGAGGTTCCGAACCAGAACAAAATAATGGCTGACAACAAGCTAGTAAGATTACCGTCACGGATAGCGCTCCAGGCTCGAGAGAAGCCTTCTCGAGCAGCTTCACGACTTCGTACCCCCTCACGATAAAGCTCTTTCATTCGTTCAAATACCAGTACGTTGGCATCAACCGCCATCCCTAACGAGAGAATAAATCCAGCTAATCCAGCCGCAGTTAAAGTAACCGGAATTAACAAGAATAACGCCAGCATTATTACCCCGTAAATACTCAATGCTACCACCGCCACTACACCAGATACCCGGTACCACAACACCATAAATGCGACGATGAGCGCCAACCCAATTAGGCCGGCAGCAATGCCTTGTGATAGCACTTCATGACCAAGACTAGCTCCAATAGTTTGAGTACTCACTAACTCAATTGGTAACGGTAAGGCACCAAAGTTAAGATTTTGCGCTAACTCCCGAGCTTCATCAGTATCAAACCCACCTGAAATTACAGCCGTACCACCACTGATTCGCTCGTTGATGCGGGGTGAGGAAATCATTTCACCATCTAAGAAAATAGCTAGCTGTTCTCCAACATTCTCACCAGTAATCTCTTCAAATAAATCTCCCCCTTCAGAATTAAAATTCAACAATACAATTGGCTGAGCTGGTACCCCTCCCTGAGCTCTTTGAAAATCAAGTTGCGCACTCTCCAAATAACGTCCAGTGAGGCGAGTAGCTAGGTACGGATTACCGCTCGTTGCAGTACTGGTAGCACTACTACTGGCAACGTCATCTTTAATAGCCACTTTCACCGTACCGCTGGCAGAAGCATTAAAAGACGACTCAAGCTGTTGTTCCATGAGCGCTTTTGAATCAATCAACTTAAACTCCAATAGTGGTGTACGGCCAATTTCGGCAACCGCCTCACCCACATCCGTTACTCCAGGTAATTCAACCAGCAATCGGTGTCGTACCTCATCAGACACAAAACTGCTCTGTTCAACTTGCACAATTGGTTCCGAAACACCAAACACATTAATACGACGTTCAATCACATCACGGAGTACATTCATTAATTCTGGAACTTCGAGAGGATCTACTTCTGAAACATCAGCTTCGTATATGAGCTGGCTTCCTCCCGCAAGATCGAGTCCCAGCTTGAACGGATAATCTGGATTAGTTGCCGTCGCGTTGGTATAGACAAAAAAAGCAACTACCGCTCCGAGCAGCAATGTTGCCAAAGCACGCCCCCAACGAATTACCGGGTTATCACGCACTTCACTAGTGGCGATGTGTGTCTCAGTTTCTGGTGCTGCCATAATAGAATACTGCTGTTATAACACAAAAGAGTCTTTAGAACCAATACTTTGATGCAATGATGCCTGAACTACATTCTCTAGCAAGGTCATAATTGTAAGTGGACCAATTCCCCCAGGTACCGGCGTAAATAATGCAGCTTTTTGCGCACACGTTGGATCAGCATCACCCTGAATCCGACCAGAAGCTTCGGCTGTACCAGCATCCAGCACCACCGTTTCGGCGGTAATCATCTCCGGGGTCAATAAACCTGGACAACCAGTACCTAGCACGATAATATCAGCCGCTTTCGTTATTTCTGATGTGAGTGTGTCTGTGGCGGTAACCACCGTTACCTTAGCCTGCTGGTTGCGAAACCACTGGGCCACTGGCGTACCCACCAACGCTCCAGCACCAACCACCAACACCGATTGACCAACCAAAGAAACCTGATGTTCTCGTAAAATCACTTCCATGGCTCGAGCTACCGGTGACACATACGGACTAATAACGCCACGTAACGCATCAACGTCAACCGATAATGGAATAGTATCGAGTACCGCCACTCGATCAATGTCTGACGGTAACGGTAGCTGCACTACTAACCCATCTACTTGTGACGCCAAATCAGTCACAACCGTTTTAACTGCTTCTGTATCAGCCCCACTAGATAATAGTTCTTTTTGTACAGCAATACCGATTGCTTCAGCCTTGGTTTGTTTTAAATGGAGATACTGTTTAGTTACTGCATCCGGAGCGCAGGCCACAATCCCCAGCCGTGGCACCCTTGGAGCCATATCCGCTACTGCAGCGGTAAGTCGTTGTTGTATTTGTGTCGCTAACGCACGGCCATCTACTTGCATACCGGCGCAGTATAGCAGAAAAACAGAGTATCCGTGAGACCTACCTCTCTAATTCAGCAGCTGCAAGACTGGCTGGTCGAGAACGTTGCTTCGTCTCAGGAACATACGATTCGTAGCGACCATCCGTATATTGAAAGGCGTCTTTGCTTGTGTATTGGCAAGTATAAATTTCGGCCAACTTTTCGCCATCCATAAGTAACGGATACGAATAAAAACGCCAACTTCCAGGACAGGTTGGAATCCGGCCGCGAGTAGTATGCCAAAAAAACCAAAATGCTGAGCGTGCCATCCAAGGTTGGATTGGTAGAATCTTTTTCTCTACCGCTTGCGCCATATCTTTAGCATAGACTGGATCGCTCACGGGGGTAATATTAAACACGTCATATTCCCAAGGCAAATCATTGAACGTTAGCATCATAACGATATCGTTCACGTCGTCTTCATGAATGAATTGTCGTACCCAACCTTTAGTAGCTGGTACAAATGAAGTAAGGAGAGTGACCATACGATTGACTACTCCGCCACGTAAATTCCCCTGCAGTGCAGACTGTAAACCAAATCGGATTCGCATATACCGACCACGTGGCCCGGTGATAGCAGCTGGTCGTACGACCGATACTTGTGGCACTGGTTTACCAGCAGCTTTCGCAGCTTCATACTTTTTTCGTAAATACTCCTCGGTTATCTTTTTTTCTTCAGCATAGATATAGTCATCGTCACGGAAACCTTCCTCTTCAGTAAAGAGATGGGCAAAGCGATTATCCTTACGCGCCGAGTACGATGAAGCGGTCGAAAAATAAATCAAACGCTCTATGCCTGATGTTGTTAACGCAAAATCAAACACTCGGTTAGAGCCGTCCACGTTCCACCGCCACTGCTCATCCGACTGTCCATACATAGCTCGAATCTGCCACGCAGTATGAATGACCGTATCTGGAGCATACGCTGCCACCAACTCTTCCCACCCAGCATCAGCCATATTGTGTTGCAGGTACACGACCTTTTCTAGTGAACGAGAAAAGTCTGACTGCGGCTCTTTATCTAAGGCAATGACTGTCTTGACGTCGTCTCGTAATGACAGTTGGTGACAGAGCATCTCGCCCACATACCCAGCTCCACCGATAACTAAAATAACTTGTTGTTTGGTTGGTTCCATAACAATATATCGCTAGTGTAGCATAAAGCTACGGTCGTCGTAACCAACGCAACTTGATACCAAAACGAGATAGTAGCGTCTTCACGGTTCGTAAAGCAATTTCTAAATCTAGTAGTAATGATTTGTTTTTTACATAGTACAAATCATAGGCCAACCGCATCTGGGTTTCCTCGAGTGACTGCGGACTAATGTTGTCACCCATATAATGTTGGTGAGTTTGAGCCCACCCCGAAACGCCTGGTTTTACAAAATTTCGAATCGCGTAGTATGGAATCTCTTTGGCTAAACGCTCGGCTAAACCTAAAATATCGTTTCGGGGTCCAATCAATGACATTTCTCCCTTAAGAATATTCCACACCTGCGGCACCTCATCTATGCTAGTTTTACGCAAGAACGCTCCCACTCGAGTAATGGTGTTGCCACGCTTGGTATCTTCTGTTGTCCACGTACTACTAGCTGCTTGATTGGCGGTCATGGTTCTTAGTTTGTAAACTCGAATTCGTCGGTTATATTGCCCCAGTCGTTCTTGGGTGATAAATATTTCTCCCCTACCCTCTAGCCGAATCGCAAGCGCAATAAACGGTAACAAGAGCAAGAATATAACCCCCAATATTACTGCTCCAACAATGTCTAACAGCCGTTTAACTGTGTTGTAGAGTATACTTTTACTTTGTGAGACATGGGCCAAGAACCAGTCGTACCGTAACGCTGATAGCGGCACTCGATCAAAAGTACTTTCATACATATTGTAGAAGTTAAAGAACGTAATCTCAAACTGCTCAAAGGTCATTTGAAATATATTGGGCAGCACTTGCTCTACATAGGTTGCGTGAGGGTCAGCCACAATAACTTCAATCTTTTCTCGATGAATTAAGTCAAGTAACTTTTGACTAAAGTCTGGAGTTGCATTGGCTGTTTTTTGGTCGATAATACGAAGAAAGTGATAGCTATACCGCGGATTATTATTAACCTCATCTACCAACTCAATTGCTTCCTCTCCATCTGCAATTAAGACAGCTCGTCGGGTATGACGTGGCGTTAGTCGAGGAAATAAATACAAACGCCACCCAGTAATGAGAACAATCGATACGGCTAGATAGATGATTAAATTAGTCTTTGGCGCAATCCCTAGTGGAAGAGCCAAAAATGTCACTGCCGCAATTACTATGTTAATTACCTGAGTATAAACAATCTGACTCACCAAGTGGGTCCGAAATAGCGACGTATGCTTGTCGTACATACCAGCCACATAAAATCCGAATAACCACACTCCGGAAAGTAATAAAAATGGACCGAGATGTAGATCAAGCCGTTCCGCAGTTGGAATCTCTAGATATCGTACCAGTAAGGTTAACCATAGTGCCACCACAAAAATAGCTACGTCTCCCAGCAATAACGTTAGCAACTCTCTGGTTCGTTCTCCCATAATTATTTTATAGTACGCGAGAAATGTAGTTAGGCAATAGGTAGAGTCGTCAATGTCTCCGTGCTACTATACAAGGGTCTATTGATTGTTTGAGACATATTCACTATGAATAAAAAAATTGACTTTGGAGAAGAGTACGATACCAGCCACTCACGCGCAAGCCAGCGATATCATGATAAGTTTGGTATTGCTTCACTTTTGTTACGGTACAAGGTAGTGAACTCGAGCAAAGAGGCAGCTTGGTGGAGTAAGTTGATTATGCTCGGTATTATACTGATAAGTTTTATAGTGGTAGTCTGGCTACAATCATCCAGCAATCAGCGGAACGCTATTCCTGAAGACGCCTACTTTGATCCGGCTATTCATAACACCGACGATGAACCTTTATGATTTCTTTTCGCCCTACCATACAACACGCTGGCTTTACTTTAATTGAACTCTTGGTGGTTATTTCGATTATTGGTGTCCTCGCATCGGTGGTATTAACAAACTTAACTGAAGCCCAAGAAGCGGCTCGGGATGCGCGACGCGTCAGTGAAATGCGTTCACTCATGAACGGTTTTGCCTTATTTTACGCTGACAATCTTCGCTATCCTGGTAGTGCTGATGGAATTCCGGGAAGTGGACAGATTATTGGAGTTGGTAATGAAATTGACATTGCTCTAGCCCCTTACATGGGTGATAAGATACCAAAAGACCCCATGCATGATGCTGGGAACGGTGAGTCTCCTCAAGCCGGCTCACTATACTACTACTCTTACGATCCCGCGCACTGGGATGACCAGTGTGATGGCGATAGTACCAATGACCGATTTGTAGCCGCGGTGTTTGGTTTTAATCACTCCGAAACCGGTATCGACAACCGGCAGACCTGCATGGGCACTAACATGCGACTACATGACGCTGCCTATAATCGAGTACTCAACCAGCCAGTGTTCTAGCTTCCTCTCGCTCCGATGGTAGTTATGGAGTACCATAGCTACATATGGCAACTCCAAAAAAAGTACTGTACCTGATTACCAAGTCCAACTGGGGTGGGGCGCAGCGATACGTTTATGACCTTGCTACTCATCTAGACCCAAACCAGTTTGAGGTAGTAGTAGCCTGTGGTGGCAACGGCACTCTAATTGACCTACTTACCCACGCTGGTATTCGCACCATCGCCATCAAGTCTCTCGCTCGAGACGTAACCATCTCACAAGACCAGCGTTTTGTTAAAGAATTATGGCAGCTCTTACGCCAAGAACAGCCTGACATCTTGCACGTCAACAGTTCTAAAGCTGGTGGTGTAGGGGCTCTGTTGGGACGATTCGCTCGTGTCCCCAAAATTATCTTCACCGCTCACGGCTGGGCTTTTAATGAAGACCGACCGTGGTGGCAACGGTGGCTCATCAAAACCCTACACTGGTGTACTGTGTTATTAAGTCATCGTACTATTGCCGTCTCACACGCAATCGTAACGCAAATGAATTGGCCCGGTGCAAACCGTAAAATGAAAGTCGTACATCCTGGTCGCACGATTGGACCAATGTATACTCGTACTGAAGCGCGCCAACAACTGGTTCAGTTTTTTCCCGAATTACAAACAATAGCCACTGACCCTTGGATTGCTTGTGTCGCCGAATTGCACCCGATCAAGCGTCACCGAGTTTTGTTTGAAGCAATTGCTCAAATAAAAGAGACTGTTCCTCGACTACGTCTACTGTGCATTGGTGATGGTCAACTACGCACTGAACTAGAAACGTACATTCAGGCACATAATCTCGGAGATAACGTATATATACTAGGACCCGTTACCGAAGCGGCTCGATTCTTACGGGGGTTTGACTCGTTTGCGCTAGCTTCTCAATCCGAATCCTACGGCTATGTACTACACGAAGCTGGCTTAGCGAAGCTACCAGTCGTAGCCACTACCGTGGGTGGTATACCCGACATCGTTACCAACAAAGAGACTGGGTTACTGGTGCCACCAAATGACAGCCCAGCTCTGGCTAAGGCGCTACTTGCTATTCATCAAAATCATAACTACGCACAATCATTAGCCAAGGCGTTGCACGACAACCTAAGCCAACGCACGGTCAAAAAAATGACAGAGGCTACTACCGTTCTGTACACGCTATAGAGAATCAATTAACCCAGTACTGGGGTTACTAGCATAACGACGCATTGCCATTACCATTCCCAATGCTATAAATTCAGTCACCAAATGAGAGCCGCCGTAACTCATAAAAGGCATAGTAAGACCCGTTACTGGCAGTAACCCAATATTCATACCAATATGTACAAAAAAATGAGTCCCCAAAAAGATAGCTACTCCAACGGTAAACAATGTTTCAAAATTTGTAGCGGCCTGTACAGCCACAAACAATAGTCGCCATATCAATATACCGAAAATAATGAACAACACTACCACTCCGACAAAACCCCACTCTTCGGAGAACGAGGCGAAAATAAAGTCGGTTTGATATTCAGGTAAATACAATAACTTTGATTGAGTTCCGTAGCCAATTCCTTTTCCTAAGACCTGTCCTGAGCCCACTGCAATCTGTGATTGATACGCATTGTACCCAGCTCCTTGCACGTCAGCTAATGGATCCAAAAATGATGTAATTCGAGCTTTCTGATAATCAGCAAAGGCAAACTGCCACAACCCAACAAAAACAAAGGTGCCCAACATAAATACAGTAAACAAGTGTCGTAGCTTAATACCAGCCACAATCACCATCCCTAGCCAAATGCCAAACAGTACCATAGCGGTACCAAAGTCGGGTTGCAGAAAAATAAGACCAAATAGTACCATCGCATAAAGTCCCGAAACGATAATATGCTTGATATCTCCAATCATTTCATGTCGTTTAGAGAAATACTTTGCTAATACAATAATTAATATTAGCTTTGCTAGGTCGGATGGTTGAAATGAAAAGAGTCCCAAATCAAACCGTCGTTGTGCCCCTAAAGATATATCCCCAAAGAAAAACAGTAGAATTAAAGTGCCAATAATCAAAAGGTACCAGTAAAAACCAACGTTGCTTGTCCGCAAAAACCGATAATCAGGCACCATAGCTAAAAGTAGCGCCCCAACCGATACCGCAATCCATACAAATTGTCGCGTAAAGTACTGACTATCACCCTGATACGTAAACATTGTCACTACCCCAAATCCAGCTAACAATAAGGCACAACTGAAGATGATTGGATCAAAGCCACTAAAGAGAGTACGGAGTAAACGCATGTCCGTAGCATATACGAATTACTGCTGAGAAACAATTTACTACCTAAGGGTAAATGAAAGAAGAACCAGAATTAGGTAAAATATCTACTCGGGTTGGTCCATCCTCACAAATATCTTCAGCAATGTTAGTGTACACCTGTTGTAATTCACTAATAGTTGGTGCGATGTACGACTTATCAGGATCTGTGGCCAAATCCTCTACTAATTGGATATCGCGATCGAGGACATTTTCAATCTCCTTAAAGAAGTCACCAAAACCAATAGTATAAATAGTTACCCCAGCATCCTTCGCTCGATTGGCAGACTGTCGCGCAAACGAACCAGCGTATTCAACGTCTCGTTCACCGGTCTCTGGATTTACTGGCCGAGTCACATCACCATCAGTTAAAAAGACAATCGCTTTTCGCGCATCTCCTCGTGCTCGTGGTCCACGTAATTCTTGGAACGCCACATCAAACGCTGCGCCCATATTGGTGTATTGGATGCCGTCAGTACCCATCGTTGTTTCTGCAATAGCCTGTTGGGCACGGGTCTTATCTTTAATTAGTACCTGATCAATCGAATCTGACGGAGTAGTAGCGTAGGAGAGAAAACCTACTTGATCTCGTTCTCGTGTTTGCGAAACAAATTGCTGGGCTGCTCGCTTAGTACTTTCTAAGGGCTCAGGTGGATCTCCCCCATCAGCGGCCATTGATCCAGAGCGGTCTAAAATCATCATAATATCAGTTGGTACAATACAGCTACGAACAGTACTCGCAATTGGATTAGGCCAAGTAAAATCAAGATCAGTACTACTTCGGGCCGCTAACTGCTCTCGATATGTGCGTGAAGCGGTGAGTGGCGTACCGGCTGAATCAAAAATAGTGGCCACGACATCAATATTTTTAGCAGGCTGCAGCGATGTATTCTCAATTTCAGCAGTTAAATGTGGACTACTATCAGCCCCCGTTAAATCAAAGGTACCAATACGGAACCGATCACGTCCTTCTGATACTGGTAGCCACAATGAAATTGGATCTAACTCAATCTCAGTTCGAGATAGCTCACGATTCATCGTATCTATTCGACCAGCAAACACTGGAGTAATTCCATTGGGTAAAAGTGAGGTTTGTCCCGAGCGTTCCGTAATTAACTGATTATCCTTACTATAAAAACGAAATGTGTAGTTTAGGTTTGGTGTACCCGCTGTCATATTAGCGTTGCGTACATACGCCACAGCGTTGTATTGATATGGAGCAATAAGAAAACTCTCTGTCCACTCTACCTCCGGAGCAGATACTTGGGTGGCACAAATTGGTATACATTTACCACCACAATCAATTCCGACTTCCCCACCATTTTTTACCCCATCGTAACAAGTCGGAGATGCATAAAAATAGCCGTAGTAGACACCAACCACCATTAGCAAAATGATTGACAGAAGCCCTCCTCCATACTGAATACGACGCCACACGGCCCACGGTCGGATATATCCCATGCTACTATTGTAGCAGATAGTAATTGTCTGCGGCCATTACTTTACCACTGCTTATTTTGTATACGGTTCCCATACCGTTGGTATTTTTTCCAGAGCGGCATCGATTGTAGTGTGTTCCCGATACTCATCTAGATTGGTTCGCAATCGGTAGGTACCTTCATACACCACCCCGGGGTCACGCTGAAAGCGACGTGTCTCTGGACCAGCTTCTATAATAAATCGTTTTAACTCGGCCAGCTCCGTTGTCGTTAAATGATACGTACGTGGTTCTGTGCTCGTCGCCACCAGCGTCGATGGCTCATACACTATACGACCATCTCGAAACACGGTTGTAGTAGTTTCGTTTCCTTGTACACTCATTATCTCTTGCACTAGGATAGCAGTATCGAAATTAGCTGGTGGGCGATCATTAAATGCTGGCCAAAATACCCACACCCACGCTCCGACTATTCCCAGCAATAATGCGCCCATCACCCATATCCAAGTTTGCTTCATAACTATACTTGTCTTACTAATTATCTTTTTAGTATATATAAAAATACTCCCTACTGGGAGCACGTACGAGGTGATGTGGGGAGAGTCTGCTTGGCGACAAAGCATCTCTCCCCTGCATGGCGTGCTGCGGGAAAAGCCCGTAGCGTGGGAAGAAATCCCTATCGAAACTACGCTACGCGTACTTCACACACTAAACCTAAGGTACGGTGAGATTGCGAGTCTCTCGTCAAGTGAGGTGCTGTGCACCACCGCAACGTGGGGCTCAACGGCTTAAAGCCGGAACAATAGTGGGAAGTCAGTACCATGCTCGGAAGTTCATCACACTTCCTGAACTGCTCTACTAGTTAGAATACCTGCTGGTGATAATCCTGTAAAGGTCTATCGTAATTGCAATAATTGTAATATCTGTTGCAACAAAGCAATAATTTGTTGCTGTATACTTCGTTGATTTTGTATTGGTTCTTCCTCGGTTGTCACCTCAGACTCCGAGTCTGGAACTGGTTTTGGAGGCACGACGCTCTCATTATTAGAGAGAGGTACCTCCGGACATTCTGCCAACGCCCACCCACTTACCATGTCCATGGTTTCTTTTAGAACTTCTGGAGGCTGAGTAAGATCAAAATTATTTGACTGGTACGTGCTACCGCCATGCGACACAGTCATGGTTGTATCATAATCACCATCTGCGCACGCATGGCAAGAAGGTCGTTCTACGCTTTCTATTTCAACATGAGGTAAGGTAGCGACGGCTTGCGCCAACATCTCTTGTTCTTTAGCAGACAATTCGCGCATTGCATGACACTGCGCAACACCAAATTCTTTTTGTACTACACTAATGAAATCATCAGTTGCCCACAGCCGTACACCACCGGCCATACCAGCCGCATCAACGCGCACCAACCAATCATCAGAAGATAGTTCTGAGGTTGCGTACCATTCAAACAACAACCCACCCCCGTGCACTCGACCATCAGAACCCATTGAACCAGTAGAGTTGCTAATCGGTACTGTATAGAAATCAGTGTAGGTTGCATTCGCTGATTGCGGCACTTCTTCTACCGGGAAGGTTGGAGTACTACCAACCCCCATATCTGCAGCAGCCATCTGATCGGCAACTCGCATGCACTCAGCCACTTGCCCTCGTGGCACCTCAGAAGCCATATCTGGCACCACATGTTCTATCGCAAAGGTACTGTTTGTAGTATGTGAACCGACTGCTACACATCCCGTCGGCAAGACTACCGACGCCGCAGACATGAGCGGCCAAACAAACATTGCAGTTAATAATCCTATTAAGGATACGTGGGTCAAAAAATAGTTACGAGCTTGCGACATAGACAAGATTTTATAAAATAATATCTTAATCCTACTATGAGCCAATCAGTTTCACAATGACCAATCTAAACCATCTAACTGGGTATCAATATAAAAAACCACCATTTGGTGGTTTTTTATGGTTCAAAGCTCTAAGTTGGCGCTTACCTACTCTCCCCCTTACGGAGTACCATCGGCGATGGAGGGCTTAACTGCCGTGTTCGGAATGGAAACGGGTGGACCCCCTCCGCTGAAGCACCAACTTAGAACTTTCAACCTCTACACAATCATATCGTGTGTTGTAGTGCTGTCAAATACGACAGCTGGTCGCGACGGTGGGATTTGAACCCACGTCCCCTGTCTCCCGAAGACAGCGCTCTACCTGACTGAGCTACGTCACGACATACGAAAATGAACGAAGTGGAATAACCACAACACACGGTACGATATGAGGTTCGACTAGTTTCTGACCTACTATGAGATGAAGACAGCAATGTGTCTTCAAGGGAGAAAAAAGAACGGTCAAGTTGACCAGGCGACAGTTCCCACAGAACTGAGTCTTGGGGGCTGTGGCGTTCGCCACTCCTGTTGGCAACTGCCGCCTGATCGAAGAGATGTGCCTCCCCACACATCTCATAGTAGATCACAAACAATTTTGGTATCGTCACAAACTGCATTTTAAAACGGTACGATGTACAACGTTCCTTGCAGGAAATACGTCTTATTAGTACACCTCGGCTCCGCCCGTCACCGGACTTCCACCTAGTGCCTATCAACCTGGTCATCTTCCAGGAGACTTAATGATTCCTAATCTCTGAGTTGGCTTCCCGCTTAGATGCTTTCAGCGGTTATCCATTCCGAACATAGCTACCCAGCGGTGCCACTGGCGTGACAGCTGGTAGACCAGAGGTTCGTTCATCCCGGTCCTCTCGTACTAGGGATAAATCTCATCAAGAATCGACGCCTACAGTAGATAGAGACCAACCTGTCTCACGACGGTCTAAACCCAGCTCGCGTAACTTTTTAATTGGCGAACAGCCAAACCCTTGGGACCTGCTCCAGCCCCAGGATAAGTTGAGCCGACATCGAGGTGCCGAACCGTGCCGTCGCTTTGGACGCTTGGGCACGACTAGCCTGTTATCCCCAGGGTAACTTTTATCG
>Ga0136558_1000490_pt1 | contig 22123 bp, 32 predicted proteins | sample AntRauTorckE6833_FD_101391 | JGI IMG/M metagenome (GOLD analysis project Ga0136558, IMG submission 101391) | Saline lake microbial communities from Rauer Islands, Antarctica - Metagenome Torckler E6 #833 | ecosystem: Environmental > Aquatic > Non-marine Saline and Alkaline > Saline | place...
GCGGTCTATCTGCTGTTACGCCATAATCTTTAAGCATATTGCAGTAAACTTCATCAGGGGTTAAGTTAAGGCTTTTAGCCATTTTATCAAGTATAACCCACATTAATGCGTTCTGGTCTGGTGAGCGTTTTTTGTGCCACTTTTTTATTTCAATAGTTATAGGCTTATCTTCAAAATCATTTTCTAGCTTAGGGTAATTTTTAACTATATCTTGTAATAAGTTTTTAACTGTTGTTTTTAGTTTCATTTGTTACTCCTTTAAATATCCATATAATCCCATTCGTTTGGTGGAAAATTTTCAATAAATTCATCATATGCTTTTTTAGATGAAGCCGTTACTATTTTTTCAAAGTCTCCCTTAACCCACATATTTTTTTTTCTTGCTTCAAATTCATTTACCCAATAAAAATAGTCTTCGTGGATTTCGCCTTTTATACTCCATCCGTTTTCGTGTTTTCCTATATATTTTAGTTCTAGTGTGTTTGCACTATAAACATTAAATTTTTTTGTATACATTTTATTTCTCCTCTTTATTTATTAAAATGGTAAAAACTCACTGTCTTTTAAAGGTGTAAATTCTTTCTCTTGCGTGTTTCCTTTGCTTTCTACAAACTCTACCTCGTCTACTACTAATTCTGTTACATAACGTTTTGTACCGTCTTGTGCGTCGTAACTTCTTGTTTGAATATTTCCAACAACAGCAATTTTTTTGCCCTTGCTAAAATATTTGTGTACAAATTCTGCTGTTTTTCTCCATGCTACACAGTTAATAAAATCAGCCTCATATTCGCCTTGTGCATTTTTAAATTTCCTTTGTACTGCAATGGTAAAGCTTGCTACCTCTACACCGTTTGTTGTTGTGTTAAGTTCTGGGTCTTTTGTTAAATTTCCAATTAATATTGCCTTATTCATTATTTATTCTCCTTTATAGTAATTCTAATACTATCTTTTATTTTACTTTCTTTTAAATACTCATTATAAACATCTGGCATATCTTCTTTTAATGCTTTTGAGTTTAAAGTCTTTCTAACACTTGGTGCAATGTAAGTCATTTTAATTTTATCGGTTTCAAATGTTTTTATGCCCTTGTATGCCATAGCATTTTTTAACTTTTCCCTATACTCTTTTGCAGTTTTCTCAAGTTCCTTTTTAACCAACTCAAATTGTTGTAACTCAAACTCTGCTACTTCTAACTTTTCTAAAAGCGAACTGTCAACCTCAAGTTTTGGTTTGTAAATTTCGCCATTTGCTTCAGCTTCAAAAAGCGACTCAACTTCTTTATGTGGTATTCTTTCAAGTTCTACAAAATGCAAGTCGTCCTTAAAATGTATTACTGCTAGCGTGTCAAACTTTTTACCTATAAGATATTCATAAATTGACAACTGCCACCTTACAGCCTCTGTGTGTATTTTAGAAGTAGTTTTAAAGTCAGCTAGTAAAGTTCCATTATTATAAACTGCTTGTAAGTCTACTGTTCCAGCAACTAAGTAATTATACACAATTTCTTCTGTAACGCAATTTTTTAAAACATATTCATTTTCAAAATCAATAAACTGTTGCAACTCTTCCGTAAAACCAATAGTCCCGTCAAGCAAGTACTCTTCTAATTCTTTATGGATTAATTTTCCACGCTCTGCATACTTTTTTAAAAACTCTTGGTTAACGCCAGAGTAGTCAGTGCCTAGTCCGTGTTTAGCCATTAATTGAGTAACGCTTATAAGTTCTTTGCCGCTTAATGTATAAGTGTGTGTTTCTTCATTAAACTTTAACATTTTTTGTCTCCTTTTTTTGTTTAACTGCTTTGTCAACATCTTCTTCTGTTAACTCGCCTGTGTTTTTCTTTAAATAGGTTGCAAGTTTTTTGTAGTCAACTCCACCTTCTTCTGCTTTGTCTATTAAGTATGGGGCAATTTCTTTTGGCTTTATAAATTCTCCCATTTTATAAACAGTCTTTTTAAGGCTTTTATTATAAATTTCTAACTTGTTTATAATTCCGTCATCATCACATCCTATTTTAGTGACTTTAAACTTATCATACTTGTTTTTAAACAGCCCTGCTTTTAGCCATATAAATGGCGAAGTGTAAAGCTCTCTTCCAATACCCCAATTAAAGCACGCTCTTTTAAAACTATCACTTGCAAGCCCTTTTTCCTTTCCGGTAAAACTTTCTACCCCAGTATCTTCTTTGCTAATCCACTGTTTTTTGTCTTCGTCCCATATTGAAACAATGCAATTAGCATTATCTCTAATATGAGCTCTTTGCCAATTAAGTTTTCCCACAGTCTCATCAAGTATGTTCATATCGCATCTCGCATCTTTATAAAGTAATAATGATATACCTTCCGCCAAGTCTTTTGCCGAGCCTATCCTTACTTCAACCTCATTATCTTTTAGTTTTCTAAATTTTAAATCCATATTCTATTCTCCTTTTTTTAATTCCATAAACTTTCAAATTGCTGTAGTGTCATACCAAGATAACTATTAATATAATACTTATCTTTTTGTGTTAGTATTCTTAGTTTGGCTTTTGCTATAAGTTTATCCATTTTTTACCCTCCTCTTGCAAAATTAAAAACTTTTCTTTTTTAATTTGGTCTTTAATCATTTGCAGTTTTATTTTGTAACTCTCATATTTAGAGCAGTTACTATGACAACCTGCTGTTCTGCTTGTGCAGTCTTTGCAGGGCGACATCAATAATTTATTTTTGTTAAACATTGTTATTCTCCTTTTTTTTATTTTGATAACCCATAATAACATTATTAATATGAGCAAGTATACTAAATTATGCATTATTTTGAAATTATTTTTTTATATTTAAAAAACTATCTATTTCTTTCTGCAATCTGTTTTGAGCTCTAATATAAGTAGAGGAAGTTATTTCTCTTGGTTCTTTCTTTTTTGCATCTTTATTAAAATACAGTTTTAACATAATTTTTCTATCTTCTGCCATTTTTGTTTTGTATAACTAAAGTATATACCATAAAAAACCTTTTGTCAACCCTTTTTGCAAAAATAATTAATATTTTTTATGTACATATTGCACAAAAAAAGAAGAGCTGTTTATCTCTTCAGTTTTTTAAAGAAGTTATCTATCTTATCTTGATACTTAAAACTTAAATACATAGCACTTACTAATAATAAGCCCATAATAGACCCCCAGAGCCACAAAGGCTGTAATACCGATATAAACTTAGTTAAGTACACTATTGTAGCTATACCGAACATTTGACCCACTGTAAGTATTGTTATATAAGTTCTTAGCCTCATTTTGCCACTTCCGCATAATATCATAATTAACTGATTAGGCGAAAACGGAAAAAGTATCATTAAGAAAATTGTATATTTGCCCTTTTCCATAACCTTCTGCCACTTTTCTATAGCCTTTTCACTGCCAAAAACCCATTGAATTAAGTTTTTAGCACCGTACATTCCAATTAAATACAACAACATACCTGCAATAAAGTTAGCAATAAAAGTTAAAACTATAACCGCTAGAGGCTCAGCAACTAAACTCATTCCAACTATTAAAAAGCCAAGCGGAGCAAAAATAGTTAGCTGTGCGACGATATATGTGCCTATATAAGCCGTGTAACCGCCCAAATTAGCTTGAAACTCTCCACCGTGAACAACTAGTCCAAAAAAACCTAATTGCCATAAAAGAGCCATTACAGAGCCTAAAACAGCTATTACTATTAAACCACGTTTAATCTTGCTCATAATTATCACATTGTGTTAACAAAGCCTTTCTGTTGTTTAAAATTTCTAAAACTTCTGGCTTGTAGTTTTTCTTAGTGCTAATATAATAAACCAAATATTGTAAACATAAGCTTAAAATGTAAAATAGCAAGAACACAGCTAAGCCTATCCAGCGCTCTTTAAAGTTATAATCAAATAAACCTTGTAGTGCTAGCACCAAACCAAAAGAATAAATAAAGTTAGTAAACAATGCTTTTATAAAACTTTTTGCGAATGTTTTTCTTTTTAAATTTGACTTAAGCTTCATATCTTGCTTATCTCTAGTAGTTTCTACTTGAACACTTGTAACTTCATGTCGCTTAGTTGGCTTATAATTACTAACTTTGGCATTTAAACGCCCTTTTTCTAGCTTATTAAGTAGTTTTTTATACTTTTCAGACTTAGAATTAAGCATTATTCTAATTTTTAATATAAATTTTTTAAATTTTGACTTAGTAGACTTTAATTTTGCTTTTAAAGTATCAATTTTTGGTTGGTCTTCCATTTTATAAATTTTAGCAGTAAGCTTTCTTTTAAGTTGCTCGTTAGACTCTTCTTGTTTTTCTTTTAATTTTTCTTTATTGTAGAACTTAAAAAACTTATTTGCTTTTTGAATTGATATTTTATTATTAAGAGTTGCATTTTCATCCTGCAATACTTTAACTTGTTCTTCGTCTTCAACCTCAAAGGTTGCTTGCTTATAAGCCATAAGCGAAGTCCATATGCTTGATAAACCCATATAAGCACCTATAATGCTAATAGAGCCTATAAATTTAACATTTTCTAATATGCTTTGTAAATCTCCACCGTCAACAATTATGTATACAGCAAAAGCACCAAAAACTAAAAGTATTCCTAAAATTATAACTTGAGCCATTAAAACAGCTTTTGTATCTTTTAAAAACTTAAACATTTTACACTCCTTTTAATTGTATTGCAACGCCTATAATATAACTTGCAGACATATAACCTATTAATTTAAATATATCAGCTATAAATATATGTGTAACCGCTAAAATAGCTATTACAATGGCATACTTAACTAGCTTTGATAATTCATACTTAATTATTGTTAATTTTGTTAACTCATTAGCTATTTTCTCATTTAAATATTTATGCTCAATTTCTTTAAATACCTTAAACATTTTCTTAACTGCAAAAAAACCAAGTAAAATTCCAGCACTTCCTATAGTATAGTCCCACGCAGTTTCAAAACTAGCGACTATAGGGTATGCTAATATACCAAAGGGTATTAGTGTTTTAAAAACAAATACTAAAAACTTATTCATTTTCTAAAGCTTCTCTTATTAGTTCTTCTCTTCTTACTGCTTCTGTGTGAATTTTTGCTATTTCTTCTCTTAACTTATCGCGCTCTTGTGAAATTAGTTGCATTTTGTCTTCTGCAAGCTGTTTAATTTCTTCAATTTTTGCTTCATATTGTACAATTTTATCTTGTGCAATGTTTTTAACCGTTTCAGTTCCTGCCTTTAAGGCTCTTATAAAACTTCTAGCTGTAGCTAATATAGCAACCGCTGTTGTGCCTAATGTAGCCCATTCAACTGCTCCAAACTGTATTCCAAATATTTCCATTATAAAACTCCTTTATTAATTAAATCTTTTAATATTTTTTGTCTTCTAACTTTCTCATAGCTTTTAATTTTACTTTCCCTTAATGAGTAATAAAATTCTTCAATATTATAACCCTTGCTTTTTAGTTTTTCTTTTAAAAGTTTAACAACTTCTTTTTTCATTTCCAAGCGTTTTATTTTTTCGCCTATTTTTTCGCCATTGTGCTTTAAATCTTCAAGTTTAACAGGTTTTAAAACTTCGCCTTCTTTAATAAAAACTTGGTTTTGTTTAGAGTTTTTTATTAAATTATATTTTTTATTAACATTCATTCTCTACCTCCGTTAAATAGTAATATCTATGATAGCCACCAAAGTCTACTTGCTTTTGTGTTTCACTAATAGTTAAAACTCTGGCATACTTATAAACTGTTTCTCTAGCTTTAATTACTTTTAAAGCTTCTTTTTGGCTTTCGTAATGCCCTATAACTTCGCCTCTATATTCTAGTTTAACCATAAGCCACCTCTATTTCTTCAACAAAGGTTTCGTTATAGTATTGCTGTTGTTCTTCTGGCATTCCAAAGTCCCAGTTTGATATAACAACCATATTAGCTATTATAAGTGCTATTATAATTATGTTTTGAATTAACAATTTTATTTTAGCTTTCTTCATAATTACACATTGTCAGCCTCCTGTGGGCTTTCTTCTATTAATTTATCAGTTTCTTCATATTCAAAGTCTACGCAACTATTAACCGAACTCCAAAGAGTTCCATTTTCTTTGTTTTTAATATAAACATTTTTATCACTGTGAACTTTATAAACAGGCTTATCATTTATCATAATTGTTTCTTTAACTATACTCATTTTTAAAATCCTCCGTCAATTAAATATCTATATGGACTGCTTGTGCTATTTGGCAGTGCTGTAAGTAGACCTGTTCTATTGGTTCCATAAACTATAATTCCACTACCGTTTATTTGGTCTGTTTTGGTGTTCGATGTTTGAGCAAGTGCGTTACTGTCAGTAGGGTATGTTGAGCTTTCATATATAATTGTTGATAATGAAAAACAGCTGTAAAGGAAAAAAGCTCCAATGCTTGTAACACTGCTTGGTATGGTTAGTGGCTGGTTGAATGCGTTACAGTTGTAAAGGAAGTAAGCTCCAATGCTTGTAACACTGCTTGGTATGGTTAGTGGCTGGTTGAATGAGTAGCACTCTCTAAGGAAATAATCTCCAATGCTTGTACTTGAAAAATTACTAACAAGAGTATTTAAACCTTGATGGCTATAAATCCCATTCCATAATGTTGTGGTAGAACTAAAATAAGGTAAATCAGTACTTGTGCTTTCAATAAAAATATAATTAGTACCAATAGTACCCTCAGAGCCATCTGGTGTAATATTATTATAAGCAAGTGTTAAAATACCACTTACAGTAACACCATAGTGAGCGTGCATTCCTTTAAACTCATAAGTTTCAGTTTCATTGGTTAAGGTTATTGTAAAATTTTTAAGCGAACTTGTTGCACTTGTAACATCAAACTCAACTAAAACTTCTTTACTACCATTACCAGTTATTGTTGCCCTAGTATCAAGACCTGTTATTGTAATATCATAGGTTGACTTGTAAGTGTAATTGTTTTCGTATTCAGTTGTATTGTCCTTGTAAGTTAAAGGAATTGTTGCTCCTGTGAATAGACCACCACCACTCGTGCTAGGCAGTCCTCCACCCATAACTATTGCTACTGGACTTGCTACACCTTTTGCCATATTAACTTACCTCCTTAATTTTAAGTGTTCCTATTATGTCTACTGTTGGTTGATTAGTTGTGTAAAACTCTACTGCACCACTTATGCTATTTGTTTCTGCATAAGGCAATGCATCTAGCCAATCAATTTGACTGGCTTTGTCTACTACAAAATCTACCGTTCTATCCGCTGTTATACTTGCGTTACTATATGTGTATTTAAAGCCGTAAGTGGCATCTACAACCCAATTAGATTGTAATAGTGTTATTGTTTCTTGTACACCCTTTAAGCCTGTTATCTCTTCAAAAACATTTGAGTCATTGTATTTAATATCTTCAGCAAGTAAGCTAACTCTTGTTGTTCCATAAAGCTCCCATTTGCTTGTATCAAAATCATAATAATATTCAGCATATACATTATCTTCTAAGGCTTCTGGTAAAGGTATTAAATATAATTTATTAGATTTAATTTCTGAAGGAGTTAAAGCATCTAACTCTGCCTTGCTGGCTAATTTTGTCATTGTTAAACCTATAATATTTCTAGTTACAAAATTTTCTATTTGTCGCATAGTAGCTTTAAGAGCAGTTCCTGCATCATAAATATAAAGCTCTTGTTCGTTATCTAATGTGGCTGTTGTGTAAGGTAAGTCTTTATCAACTTTGCCACTTTCTAAATTATCAATATCTACTTCTGCTTGGTCTAATTTAGTTTCAACAACGCCTATTTTAGCTTCATTACTTTGACTTAAAACATTTAAGTTTGACAAGTTATCTAAAACATTGTCTGTAATTGTAGCATCAACTAGTTCTTGTGAGTTTTGAACAAACTTATCCAGTTGTATATTAATTGTTGTTGTGGCAACATTTGTAAGCTTTTCTTTTAAACCACTGTCAACCCAGTCTGTAGCTGTATATTGCCATATTTTGCTATTTTCTGTTATTCCGTCTTCTTCAAACGCAACAACCGCATAGTCAACACCAACATCTCCAACTGGCAATTCGCTAGGAACTGTATAATTGCCTAGCTTGTTTGTATAGCCATCATTTTCATTAATTGTGTTATTTATCACATTCGAGGCGGTTATATAACCCTCTAATGTAACAGCTTTGTTTTTAGAGCTAACTGCACTTACAACTATGTTTGGTAGCTCATAAGTCCAAAAGTTTTCGCTTTTTAACTCCATGTGCCTTAAATAAGGCACTTCTCTGGGCAAATTAAAATCAACTCGTAAAGAATATTCATTGTTAACACTGCTTTTTAGTTCTAAAACTGCAGTATCGCCTAATGATATCTTGTTTTGTTCATAGTTAGTTAAATTTAAAAAACTATCTGCCTCAATATAAATTTTTTTCATAAAAACTCCTTTAATTGTTTTTTATTAATAATGGATGATTATGCCTAAAGTAAGCATAAAATTTATTAAATGCACCAGAACCTCTATTAACTCCAATTAAGAAGTCTTCAGTTGCATCAGCTCTTACTCCTACTATTGCCCAACTATCTGAGCCAATAGGAAGTCCTGTTGCTAATATTTCATAAACATCGCCTGTTTTAGTGGCTGTAAATGTTGCAGTTGTTTCTGCGCCTCTTACAAAATCATCGTATAAACCATATTTTTGATTAGATGCGTATATTTTAAAGCTAGTATAATTTCTAGCATTGTTTATTAACATAGGACTATTTCTAGTAACGGCACTACCTACAATTATACTTTCTTTTGCAAAGTCGTTAATATCATATTGTGGTAAAGTTGTGTAATGCATTTGATAATTTAAACCTAATATTTCGTTTTGGTTTTTATCAAGGTATAGACCATTTCCAACATCGCTTGTAAATTTTATGTAATCATAATTAACATTATTAATTAAAAAATCTGCTTTGTGCCTTAGAACTATTCCTATAACAAAGTAAACTTTTAATTTTATTTCAAGGCTTTGTACATTGTCATTTATGTCTACACTTTCGGTTACTGAACCATTTTCAAATTGTGGATAAATATAATTTGTTCCAGTAAAACTTTGGTTTTCAGCAAAATATGTTTTTAAAATAGCCTGTCTTTCATATCCGTTTGTGTCAACATATATGACTGTAAGCTCGGTTTTATTGCTATATTGGTTAAGCCTGTCTATATCAACCAGCACATCAAAATTTAATTGCCTCATTCTTTCTTTTAAACTATCTGTTATTGTATATGTTTTTGATATTTCAGCAGTGCTTCCAGTAAACCATTTAATTACATCATAGCTTCTGCTAAAGCCTGTAGTATCTACAACCTCATTTAATTCTGTTTGAGTTTCTATTGAAGTTCCAACTTCTATTAATGGCTGTAAGTAATCTAAATCAGTATCATCATCATAAACCAAGTCCTGTGCCTCAGGTAATAATTTTATTTCATCAAAAGTTATGGTGTCTTTATCTTTTTTTTGTCTTAGCCCATACCTTAAAGACATATCTCTAACAGTTGAATTTCCTAAAGTGTATCTAACACCCTGCTCAACATCTTTGCTTTCAAAAAAGCCTGTAGTGTCTGGTACTATTTTATTTCCAACATATGCTTGATTTAAAAAGTTTAAGTCAAAGTTTAAAGTTCTTAGCCCTGTTATAACACTTGAATTAACTATAGGTGGGTTTAATATGTCGGTACTGTTAATTAGAAAACCCTGTGCCCTATTAAAACCGTCATGATTGTTTAAGAAAAGGTTTAAAAATTTCTTTTCCGCAAAATCGCCTTTAACAGAAGTGTCGTTTGTTTCATTGTAGCCTCTAACACTTGGTTTGTAAGGGCTAAATATACAATAGTCTTCATATATCTCATTTCTTACTAATCCCTTTCCTACCTCTACATCTGTAGGTCTATTAATTGTATTAACTCCAACAATGTCGCTTATAATGTTTTTATCTCTTGTTAAAGTGTATTCCGCAATTACAACACCGTTGTTTTCTTCAATATCTCGCTTAACTATTTTAAATTTTGTATCAGCATCTATAACTCCTAAGTCAAACGCATCATCTATACTATTGTGCCTAAATCTTTTTATAATTTGCATCGAATTTGCCTGAGTTGCTTTATTTATTGCATTTTTTATAACTTTAGAACTCTCATTAATTCTATTGGCCACATTTATATTAATTGTACTATCAACATTGTTTTCAATAAATGATATTGGCTTAACATTAAACCTATTGCCTTTTTGAAGTGGTATAAACTCAATTTGCATTACATAGTCAAATAAATCTGTTATAGGTGTTGTAAACCCTATGTCTTTTATAAATTCTTGCCAAACTAATGAATTAAATATAGAATCCTGCTTTTGTATTTTTTGAGCAAAATTAGTAACATCTTCGGCGCCTATTGTGTACTTTAAGGTATTCATTGTACTTGGCGAACCATCTATAGGAGTGTTAACAGGTAATATGTTCCATTCTTGGCTTGATATAATATACTCTGTAGCATCTTTTTCTTCATTTGTTGGTTTATACTTAACGGTTGCTTTTAAAAGCTTGTAAATAGGTAAGTCGGTCTTAAAAGTTGCTTGTGCCTCATCCAACACCTTATCCAAACTTTCTATGTGTTTAAACCAGTCAACTCCGGCAACATAATAACTTTGATTATCTACTATATTATTTGTAGTCACTTGTGCATTTGCTGAATAATTCCTTATGTCTTTATTGCACTCGTACTCATCATAATTTGACATATCAACGCTTATAACATTTGCTTTATCAAAGAAAGTAATATCTAAAACCTTATTATCGCCTTGTGTATTTATTAGCTTAGGGCTTCCGCCTATTAAGCTAAATATTTCACTAAGTGCCTCAAAATAAGTTCTGCCTTCAAAAACAAACTCCGGTACATCTGTATAATCTGTTAACTTTTCTTTTAAAGTGTCAGTCATTAATGGCAAAATGTCAACATTACCACCACCAGCTTCAAACTCACTTGTTATAATTCTAGTATCTAACAGCCTGTCTACTGTTTCAAAAGGCGTTAATAAATTTAACCTTTTTACAACATCTAATAAGTTTGCATATTGTTTAGCGCCAATTAAAAAGTTATTAAATGATAAATTAGAACACATAACGGTTGAAAGCTTGTGTACCAACTCTACTAAGTGAACTGTGTGTAAGTATATTCCATTTTCCTTATCAAAAAGAATAACATTTGTTTGTGCAACATACCAATTAAGCTTACCATTAAGTGCAACCCTACTCCAAGCTCTAATAGGCTCTCTATTTTCACTTTTAAAAACAAACTCTGCAATATCCATTTCAATATTTTCGTTTTCGCTTATTTTTATATGCTCCGCATTTAATATATTAAACTCATTTCGCCTATTAACATCAATGTATTCTATAACCTGTATCAAAGTGCACCCTCCGTTCTATTGTTTCTATTAGCTATCATTGTAAAATCTTTTAAATATTGTCTTTGCTTTTCTTGCATTTTAATGTCGTAGTTATTATCTAATACATCTAAAGCTACTTGATAACCACTTACTGCCACACCTGCAAGTGCTCCATAAACACCGCCAACCTTAAAACCTATTGCAATATTCGCACCAATTCCAATAAATTGACTTATGTTTTCTAAACTTTGCTGTCTTCCTCTTTGACCTGTGTAGTTTCCAATTCTGCTAACAGCGTCTGTAAGAGCTCTTTTTCCTAGTCCTATAACCGCCGCCTTAACTAATCCAGCGTTTGAGTTATCTACTTTGTCTTGTGAGCTCACTTCATTGTTTCCTTGTATCTGCTCATTATACTGCGTAGGTCGCTTGGGGTTATCTGTTACTACATTTATTTCATAACTTCTCATACTTGTACCCACCTTGCGTCAAGCCTTGTTATATCAAAACTAGCTTCTTTAAGCGGTGTCATACTTTCATCATAGTATTTAAACTCTTCTGTAAACTGTCCACCACTTGCATTTGCATAATACCCTTTAAACTCTATTGTCACATTTGCTACAGGGTTAACAGTTGTTGGACTTGGTCCTTCAAAAGCTGGCATAATTTCGCCCTGAGTTGCTGTAACTGTTCCTGTTCCACCACTTAGACCGTCATAGTTATTAATAAATGTTACGGTAAAGTCATTTGGCGTTACACTTATTTTTATATCTTTATCCCCACTTGAACCCTCTGGTAATTGAGTTATTGTTTGTGGGTTTTGTGGGTCTGTTACATCTAGCCATTCAACAAAAGTATATCCGCTACTTGTAAAAGGGTCTAAGAAAAACACTGCTTCTTCCGTTGTATATTGGCTTGCATTGCTTGAGTTATTTCCTGCAAACTGCTCAATACCGTTAACTGTGCCCATTAATAAGTCGTAACTTATATCAAAAAACACTAAAGGCTGTTCTGGGAATTCTGCTTGTTTTTCCGCCACCTCTCTTTCAACTAATAAAGGTGCAGGAGTTCTAAATGTAACAGTTTTTTTAATTGGCTTACCTAAATCATAGTTAGGCGTTACCGCCTCTATTAACACTTGTCTTTCTTTGTTTTCTTCTCCAATTTTTCGCCTTAAAACAAATATTTTATTTTCTTCCTCTTCGCCAGCTTCCATTTGCTCTAAAACATTATTAAAATTACCTTGACTTCTATAAAATGTTAATGTATTACCAAAAGACCTGTTTTTTAAAAAGTTTGTAATCTCTTTTGTGTTAATTGTTTGAGAAGGGTCTAAAACTTTACCCACATTTAACTCAACACTTACTCTTTCTAGTTTTTCAAAACTATTTTCAACTCTTAACTCAACTAAAAGCGTTTTATCTTCCGTATTCAATTCTATATCATTTTGCAAGTCGCTTAATATTAATTCTTTTCTAGTTTCCTCTATGTCATAGCCTTCCACCTCTTCAATTAAAGCGGATTTTAATTCTGCTGTTAAATTTGGTTGACTTCCTATGTCTTGGCTTTCTATATAGTTTGGTCTTACATAATACGCAATGCTATTGCCCATCTCAACCGTTGACAGCCTGTAGAAAACAGTTAAAGAAACTTTTACATATCTTGCTCCATTTAACAACAATGGTGGCTCTGTGCTGTCTATAGGGCTTGAGTTAAAAGCATAGTAATATTGCTTTGTATTGTAAGTAAAGCTACCTCTATTGCCTATTAAACCTCTTTTACAGTCTTCTATTGCCTCAAACCTACTTGCAAACTTGTCGTCTACCTTAATCATAAATTCAAGCCTAACAGTGCCGTCCTCGTCATAAACACTTTCAACTGGTTGTATTTTTCCAATAAAAGAGCTATACTGCACTGGTACATATGTGTTTTCTTGTACAGAAAACTTATTGTTAGGGTCAGCTTCAACAAATTTAAATGAATTCATATCAGCTTGCACGCCTTCATATATTAAATAGCCTGCAATAAAATCACTTCCAAGCTGGCTTTGTATAGTATTTATTATTTCTTTTTGTAAACTCATTTTAACCCCTTCGCATTGTTCCTGTTAATGAATATGTTATCAATTCTTCTTTTTGCCCTCTTGTTCTGCCTAAGCTTTGGTCAAGCCTAGTATCTCTGTCTGGTGTGTTTGCATACTCTGCTAATCTATCTCTTGTAGCATTTAAATTGTTTATATGCCCGTTTAAATAAGCTGTAATATGTGCAGATATTGCTGTGCTTGTTAAATCAATAAAACCTTGATGTCTTTTACTATATCTAGTGCCTTCTTGTAAATATTGCAAGTAGAAAGCCCTTGAGCCGTCATAGTAGACCCTAAAACCATTGTGTGTTGGCATAACACTAATTGCATTAAATGCCAAGTTGCCAGTGTCTTTAGGTGCTATGTCTCTAGCTAATAATAAAGCATCTTGCATTAATTGGTTATCCACAAAATATTACCTTTACCTTTCTTTTGTTTTGTTTTCTTCCATTTAACCTAGTATGGTCTTGTTTTTCTATAACTCGCTGTATAAGGTTTTCTCCACCTTCAATTATTAACTTATCGCCTTTATTAAATTGCCAGTTCTCGCTAGTCTCTATTACATAGCTGCCAGTTTGCACTATCCAACTTTGAAAAGCGTTAAACTCTTCTTTAGTCAAGCCTTCGCCATTTGAGTATTTAAACCTAAATTCAACACTATCGGCAAAAACAGGTGCATTTATGCCAGCACTTAAAACTTCTTTGTATTCGCCAAACTCTCTATATTGCCCTATTTTATTCTGTCTCATATTTATAAACACCTCTATACATAATTCCGCTTTGCTCTAAAATGTCCTTAACAGATGTAGGTATATGGTCATTTGCTTTTATATCTCTTCGCATATTTGTTTCAAAATCAAATTTGCCTTCGTCCGACATTCTATCAATGTCTGTTCTAATACTTGCCCTTACATGAGCTAATAATGCCTTTGCTAAATATTTTCTTAAGTCGTGGTCTCTGTCTAGTTTGTATTGTTTAATTTTTAAGTTATTTGACTTATTTTGTTTGTTCGCACTTCTAAAAATGTACTCATATAACTTATCACTTATTTCATATAAAAAGGCATTAACTTCATTATCACTTCCAAGCTCTTCACTTAAAACAATGTTTAATCGATTGTTAATATAATCGTCCTTTATTATATACATTTCTTCCGCTTCGTCATATTTTAACTTAGCATCTGTAAATGGTAATGTTTTTAATGTAAATTCCATAATTCTCCCTTTTATATAAAAACTAGGCGAAAGGCTTAGCCAATCGCCCTAATTTTTATTAATTATTTAAGCCGCTGTAACTTCAGCACTACCAATTTTGATAGCTCTGTTGTTAGCATCAACTTCAACAACTGTAATGAATGTTCCAGTAGCCGCAGTAATATCTGCAGTACCGTCCCAAGCTGTCCAGCCTGTTGTAAGTTCTGTTAGTGGTGTAACCGCTGTCGCAGCTGTATCAACCTTATAAACATAAGAATTGCCACTTTCTAAGTCTTCCGTAACTGTAATTAAAGTGTCGCCACCTGTTGAGCCAGCTTCACTTGCAACAGTTAACTCAATTAGTTGAGTTTTAACTTCTGCACCATAAGCTCTAGTAAGTTTATCCCAAGAAACAGTTCTGGCTTGTAGTGCACTAGCACCAATATGCTTGCCGTCTTGTAATGGGTTAAAGTCAGGCATTACTGACCACTCGTCGCCTGCTTGTGCATAATCTGTTGAATATACAACAACTTCAGTAGGTAAGCTTAAGTTATCGCTTACAATAACTTGTACCCCTCTAATCATATTAACAACACCAGTCATAGCTCTTTCGCTACCAACTTGTGATGCTGTGTTTGAGTATTGTTCATCAGTTAAAAGCAATGTCTCTGTATCAGTAGTAATTGCTACTCTAATTGTTTCTTTGTCAATACCTCTTTTAGTAAGGTTACCAACCATTTTAGCAATTTCAGCGTAAACATTTGAAACAGTTAAAGCAGTTGTGTTACCGTAAGCATTACCTTTTTCAATTTGTGATACAAAATCAAGTTCTCCTGCTTTTTGTAGTCCATAACCTGCACTAATTAATCTTTGAGCCCTAACATTGTCAGGTATTGCATTTGACTCAAAGTCATCAATAAGCTCGTTAATAGCTCTGTTTTTGTTTACTAATACATTTTCATAAGTAGTACCACTTGTTGTTAGGTTAATACCTGCAACAACATCATAGTTACCTACTACAACTTCATCATCTCTTACAGGAATTTTAATCGCCCCTGCTAAAGGGTCTCCTGTGTAATCTCTACCAGAATGGTTTTCACGTAACCCTAGTTTCTTTCTAGCAATAGCTAGTATGGTTTTAGCATATCTTTCTTGTAGTTCGTGCGTACCATTAGTTGGTAATTTTGGATTTGCCATTTAATTTTCTCCTTTAATTAATTTTTATGCCTTTCTTTTCTTGTATAATTTTCTCCCAGCCCTCAATATCTTTAGCAACTGGTGTGCTAGTTGTTGGAATAGCTGTTTGAACGCTCTTTTGAGCCATATACATTTTTGGGTTTTCTTCAATTTGCTTTTTAGCATATTCTTCAAAATTATCTTCGCCACTTTCTTCAAACATAACTTGTAACAGTTTTTGTTTTATCTTTTCTTTTACGCCTAATTCTAAGAATTGCTTTTGGCTCTTTAAAGTATCGTAGTCAGCATACTTTTCATTTACCTCTTTTAACTTGTTCTCAAGCTCCTCATCTTTTGTTTTAGCTGTTTTAACAAATTCTTTAAGGTCATCTACTTTTTCAAACCCGTTTTCTTTTAAAAACTCGCCTATAATTTTATCATTATCTGGCTTGTTTTTTGCAACAATGTTATTAATCTCTTGGTTTGTAGCATTTGTTAATTCTTTTGCTAAATCCTCGTACTTAATTTCATCATCACTTTTGTGCTTTTCAATAAGTTCTTTAATGTTATTGAATTTCATAATTACCTTCCTTTTTAAGTTGTAAGCCAACTTGCCCATGTATTGTTTGCCCCATAGCGGGCAATTTATATTAAAGCCTTTCGGCGTTTAATCATTTAAGCTGTAACATAAAACATCTACAATTCATTCTTTCTCTTGGTGGTAGCTTTGGGTCGCTAGGATACATTGCCTTTCCATTATCAAGCCTAAACTCCTCATATAGCCCAACAGTTTGACCATTGGCTCTACTATGTGAAGTCCTAACTTTGCTGTCGCCCTGTGTAACCCACCTCTTTCTTGTATAACCTTTTGCTTCGGCATATTCTAACTTAGATGCTTCCATTTCTCCGTGTATCTGTGTTTCTACCGCTCTTTTAACCCTAGCCTGCGTCCAAGTAAACTGTCTTTCTCGTTTTTTTTTACTCCATTTATTATCTAAGTAATCAGCAACTTCTACTTTTTTGTTCTTCGCCCTAATCACATCGCCTCTTAAATCATTAACCAATTTATTGTCAAACAACTTGTTTTCCCTGTCAATTCTTCTTCTTGCGTTTTTCTTGTATGTGTTAAAACCACTTGCTAGTAAGTAAACAGATATTGTTTCAAGTGGTTCTGGTATAGTGTCTTTTTCTATACTCTTTGCTGTTTCAAAAACATTTTTTGCTGTCTTTAATGGGCTTCTGTCTAATATCAGCCTTACAGCATTCCTTTCATTGTTTTGTATAATGTCGGTAATAGCACTTGATAAGTAATTAGCTGTTAATGCAATTTGATAAACCTCTTCGCTAAAATTGAATTGGTTTAATATTGCACTAATTTCTGATTTGGTTGTCGCACCTTCTTCTGCTATTCTATTAAGTGCAAGCCTTATCTTTCGCTCCTGCGACCTTCTAACACTTTTGCCCGTTAACTCTTCAAGCTTTAAATAAAAACCGTCTAGCCACCTGTTTTTAAACTTCTGTGTCGCCATCAATAACCTCTTCATCTTCTTCTTCGCTTATTGGACTAGAAAATATACTTTGATTTTCTCTCTCCTGCTCTGCTAATGATTGTGATATCATATCTTCCGCTTCTTTATCTGTAAAACCTAGTATTTTAGTTAGCAGGTATTTTTTAGAATAGATGCCGTCTTTAACTAAGTTCCTAGCATTTTCAACTTCACTTTGCTTATCAACTGCAACGCTATCATCAAAAAACACTTCTATCTCCACTTTATCAATATCAACATTAATGTCGCCTAACTCATTACCTAATACTAATATAGCCTTAGCCATTCTTTTAAGACCAGCTTCTGTTATCTTTCTATCCGCTTCAATGCCCATCCACTTTTCATTGTTAGCCGTTTTAACGCCTGTTGCGGTGGTGTTTATTATACCGCTTTTAAACTCATATTTATTTTTACCTAATCGAGCCTTAAACCCTAGTATAGCAAGTTCATTGCTTATTCCTTGACTTATCTTCTCTTCTCTTAACTCTGGGTTTGATGCGAATATTTTGTCTCTGTTATCATTGTCTCCTGCCATATTAGGCATAGACACAAACACTTCAGTATCCCCGTCAAACTTCTTATAGGTTCTATTAGCCCCAGAAGCTTCGCCTAACTCAACATATTCTTCAGTTAGTGAGCTGTCTATTATAAGCCTGCTTTTGCCGTTTGTAAACTCTGTGTCATAGCTGTCATACTTATTGTCTAAGTTCTTTAAAGTATCTATTGCGTTTGCAAATATAGATATTCCATAGGGGCTGTCTATGTCATAATTGTTTACAATGTTTGGTGCAAACCTTTGGAATAGTGGAACAGGGCTATCTATCACTTCGCTTTTGTATGCACCTGTTACTTCGTCAAATTTTAATGCTTTTAAAATTTCATCCGGTAAATAATCGGATGCATTAGCTCTTTTGCCTAGTGTTGAAGGCTGGTCGCTTTTAAAAACATAATGCTCTACATAGTATTGCTCATCTCTAAAAATGTGATGCTGTAAATGCGTGTATATAACTTTAGTTTTCTTGTTATCTTTTTGCTCTAATCTTTCAGACTGTGTTATTGTAACAATTCCGTTTACTAATTTATTCGTGTAGCTTGTAATTACGCCTTTTTTGCCATTTATAAAATCTAAAACTACCTTGCCGTTGTCTACATACTCTGTTAAGTAACCATTACCTAAACTCTTGCTTAGCTCTAAAAACTTAATGAAGTTGTTATTAAAGTAATTATCTTGCAATACATTCTGCAAATAAGCATCTGCCTCTTTATTATTTGAAGCAAAAACACCGCTATTCTCGTTATACTCAAGTTTTGCAAAGTCTTCACAAACTTGCTTAGCCATTCCCAGTGTTCGCTTTTCTTTGTCTATAAGCTTATTGTTTAAGCCATTAACCCTGTAAAAATGAAAGTCGTTAACATTCCCTCTGTACCAACTAAGCCACTTTTCAACCTGCGTGTAATAATCGCCTACTACAACATTGTAACCTTTGTTATTAAAAAACTGTACTATATCGTTATATATCATTTAGCATTCTCCCTTGCTTCTGTAGAATTTTAATCTGCATTGCTTTTAAATAATTCATTATGGAATATTCAAATGCATCTAGGCTATCATTCCAATCAGTTGTAGCATCATCTTTTCTTACTCCGTTTTTATCTCTACAAGCGTCTTCAAACGCCTCTATTAAATGTTTACATTTTTTATTTATTCTTAACGCATCAGCACCAATTAGTATGTTGCCAAACATAATTCTTTCTTCAATGGCACTTTCGCTTTTCTCAAACCTTTTAGTCTTATTAACCGCTTTAATTATTATGTTACTAATTCCATGTGTTGCGATATAAGTTTTAAACATCATTTGTATTCCTTTATCAGCACTATCCACATAGCCAACTACTGGCATTTTGTATTTACTAACAACGGCTTGTAGGAAGCTCATTGTTTGCTCTACACATTGTACTGGGTCATATTCATTGCCTTTAATAACTCCTGTAATAGTGCTGTGTAATTCTCGCTTTTTGTTGTCTATAACTAAACTTTCTTGCACTACCATTCTTTCATAACCTAAACCTATAAATGAGCAATTAACTACAAACTTATCGCTATAACCAATATCTATTCCCACTTGTATGTGATTTATAAACTCAGCCTTATTTATCTCGCCATCAAATGTAAATTGACTTCTATTAAACCTTTTGTATATCCTTCCACCTAAAGCTATGCTCTCGCCTAAGTAAATGTGTCTATACTGCTCATCATCAATAAGCTTTAACGCTTCTATCTCTCTAAGTGCTATCTCTCCTATCCATTGCCTTTGCAACTCTATAGGGTGGTAATTGTAATTAACAAATATATAATTAACATCATCTCTTTTACGCATCTTGTCTCGGTACTCATATACCCAGTGACTTTTCTGCTGTGGTGGGTTCCACTCTTGGAATGTATGAAAGCGGTCTTTTTTACCCCTTAAAAACGAGCTGTTAACTTGCTGTATACAATAATTGCTTTCAAACTGCGTTATCTCAAAATACCATAGCGCCCTTATTGTATTACCAGGCGTTGGCGTCTTACCTTTTATGTTCTCATAGTTTTTGCTTATGTTGCCATAAAACCTTGCTCGGCTTCCATTAGGCAACTTTATCCATAGATTATGACCAAACGGATAATGCTTGCCCTGTGTTAATTCTATGCCTAGTCTTTTAAATGCCGTTATTAACTCATTGTATGTACTATCCTTATGGTCGCTGTAATTCTCTCGTAATACTATTATGTCTGTGTTAGGCTGTAACATTATTAATGCTAACTCTATGGCGTTTGTAGAACTTTTAAAACCTGCCCTGCCACCTTCTGTTAAATTGTGTAAACTTATATTTTTGTGATAGCCTACAAATACAGGACTTACATTATCGCTTAACTTAACTGTCGCCATTTAAGTCATCCACCACTGTAACATTAAAATTAGCTAATGCTTCAGTAGCTCCGTCTTTTTGGTCTAAGTACTGCTTGCCTAACCATATTAGCATTGTAGCATTTCCGCCTAATGCACTTTTATACTGTGCTCTCCTTAAGCTGCTTTTCGCATTTTGCAAACTTCTTTTATAAACCCGACAAAACTTATCGTCTCTTTGCAGTGTTCTAACAGATATATCTTTTTTTGCACTTAATACTCCAGCTATCTCTTCTTGAGTACACATAATGCTTGCAAGCTCTTCTACTAGTGCATAATCTATTGTTTTTTTAGGTCTTCCACCTTTATTTGTAGCCATATGTTGCTCCTGTTATGTTTTTATAACTTTAATTGTGGGACTTTGCGGAGTTGCACCGCCTTATACTGTTTGTCCCAAGTGCTAGTCTTTCCTAGCAGTAATTATCATTTTATGCGAACAAATTGTCGCTGGAGCTAGTAACAGGACTTGAACCTATAACCTGTGGTTTACAAAACCACTGCTCTTCCTTTGAGCTATACCAGCATATTGACGGTGGTAAAAAATGGAATAAAAACCACCGCCGTGTAAGTTTTTAACCTTACATAATATTATACTAATGAGCACGTCTTATTATGCAAAAAAGATGGTTTTACCCATCTCTTTTTTTTATTTATTAAATATTTTTTTTGGCAAATGCTTTTTGTAAGACGTAAAGTCTTCAACAAACTCCAAAGCTTCCTTAACAGCCTGTGCCTGTACTTTGCTTGTAACTCTTAGTAAGGTTGTGTTCTTTCGGTAAAATAATAAGCCTCTATAAGTCATTTCTAATGAGTATTCCTTTTGCCCTTTTACCTCTTTTTCTTTTAGTTCTAATTTGTAGCTTTTCATTTTCATAATCTTTTCTCCTTTAAAATAATATTTGATTTACTCCTTTTTTTATTTTTTTATATTTCATAAATATTCATAATACAGCCTTCGTTATTTATGTCAACGCTAAAAATTTTTTGATTATTATAAGCCTTTTGAATTTTTCTGGCTTCCTTTAGTGTCATTTTTTTAGATGAATTATAATTAGCTTCGGGGTATTCTGACTTATTATAACTTAATACAATATATTTTTTCATTTTATAACCTACCTTTTAATTATTTGTAAAGCATTTTTATTAAGTTTTTATTAAAATGTCATTTCTTTCCATAATCTTTTCTCCTATACTCATCCACTATCTGTGGCTTATTGTTTAAATAAAATCTTTTTGACTATAAGGGTCGCCCTCACAGTCCTTGTCATTTTGATACTGCTCATTAGCCTCTTCTTCAAAATACTCGTGTAGTTCTTCTTTGAAGTACTCCATAAGCTCTGGGAGCTCCTGTATATCTAATGTTTCTATCATTAAATTAATCAGCCTTTCTACAGGCTTACTTTCCCCTTTCTTGCACTTTGCTATATCGTACAAGATATGCTCGAGTGCTTGATTAACATCTTTCCAGTCTACTTCATAAGTAAATTCTATGTCTTTGTAATTTAATTCCATTTTTTAACTCCTTAATATTCCTCTGCTACCTTTTCCTGGGCATTGAATATTTGAATATGTAGCACCCCTTAGATTAGCACCACTTAGGTTAGCACCCCTTAGATTAGCACCACTTAGATTAGCACCACTTAGGTTAGCATAACTTAGTTCAGCATAACTTAGGTTAGCTCTTTTTCCTCCCTCATTAGTTAACCATTTTTTATGGTTTTCTAAAATAATTTCCAATTCTCTGTGTGTATTTTTTTTCATAATCTCTCCTTTTTTATTTTA
>Ga0136558_1000502_pt1 | contig 21619 bp, 24 predicted proteins | sample AntRauTorckE6833_FD_101391 | JGI IMG/M metagenome (GOLD analysis project Ga0136558, IMG submission 101391) | Saline lake microbial communities from Rauer Islands, Antarctica - Metagenome Torckler E6 #833 | ecosystem: Environmental > Aquatic > Non-marine Saline and Alkaline > Saline | place...
ATAAAGTTTTAAATAATAAATTAGGTAGGTTTTGGTCAGATCGGTTAACCAGGGCCTACCTAATTTATATATATTAGTTCACGAAACTAGAGGATGTGAACGTCGATTTTTAGAAAGACGTATAGGTTAACCTAGTTTTCTTAATGATATATATATTGAATTCCTACTAATGGTGTTATCAATGGATCTTTGGTTATAGTACTTTCTTTAAAAAGGGAAATTTCACTGATATAAGGTAGAATAAGGTAACTACTTCCTGAAAAAGGAAGTTTCCCACACGTTGTTTCAAGGCGAAACAAGTTGTTTCAAGGTGTTTCAAGGTGTGAGCACACGTTGTTTCAAGGTGTTTCAAGGTGTTTCAAGGTGTGAGCGCACGTTGTTTCAAGGTGAAACAAGTTGTGGGAAATTAAATAGGAGGGGTATTATGGTAATAACTACAAAATTCGACATAGGAGACAAAGTGAAGATCAAGGGTAAGGATTTTGTTTACAAAGTGAAGAAGATTGAGATTGACGAGAATAACCAAGTTAAATATTGGATTCAATCTGATACATCACCACTATGCGGAGCCAAGCCAGAAATGTTAACTGAGGGGGTATAGTCATGGCTGAGAATACAAATACATCTAGGAGAATCAGAATGAATCGGAGATGTTACAATTGTCGTAAGAATAAGTCAAAGCACCAAATAAGTAGAAAGAAAATCGTTTGTGGAATAGATTATGCAACTAGACATAGGGATATGGTTTGTGATGCTCATAAACGAACAGGTGATGCAGATGTAATAAAATATGAAAAATCATTAATGAATATGTATAGTGAGGAGGATGAAAGGGCATGAGAGGTAAAGGAATATTCTGTGAAGGCAGTGAGGATTTATCAATGACTGAACAGGAACAGAGTGAAGATAAAGAACCACACAGGGGTAAAGAGTATGGGGTAAGAGTCTACCATCATGGTTCACACCCAAATATAATGAAGTGTAAAGAATGTTGGATAGCTACCAGAGCTGAATTCATACAGGAGGTGGCAGATGATGAGCAAAGACAATCAGGTGACAGCATACCTAAGTGATGATGCGTTTGAATTTGTTCAGGCTGTCATGACTACAGCTGGAGGGGTTTCCAGATCTGCAGCAATTGAGTTAATAATTAACAATCAGGCTAACGGGACAGACTTGCCAGCAATCCGTACAGCTAGAGAAAAAGTACAAGAATAGCCTTAGACCTCAGAGTTGTTGACTCTGGGGTTTTTATTGTGAGATAAGGTTGACTAAAGAGGGATATGGTGGTTTTTCATGGAAATACTTAGTGTAGGAGGTGAACATGATGGCAAAACGTGAAGTACAGAATGAGAGGTTGCGACATATTGAGGCATTTGAATATTATTACTCATTGGGGGAGAAAAGGAGTTTAAAGAAAGTAGCTGAACGGTTTGACGTCGGGTTACGCCAAGCAGAAACCTGGTCTAGTAGTTTTGATTGGCAAGATAGAATTAAGGAACGAGACCGAAAAGTTGGGGAACTGCTGGCAGAACAGAACATTCAAGCGATTGCTAAGGCGAAGACGGAGTACCGAGAAGTCATAGAAGAGCTAATCAATAGGTTTAAAGCCAAGCTAATCAGCAATAAAGACGCTAATCTGGTTAATTCAGTGAGTAGCCTGGAAAAATTGGTTAAATTGGACATGTTACTCATGGGTGAAGCAGATAGCAGAAACGAGGAAGTGTTAACTAAGAAGTTAGAGGACTGGTTGTAATGCACAGCACAAATGATATTATTGCTAGACGTAAAGGGATATGGGATAAACATCAGGACATTACTACAGACAGAGAATTCAGACAATCAATAGCACATGCCATAACGCGAGATGATGAACAGGGGGAGAAGTTTAGGCAAGAGATCCAAGAGAAGCCCTGGAAACTTATTGAGATGATATTCGTTGTCGTCAATAAAGATAAGGAAACCGTACCGTTGTTCTTGAATAAGGTGCAGCAACAGTTCCGTGATAAGTTATACCAGGCTATTGAGGAGTATGATCAAGGAAAACGTAACCATTTGAAGTTCCTCATACTTAAAGGCCGACAACAGGGGTTTACGACGTATATCACAGCAGAACAGTTGGCTAGGGCTATTATTACCCGTAACTTTGCTGGTTATACCATGGCCCATGAGAATGAAGCCACATCTGGTATCTTCCAGAAGCATGCCAAGTTTCCTTATGACCAAATACCAGAAATTATGAAACCTCATGAGAAGTTTAATAACAAACGGGAATTCCTGTTTGATAACATCAACTCTGCATGGGGTATATCTACAGCTGGAGGTAAGGACAGTGGGCGAAGTAAAACATTATTCTTCTTCCATGGTAGTGAGTCTGCATTCTGGGATAACTTCGAGGATATCATGGCAGGGCTAGGTGAAGCATTGGCTGATGGGGCTATCGAGATATTAGAGTCCACAGCTAACGGGTATAACCATTACAAAGGATTGTGGGATGATGCTATTTCTAACGAGAATAACTATGAACCTTTATTCTTCGAGTGGTGGCAGACACCAGAGTACAGATTGAAGTTTGAGAACGATGATATCGAATCACAGTTTAAAGACTGGGTTGATAACTGGGAGAACGGCGATGACCCAGAATTCTTTGAGAAATTACATTGGTTGAAGGATAGTAAAGGGCTTGATTGGCAGCAGTTATATTGGTACTATAATAAGAAGCAAGATAAGAAGGATAAGTTGCCGCAGGAGTATCCATGTACAGCTGAGGAAGCGTTTCTACAGTCAGGCAGGCCGTACTTTGATACAGCTAAGATTGAGAGGTTGTTGGTTCAGTTACCAGATAGAGAAATCTTCGAATATAGACGTGGTGGCATGATTGAGATATATGAAGAGGTTGAACCTAACGAAGACTATGTGGCAGGTTGTGATGTAGCAGAAGGTATAGAGGGCGCTGACAAATCATCTGCAGCATTTTATAGAGTTTCAGATTGGGAGCAAGTAGCTAGGGTTCATGGTACCATCCAACCTAATGCATATGGTAAGGTGTTAGCTGAGGTAGGGGAATACTATAATTGGGCGTATTTGGCCGTAGAGAACCTTAATCATGGATGGGCCGTACTTACTACACTCAAGGATCAATGTGGTTACCCTAACTTGTATTACACTACTAATATCAAGAACCGTGATGATGATAAGACCAAGAAGATGGGGTGGACTCCAACTGAAGCATCTAAGTATTTGATGCTGGATGAGTTGCGTGATGCTATCGATAATGAGGAGTTGGGTGTTGTAGATAAGGAATTCCTCAGACAGTTGAGAGAGGTCGTTTATGACGAGAAAGGTAAAGTATCTATCAATGGTAAGGACTTAGTAGTAGCTCATGCCATAGCATGGCAGATGAGGAAGTATTGGCACAATGGTATGGTTGTTGAAGACGAAATCGGTTGGGACACATGGTAAAGGAGTGATGATAATTGGGCTTACCTACATTGATATTAGACTTTGATGGAGTTATCCATAGTTACACGTCAGGTTGGCAAGGGATAGATGTAACACCAGATCCACCAGTTGAGGGTGTTAAGTCTGCTATTAACGAGCTGAAGAAACATTTCCGCGTTGTAGTTTATTCTAGTAGATGTCACCAAGAAGGTGGAATTGAAGCCATAAGAAAATATCTATTGAAACATGACATTTGGGTTGACGCGATAGTTGATAAGAAAGTGCCAGTTGTAGCTATGGTCGATGACAGAGGAATTACATTTACAGGAGAGTGGTCTGAAGAGTTTGTTGAGCAAATTAAACATTTCAAAGCGTGGTACGAATAATTAGGAGGTGGTCGCATGAGTAAAGAAAAAGATCTGATGGATTTTATTAATAGGGGCTGGATGTTTTATGAACATGATGGTTATAACGCCAAGTATATCACCGAGAAAGATTTATTTGATGAAATCAAGATGGTGTTTAACCCAATACCAAAGATAGTTAATATAATGGCAGCATTGACCATGCAGAAAAAGGTGTCTCCTAAGGTAACGGATGAGGGAGATGAGCAGGGTCAAGCTAAATTGGTTAAGTTAGAGCAGTATTGGGAGGATAACGATTTCCAGACGTTTAAATACGCACTGATTAGGGCCTTGATGTTGTGCAAGGAAGTTTACGTTGAAGTCCAAGAACAGAATAATGGTGAGGAAGTATTATTTACCTTACATGACACAAGAAAAGTAGAAATTAAGAAAGATGGCAGTAAGATCATATATGCGAAGATAGATGGCGTAGTGGAAGAGTTTGATCATGCTAGCGGGGAGTTTCAGGAAGTTAATGTAATCAAGGAGTACTATGATATCCCAAGTAAGCGCGAGATTATTGAAACTAAGGGCGGGGTAGAGCAAGAACCGATTCCTTTGTTGTATGACAGAATCCCGATTGTGGAGTTCACTACTGACTATGACCTGAAACCGCTATATGACAAGATAGATAAGTATAATGAGCTTGATGCATTCTTGAATAACATATTCTTCATCCATGGCGACCCAATCATATGGGATACACTGTCAGGCAAGAGGATGAAGGAGGGCACTAAAGAGAAGATGAAAGAAAGCCGTGGTAAAGCACTGAAGTTGCTGCACTTAGGGCAGGAAGGCAAGATGGGATATCTAGAAATGCAGGGTAATATAGCCAAGCTGATGACAGAGGAAAAGAAGGAAGTCAAGGATATAATCGCCAATGAATATCCAGAATACATTCTGTCAAATGTGTTATCTCAAGGTAACCCATCAGGGGAGACTCTGAAGGTTATTGCTATCGAGATTATATCCAAGATCAACAGTTTGAGAGGGGACTTAGACGAAGGTGTCCAGAGTTTAGATAATCTGGCGCTGGAGATGCAAGGTGATACCGAGATCAAGCACAATGTGGACTTTGGATCGATACTACCAAGCAATATGAAAGAGACTATGGAAATTGTTACCAAGTTAGTTGCAGCTGGGCTTATGACTAAGGGGACAGGTGTTAAGAAATTCCCTGAACTTATTCCAGATGCAGAGGAGGAAATCAAGGAGTTAGAGGAAGAACAGAAGAAGGAAGTACAACGGTTTATGTCAGAAATGAGTGAGCATGATGCTGATACACAAGATAGAGAATAGGTTAGTTGAAGAGAAATATGTAGCCAAGTATGTTAGCATGTTAGACGATTTACAGGTGGGCTTGACCAAGGAAATTGAAGCAATGGCGAGCAAAGCCACGGATAATGATGGTAATTGGTCTCCATCTGAGTTAGCTAAGTATAATAGGAAGAAAAAGCTGAAGAAACAGATTAGGCAACAGGTTAACCGTTATGTAGATAAGTCTACCAAGGAATTGCGTAATGATATGGCACAGATCTATAAAAACGAAGCATTATTCACTGCTGATTACCTTACTGGCATAGATGAATTAGGGCTGGACGCAGACTTTGTTAAGTTGCCAACCCAGGCTGTTAAGACAGCTGTCATTGATAGTGTGGAGATCAAGGGTAAGACCATGGTGGATTACTTGTCTAAATTCGGGATGGAAACTGCATTCCGTGTTGAGCAGGAGGTATTCAATTCCATTGCCTTAGGCGAGAACCCGAGAAAAACGGCCCAGAGACTTGAGAAGGCAGGCCACACACTCAAGGGTAGGGCTGAGATGACCACTAGATCATGGACATTGGCTTTTCAGAACCGTGCATCACTTGATGTGTATGAAGAGGGTGGTATCCAGGAAGTGCGGTATGTTGCCACTATGGATATGAGAGTATGTTCTACATGTGAAGCAGATCACATGGATAAATTCAAGTTGGGAGAGGAAATCGCACTACCCAGACATCCAAATTGTCGTTGTACTTATGCCCCAATCGTGGAAACCGCGAAGGTAGATGATAAGAAAATCCAGAATAAATCTAAAGAGGTGGAAAATAAACGACGTCAACGATTTAAATCGCAGAATTCTATAGAGGAAGACGAATTCGACAAAACACGTAAACAGTACAGGGATATGGTAGATACTGAAGATTATTATGAAGAACATGATGTGGCTGGCGAATTAACTGAACGTATGGCAAATTCCAAAGCGTGGAAGGATTATGCCTGGGAGAATCACCAGGAGAGGTTGGTGGATAGACATGTAGCTAGAGGGGAATTGTTCGATAATTATGATTCCCCCGAACAATATATTACGGAGAATGAGATAAGTGGTTGGGACGATTTCATAAAGAATTATGCCAATAAGAATATGGAACATATAGAAGAAGAATATTATACCATTGTCACTGACAAGACTTATGACTATATACGTAAATGGGCTACAACATCAGGGGACAGTGACACTGAAGCTGTAGCTATGCAATTGGCAGCACGTGAGGAATTCGATCTTAAAGACGCAGGGGATTTCTTTGATGAAGCTACCAAGCGACAGGCCGAGGATTTACTCAAAAGAGAAAAGGGGGTTATGCGTGAGGTATTAAGGACTCAATACAACTACACTCAAGAATTGCTTAAGGAAAAGGGTGTGGAAGATATGGTTCTGTCTAGGGGGTTGGCATTCCACAAGGACTATGTACCTGAAGCATTGGATATGGTGGATTGGGATGATATCACTACTGCAACAATTGAAGCTGCAACCAACCCGCTCAATTCATTTTCCACTAGCGTTCATACCGCTAAGAATTTTGCGACAGAGAAGAGTCGTTCAATTGTAGTAACTGCTAAAGTGCCCAGAGATAGAATCTTGAGTGTCTTCCGCACAGGGTTCGGTACTGACTATGAGGATGAGGTAGTTGTATTAGGGGGACTAGATGAGTCATGGGCCGTGTTTGGAAAGAAAACAGATATGTCCCCTAAAAGGTTCCAGGATTTAGAAGAATTAATAGCTAAGACAAGTAAGGAAGGTGGATAATATGATTAGGTTGAACTTAGATGAGGATTTGCACAATGCTGACTGGACTAAAACAGCATGGGATTTACCACCATATAAATCAGACGAATTCTATAAAATGTTAGCTAAGAGCTCAATGTCCCTGGAGGGTTTTGGAAAGTTGCCAGTATATAAGCATGCTGTGGATAAAGGTCTTATTAAAGATGATGAATGGGTTGGTGAAGATGGCTAATAATAGGTCTTTCCTCAAAGCATGGTACAATCTGGACATAGACAGTGAAAGACGCGATAATTTGATAAAAAAGATTAATAAAAACAAGGGAATTGGTGAGGAAGAGAGGAATTACTTGATAGAGCTAGTTAATCAGGCTTATGACGAGGTAAATTCCAGCGATTGAACAATATGACAGCTGAGGTGATCAGATGGATGAGTTCATGAAGATGGAAACCCAACCAAACAGAATGCTATGACAGACTGTGAGGTAATACGAACAGGAGGGTTATATATGTTGGCAAAAGAAAATGTGAAATTTGATCTAGAGGAAATGGACTTGCAGATGTTCGCAGATGGTGACGACGATGATGGAGGAGATGATGGTGGAGATGATGGAGGAGACGATGAAGGTGGTAGTGATGAGGAATTATCGCCAGAAGAAATCGAAGAAAAGTATCAGTCCCAAATTAATTCGATCGAGCAGAAGCACCAGAGTGAATTAGACAAATATCGTAATGAGGTCGGTCATCTTAGGAAAGAGATGGAGAAAATAAAGCAAAAAGGAATGTCCGAGGAAGATAAGCTGGAGCAACAGCAGAAGAAACTAGAGGAAAGAGAGAAAGAATTGCAGGTCAAAGAGTTAGAAACTACCAGGGCTGCAAAAGTTGCTGAAGTAGGGCTAGACGAACGATTGGTGACATATCTTGATGTTGATCATGAGATGTCAGAGAGCGAAGTCGAAAAAGCTGTTGATGAATTGGACACAACTGTCAAGTCTGTTATCAAGGACGAGATTCAGAAATTGAAAGAATCTGGGTCAATCGTATCTACCCAATCAGGAGGAAGTGAAAGTACTCCAAGCTATGTACAGGCAGCACTGGACGAAGTGTCTAATGAGCAAGAAGTCGACGGGTATAACCCGTGGGAATAAAACAAATAATAAGGAGGTAATATAAGTGGACATTAAAGAAACTACATTCGATGGACAAGCACCAGGTTTAGATTCTAGTATGTTAAGGACTATTACAGGTGGGGTTACACTGGACGTGAGTCTAGTCCCTCATACGAGATTCAAAAGGTTCACTGTGTTAGGCCAAGTTACGGCTACTGGCAAAGCACGTTTGTATGGATCTGCACCATTAGCATCTGATGTATCTTCAGGGACAACTCTGACGTTGGATAGTGCATTATGCCCGTTTGTTGTAGGGGATACGTTAGATGTAGAAGGTACTGATACAACTATCACAGCTATCGATCTGGACACTATGGAATTAACTGTAGACACAGTTGTCTCAGCGGTTACAGGAGACTTAGTCAAGAACACAGATGGTTCTGAAACACCGATTGGACTGTGTTTGGTTGATGTGTCCTTTGCGGATGGTCGAGATAAGCACGTTGGTGTAGCAGATTGGGCAAGAGTATCAGAAGCAGCATGTTTCTTAGTTGATGCTGACGCCAAATCTAATTTGGATATTAAATTTGTATAATAAGGGAGGTAAATTATAAATGAATTTAGCAGAGTTACTTACGAATGAACAGAAGTTAGAGTATCTACAGAAAAGGCAATCGAGAAATTTAATTGGCCCAACACTATTTCCTATGCGTACCACTTCCAGTTTAACATGGTCTAGTGTCAAAGGGTCAAATGCAGATCCAATCATGGGTCATGTACAGGCTTTTAATGCTGAAGCGAAGACAGCTGGGAGAGATGGAGCTAGCAAGTTATCTGGCAAGATTCCAGCTATTAAAGAGAAGATCGATTTAGATGAGGAATTGTATATCAAGTATAAGCAGAACCAAGGAAACCAAGATATCGTTCGTGCTTTATTTGATGACGTTGGCAGAATGTATGATGCGATTATCAACCGTATTGAGAAAATTCGTTTGAACGCGTTGGCGTTTGGTGAAGTGTCATTAAATGAGAATGGTTTTATCGCAACTGTCGATTATGGTGTACCTGATGATCACAAAGAGACATTGACAAGTACCGACATGTTCTCTGATACTGATAACTCCAACCCAATTGAGACTATCCAAGGGTGGGCTGATGCGGTTGAGGATAATACGGGGGTAAGGCCTACTAGGGCGTTGACTTCTCGCACGGTGCTTAACTACATTTTGCAGAACGCTAAAGTAAGAATGATGATATTTGGTGATAATGGTGGTAGTAGAGTAATCACTAAGCAGATGTTAGATCAACTTATGAATGCTATGAATCTACCGATTATTGCTACTTATGACCTACAGGTGCGGGAGTTACAGGATAACAAGACTTATGACAGGGTGAGATTCTTCCCAGAAGATAGAATGGTGTTATTCCCAGATGGTAAATTGGGAGACACATTAACTGGGCCGACAGCTGAAGGACTTATGAATAAAAATATTGTTAGATCTCAGAACGGAGTATACGTACAACAGTGGGAGAAGGAAGAGCCACCTGCCATCTGGACTAAGGCAGCAGCCACTAAGTTTCCAACATTCCCATATGCTGATAGCGTATTTATTGGAGTTGTAATTTAATGGATGATGGGGAGGGTAACCTTCCCATTTAGTCTGATTTGGGAGGTGGTAATATGAAGGTTATCCTTGATATGCCCATTAGGTACAAGGGTGAACGTGTTGAGGAAACTGAAAAACCCGTTGACCTATTGAAGGATGTAGCGAAACGGTTGCTAGACAAGGGTATTGCTAGATTACCAGAGGAAAATGAAGGTGACACAAGTTAAGGGGTGATAAGTGATGTATGCAACCTTAGATGAGCTCAAATCATACTTAGGGTTAGATATGATTGATACGTATGATGGCAAACTGCAAATTATTCTAGGTGCTGTTAATGATGATATTAGTTCATTAACTGAGCAGGCTGAGATTGACAGCAAATTAAAATTGGGTTGTCTAGCATGGTGTGAATATCATTGGAACAGACCCCCAGGTGTTAAAGCAGAGAGCGACAAAGATTATAGTGTTAAATATACTGAGCATGCCGAGATACCTGAACAGGTACTTGACCTAATCAAACATGCTATACCCGAAGATACTTTAGACGAGTTGTTTCCAGCTGAAGTGGATGATAATGAATTGGTGGTGGATATCATATGACATTCTCTCAAGTAGTATGCATCACTGGATCAACTGGCACTTCATCTGACAGTACTGGATCTGATTTCACCGTTGATGAAACAGATACCGAAGAAGTGGTCATTGCTGATTACCCATGCGACATCATTGATAATCCGTCTTATAAAACTTCTGAGAAGGGGGAGAGTTACACAGGCAAGGCCAAGATGAAGGGGGCCATGACTGATAGATTGGCTCGGGGGATGGTTGTAGACGATATGTATAAAATCGTGAGCCAACCATACCATAACACAGGCGGGAGATACACTGAATGCAAGTTGGTGAGAATTTAATGCCTAGTAATAATTGGATTGAAGCTGATTTTGAAGGTTTGGATGGGGTTGTTCGCCAGCTCGAGAAAATCAAATCAGAAGTCGAGAGTCATATAGATAAGGTAATGTTACGTGCAGCACTCAAGCTGGAAGACGCCGTGATTATGCGTATCACTAATTACCCAGTTAAGAGTGAGGGAGAACGTGGTCTGGTTGATACTGGGACATTACGTGCCAGTGTCCATTCATTCGTCAGGAAACGATTCGGACTTACAGAAGGGGTTGTAGGGACTAACATGGAATACGCCCCATTCTTAGAATACGGAACAGGTGTACGGGGTGCAGAAAGCAATCACCCTAACAAACCAGCTGATTATACTTATGGTGATCACCCAGGCATTAAAGCATATAAGTTTATGTGGACAGCATGGGAAGAAACCAAAGAGGAAATTAAACGATATGTACTTGATGAATTAGGAAAGGTGGTGGCAGTTTAATGATTAAAATGTTACAAGCATTGGAAAATGAATTGGCCCTCTTAGAAGGTTTAGATAAAGTGAGACCAATTACTAAGATTGATGAGCTAGAAGGTTTTGATAAATATGCCATCACTTATGAAATAGCTAAGGGTTCTAATCATAAAAAGGTAAAAGGTAAACAAGAGACGCCGATTTTCATTAACAGTTATTCCAACCTTGAGAATGGTGATATCGCGGTTTTGCAATTTGCTGAGAAAGTTAAGAGTCTGCTTAATGAAGGTGACATCAGTGATAGTAATATTCGTTCATATATGGCTAAGTACCAGAGCTCTCACCCACAACCAAAGATGAATAGCAGGTTACAAGCATGGCAGACGGTACAAGTTTTCATGATCAGGTGGGAGGTTAAATAATGTTATCTAATAAGGTGTCTGAGGTTAAGGACATATTGTTAAACACAGTGGGTGCAGCAGAAGTGTTTGTAGGGCAGTATCAAGACTATGTACCAGGTGCTTACCCAGCCGTGTGTATAGAGCCTAATTATGATGGGAATAAGGCAGATGGAGGGCTAGGTGGAAGTAATTTCACCAATAGTGTAGGTGTGATCCTATATTATATCGAAGAAGCCCCAGAGGACAGAAGCCAAGAACAATTCATTGGTTCTGTAGATGATCTAATAAGCACATTTGAAACTAATAATACTCTGAACGGTTCATTGAATAATGGTTTGGACGAGATATTAGCACAGTATATGCGCAGACAAACAACCGACAATTTAGAATTTATTAGCAAGTTAAAACTCGAAGGGAGGAATTATTAAAATGGGTGCAACAGGTAGAAATACAGTAACAGCAATTGCGGAACAGGCATCTGAGGGTTCAGATGAAACAACTCTGGATAAATTGTTAGCAACATCTAATTCTTTAGATATAGATGTCCAGACCACTAAAAGTGAAGCATTGACTGGTAACAGATTTGGAGATGACAGTTATGTATCTGGCTCATCTATCTCAGGTTCAATTGATTCAGAGGTTAGCCAAATGACGTTACCCATGATCATCAAACATGGAATCGGCCCAGAAGATGCAGCCCCAGAAGACGTAAATACAGATGCATCATGTTTCCTACACACATTCACACCAGATCAGGAATTACCAGGGTGGTTGACTTTTCTCAAATGGTTTACAGATGAACAATATTATGAGAAATATGTAGATTGTCGCATAAATCAATTTAGTTTAACTTTGACATCACAATCCATTCTAACTTATAGTATGGACATTGTTGGTAAATCTGGGACTAGTGATACGGTTGATCCAACTGATACTGTCGAAGAAAACGTAGGGGGTAAATTATTCGCCTGGCAGGCAGTAGCTTCTATGGATGAAGTAGATGTCACTCAGCAGATCGATGAGTTCAGTCTCACTCACAACAACAGTATAGACACGGATGATTTTGGTCTTAGCAAGACTCCAAGGTCATTAGATGCTCAAGGTAGTGAGCACACTTTTAACTTGACCTTGCAATTTGACAAAGCTATCTATGAAGGTTTAAAATCTGACTTGCAGAATGGGTTGGTAGTCCCACTGACTATAGATATTGGAGATTACGGAGACACGAGTAATACGCCAATTCTAACAATCACTTACCCTAAAGCTAAGTTAACTGAAGTGAGTGCAGATGTATCTGGGCCAGATAAGATTACGGCTACAGTTAATGGAGAAGCGTTATGGGACAATGCAACTGAGGACGCTAATGTTAAGTTCAAATTTGCTGACGACCAAGACACTATGTATTAATATGATATGGCTAATTGAATTAATTAAAAAAAAGGGGTTGGTACTAATGAGTAGAGCTAAAGAAGAAATTGTTAAGAAAGATGGGGACAGGTTCGTCACTGGGCGTAAGTATCTATCTTTTGGCGAGAAGAAGAAGGCCAAGAATCTTAGTAGGCCAGAAAAGATCAGGTACAAAGGCGAAGATGACATCATTATGGATATGCCAGGTTATGATGAAAGTACTGATCTAGATATCTATATCGCTAAACGGATGCTGAAGGATTGGAGCAAAGAAGAGAAGATCACTAAAGAAAATATCCTCGCCGATCTAGAACTTAATGATATCCTTGAGGAATTTATTGAGGAAGCCAAGAAAGCAAATAGGTTGACCAAGGAAGATTTAAAAAACAAGGGAAAGCAGAGCAAGAAAGAAGATTAAGGCTTGCCTGCAAAGCACATATAAAAGGGCAGGAGTTCAAGGTACAGGAAGACGCAACTGTATCTGATGAACTTAATGAGGAAATCAAACATGTCCGTATGATGTGCAAGAGGAATTTTCAAGGGAGATTGGAACTAAGTCACCTTCCTTATAGCGGGGGATTCTATGAACAACCAGCTGCCGAGTTGGAAATGATTCTCAATATAATTGGATACCTAAATATGGCTATTAGGGAGGAAGAAGATGACTAGGAGACAGCATTGTGAATGACACAGTTGTCTCCTTAACTATATTACAGGAGGTGTAAATATGAATGAACAAGTTGCTTTAGAAATGGCAATCCGTGCTAAAGAGGAATTGCGCGGTATTGATGCGACGATCATCAAGATCAAACAGATGAGACAAGCGTTTGCTAAGTTTGCCAGAGGGGTAAAAACTAAAGCAAGAAAAGTAGTCCGCGCCATCAAAGCGATTAAGCGGGGTTTCATTAAGCTCAAATCTGCATTGAGGACTATCAGGAACGTAGCGTTAATGGCATTTACAGCGCTAGTTTCATTCACAGGAACAGGTGGAATATTGTTAAAATTGGCTAGTGAATCACAGGAACTAAATAATGTTATCAACCAATCATTTGGGGAAATGGCAGATAGTATTAATCAGTGGGCTATCGACACAGCAGACGCCATGGGACGTTCTCGATATCAGATGAGGAGTTTTGTAGGGACATCTAAGGCTATGTTGCAGTCAATGATCAAAAGTGAAGATAAGGCAAATAGAATGAGTAAGGCTGTAACCCAACTAGCTGTTGATCTGGGTTCTTTCCGAGATCTGCCTGATAAGAGAGCATTTAACGCTATTACAGCAGGCCTAATGGGAGAAACTGAACCATTAGCTCGGTTAGGGTACAATCTAAAACAGGCAGCATTGCAGAACTATGCATTGTCTCAAGGTATGGAGCAGAGTGTAACTGAGATGTCAGAACAACAGAAAATCGTTCTGAGATATAACTTTTTGTTGGAACAAATGAATGACGTAATCGGTGATGCTGAACGCACCAGGGATTCGTTCGCTAACCAGCTGAAAGTTTTCAAATCTGAGATGGATGACACAGCCAGAACGTTAGGCAAGGCGCTATTACCTGTAGCTAATGAGTTGTTGCACACATTGAACAACTATAATTTCTCCGAACTAGCTAAAGAAGTGATGGACTTTGCTAGAAACAATCATGAAGCTATTAAATCTATAGTCACATTCGGACTTAAGTTGGCAGGATTGGTAGGCGCTACAGCTTTAGTTTCAGGAGCATTAGTTGCCTTAATGAATCCAATTGGTATGGTCATCGCAGGAGTAGCTACAATGGCTTCAATGTGGCATTTAAATATCTATGGTATCCGTGAGAAAACAGAAGAAGCATGGAAGGCCATCAAGAACAGCTACCAAGATCTTGTCGAAGCAGGGGTTATAGCTAAGATTAAGAACTGGGGGACTGAAACTTTAGACCTGGTATTAGACTTCACTGGAGAATTGTGGCAAGATATCAAGAAGGGTAATTGGGGCAAGGTGTTTGGTAAGACAATGAAGATAGGGGTCACAATGTTCGCCGTTAGTACAGCATTAACAGCATTAAAGACCTCATTACTTGCATTGATTGGTGCTTCTTCATGGATTAACCCAGCTAGTGCAGTCGCATCAATTGCGCTAATAACTTTCGGTATGGAATTCGCTGAATCTCTCGAACAGAATAAGTTTGATGAATTCGCCGAGAGGGTTAAGACGGCTTTGATCCTAGCACTGGCAGTGGTTGGATTGACAGGTGGAAATGTTGTAGCAGGAATGTTAGTGTTTACAGTTGGAATAAAGTTTGAGATGAAGGGGATAAATCAAGTCAAAGAACAATTGGATGGTCTCGATTTGAAGCAGGGGGCCATTGATGTTAAGAGTCAGATGTTTAATGATTTTGGTGGTATGGGAATGATCAACAGTGTTAAACAGTTGTTCAATGCTGGACGACCACCAGCCATAGTCACAGGAGATGTTATGTTTCAACCAGAAACATGGGACGAATATGAGGAATTCATAGCTGATAACGGCCACAAAGAAGGCGGTTATACAGCTAATGTACCAACAGACGACGTAGCGGGGATAGTGCATGGAGGTGAGTGGGTTGCACCTGCATGGATGGTCAATTCAGACGAATTCGCCCCAATGATTAACACACTTGAGAGAGGTAGGCAAGGATACAAGTCAGGTGGATATGTAGCAGGATACGGTGATGGTGGTCATGTTGGGGATAATAAAGAAATATTAAAGGGTGCCAACATCAATAACGAAAGCATATTATACCCGATGCTGGAGAAATTAGCCAAGATAGCTGAGGACACCGACAGGTTCAAACATATCGTAGATTTGGTTTCTGGCTGGAACAATATGAGTGAAAAACTTAAAGAAAATATGGAGAAGATGGAAGGCCAGAGCAAAGATTTCCAAGACTGGTTTGAGGATTTCAAAGGTGGTATCGACGAACAAACCAAGACCCTATCACAGAAACTTGATGTATTAACGACACAGTTAGGCGGTTTCCTAAATAAGTTAGGTAGTGTGACAGGTAATAAAGCTTTGGGGGCTGCAAGTGGAGTAGTTAATGCAGCAGGTAGCTTTAAGAAACAGATGGGGAACTTCGGTCAAGCAGGTGGGATGTTAGGTAAACTCTCAGCTGGGTTAGGTATGGGAAGTGCCGTCATCGGTGGATATCAAGCGATATCTGGTTATTTCCAGGGTAAGGACGAAGAAGCGAAGAAACAATGGCAGGAACAAAAGAAATTGAACCAAGAACAACTTGACAGGTTAAAGGAGGTAAGCCAACACACCCAAGAAACGGCCAATAACCTGATTAAGATGATTGCCAAGAATCCAACCAATACAGCTATAGAGCAAGGCAAGAGCTTAGTTGGGTCACTGGAGAATACCCTTAGGGGAGATTTGAGGCCTGATTTTGATAGCCGTAAAATCGCCTATAACGTCCAAGAGGAAGACGATTATGGGTGGTTTGGTTCAGACACACAACACAAGACAAAGAAATGGGACGTTAATAACTTCTTTAACAGAGGCTTCGGCAGTATGGATCTTGATCAACTTGAAAATTTTGCCAACAATATGGGCAATCTACGTGGAAGTAAGTACAAGAGTATAGCCCAAGATATAGCAGATGATATGGATTGGCATAGTGGCGGTGAATTGGTAGGTTGGGGAACCAACTTAAAAGACTTTCAAGAACAGATCAAGAAATACGTGAATATGGTAGAAAAACTGAGCAAAACTAAGAAAACCTTCGCTAAACAAGCTAGAATGGAATCCTTCGAAGGAATCAAATGGTTAGATGCCAAAGATGCAGTTGAGAAATACCGTAAACAAATTGAGGAAACTTATGAAAAAAGTGGGTTGAATATCAAGAAATATCGTGACGAAATTGATGCCTTAGTCGGAGAATATAAAGAGAAAATGACTGATGGTGGAGAAAGTATTGTCACTGTAATGAACCAGGTGCGCGGTACATTCGTCTCAACTTTCAGAGAAGGGGGTAACATTATCCAGAGTTTTGCGTCTGGAATGAAAGGCTATTTTGATAAACTTAAATCAAATATAGCTGGCATGGTTTACAGTATTGATCTAGATAGCATGAATGAACAATTCTCTGAGCTATTTAGTAACTTATCCATCAGTATGACAGAATATAAAGGTGACGATATCATCAGTTTTCTTAAGAACGGTGGTAGTTTAGATGGTATGGACGCTATATTTAAGGATATGAAGGAGTTAGAACAAGAACAACGGAGTATGGACACTATAATTGATATTATTCGTCAAAAAGCAAGGGAAGCTGGGCTTAGCGACGAAATAATTAATAGGATGATCCCTGAAACGGAGATGAGTAAGAAAGCTGAGGAATTTGCTAACAAAGTTAAGAATTCTTTATCAGGGGCTATGTCCGAAGCACTTAATGAAGGTGATTTGTTAACATTCAAGCAAACTTTAGGAAAATCAATCTACGACAGCGCCAAAGAAGGTTTAGTTAATGCATTTATGGAGAGCCAGGTTTACCAACAGATGTTTGAAAAATGGTTCGCTGAATCGGACGTCTCTTTCACTGGCAACTTAGAGGAGGATTTCAAGCGAATGCAAGGTATGCTTGACGGGGTGAAAGAGGACTTAAAAGGTGCTGGGCTTGACTTTGGATATAGTGAGGTCGACAAACCAACTGAAGAAACCTCAACTGGTACTGACTATTATTCAGGTAGTGATATGACAGGTGATAAGGGTACAATAATCAATAACGAATATATCTTCGCACCTGATGTTACCAACCTGTTTGGAATGACAATGGACGAGTTGTTCCAGATGTATGATGAATGGAAGGCAGAACAACAAGGCACACAGGCATAATTCTGTGTGTCTTTCTCCAAAGGAGGTGCAAACTTGCCTAACATTATTGATGTAACTAATACTTTCAAAAACAACTGTAAGGATGTAAGTAAACAACTTGATCATGATGTCCAGATCTATAATGTAACTAAGGCACAATATATAACCCAATACGTTGACCTCAGCACGTTGAAGCAGACCAGTGAGGTCAAGTCCAAGCAGGGGCTTACATCTACAAACAAGGTCAATTTCACTATAGATTTACACAGACATGTTGACAGTGGGGTCACATTAGTTAACCTATTAGAAAAGGGAGACAAGATTAGAGTAGAAGATACATTTAATTCTGAAACGATTACCATGTTTATTGGTTATGCTCAGAAACCTTCTGCCAAACATCAGAATCTTAAGCATAGATATAGCATAAAAGTTTATGACAGGTTATATGATGGGATTGAAACTAAATTCTTAAAAGATGAAGTCTGGATAGGTATGTATGCTTGTAATAATGCTGATACCGCGAATTCGATAGCACACCAACTGGCTTATAAAATGGGATTCAGTGACGCAGAACTTGATTTCCAGAACCTTACAGATGAGTCAAGCAACTTGATTACTATTGATTATGTCCACATACAGAAAGGGAAGAGGGTCTTATCTGAACTTACCCAACTTGCCAAGGCTTTCTGTGGTAAGGTTTATATGACCCATGACGATTTACTTAGAATGACTTCACCCTTTAACGGTGAGAATTATGATGATGTGAACTACACTATTGGTACCAATATCAAAGGGGAAATTAATAAGACTGATATCCCAGCTGAGCATGATGAGACTTATTTAGAATACAGCAGGTTTGAGATCCAGGAGAAGCAAACCATATGGGAATATCATAAAGAATCTAGTTACAACGAATCTAATGATAAAGCCAATATAGTAATAACAGCTGGAGAGACCTCAGCTGAGATCAAGATGAAATATATTACCCCAATATGTATAGGGGTAGAGCAAATACCTGTCACATTATTTGAAGATGCAGACGGGAATGAGGTCTCATTAGATTATACATTAGACGTGAACAGTTATGGGGGCACTGTAACTTTCACCAATAACAACAGTTTTGATGTTTATATACAGCGTTTCCGGATACTAGGTGAACCTTTAGCTAAGTTAGAGGGTAACGAATACAGTTACACAGAGAACCAGACGGTAGATAAAGTACTTGAACTCGAGAATAATAAATACATCCAGAATGAATCAATGGCAGAGTTGCACACTAAATATAATTACTTATTCAATTGTAAAGATAAAACCAGATATAAATTCAAGACGTATTTTACGAGTTTCATTGAATTAACAAATAAATTATCACTAGACACGATTGATGAAACTGACACTGTATTGGTTAATAGGTTCTCGCACTCAGCTAATAAGAATATCATGACAACAGATCTAGAATTAATGAGTTATATACCACATACATTCAACACACCTACTAAGACGTCTCTTGAAGCAAGTGAACCAGATAGAGACAAGATATTGCTGGCGAGTAAGTTGAATATGGATCTGATTAATAATAAGGTGCACACATTGTTCCCGTTCAATGATAATTTAATGACCACTTCTGGAGTGAACCCGCAAAGCCACACAGTAACATTACAACCACACAAGGGGAGATTCGGTGGTGGTGTAGCCGTAACCGAAGCAACTGATAATCTTAAGGTAAACCCAGCTGCAGGGGGAGAATGGTGGACGGTGCTATCTTATCAAACGGGAGTAATTGATGAAGATTTTATTATGGAAGAAGCAACTGAGATATGGTCAACTGATGGGACAAGTATGGGTCGTGGAATATTATCTTGTCGTCATGGCAACGCCAATATAACTGACACAAGTGTGGGAACAACTTATACAATTTCATTCACTACTAAAGTGACAGGTGGTAAGTTAGGTGATGTGGCAAGAAATGTCTTGCAAGAATATTATAGTGCAGGCGGTCATGATAATTATAGTATGGATACTGAAATTTTATGGAAAGAGGGGAATATGGCGAGAATTAAAGCAACTGGTATCATTCAAGCTGCAGGGGGCACGGTCGATGATTTAGAATTTAAATTCTACCTGCCCATAACTTCATCTGATTACACTAACTGTTATTGGTATGTTAGTGATATACAGTTAGAACAGAAGTCGATTGCTACCCCATTTGTTGACGGGACACGTGCCCATGGGGATTTGACATATAAACCTTCTAATATCGGGGTAGACTTTAATAATGACCAATGGACAATTTTGGTTTGGGCTTTACCAGAAATATTTTCTTTCAATAATTCGAAGAGAACCCCACTACTTGAATTGGGAGAATACTACAAAGCTGGAGAAACTAACATAACCTTATGGGGAGAAGGTGGTGGGCTTGATTGCGTTCTGCACGAAGATAAAATGGAACTTGACCAACCCGAGGGCATAGTGCTTAATGATGATGATTTAAAGGGTTATATATTTTTCGTTTTAAGGTATGACGGGCAAACACTTTACTTGGATTGTTTTTCTAAGAAGTCTAGACACCAACAAGAGATAACTAATGTTGAGTGGAGTATGCCCATCAGAGACAATATCTATATAGGAGCATATGGTTGGTCTGATGGATTGTATAACGAAAGTGATCATGTTTTTGGGGTTAGTTATGCTTATGAAACAGAGACTTCTTACAATGCTGATATTACAGATTATACAGAAAAGGGAAGTTATGCATTAGACTATGTGACTGATAGTTCAACGCAAATAGCTAGAAGCATAGGAATTAGGTTAGATTTAGCAAGCAATATATCCAAACTTGAACTGGTAAATGGGCAGAGTGGGGATACAAGAATAGTTGAAGAAGATTTACGTGTTTCATATTCAGATGACAGTCTGAATTGGACTGAAATTACTGATTTAACTAAAAATGTGGATAACACAAGTGACCCAGCTACAATCACAATAAATATTAATTCTAATGTGTCCGCTAAATATTGGAAATTCAGTTGTGATGCTCCAGATTCAAATTATACTTTTAGAGATGATGGGGGTGTTGAGATTTGGTTACCTAACGGTTTAACTCTGTCAACAATTGGCACAGTAGCTGACAGCACAGACAAATCTTTTTGGAATGGGGCATTCGACCAACTTATGATTTCTTCCAAATTTCACACAGATGATGAATTAAAACATTGGCACGAATTGGGTAGGCCATTCAGAGATCCAGATCCAAAATTATTCGTACCAAAACCAACATCAGTTAGTATACAGGAGGTGTAATTAATGGCAAAAGTCTTGCGAGATATTAATGTAACCTGGAATTGGGCAGGAGACAATTATGCATTAAAAGGTTTCAAAGTGGCAATCGCAGCGGTTGGTTCAGATCCAGACGCAGATGCTGTCGTTTCAACTGTGGTTAATAAATCTGATAATAATTATACATTCAGGAATATATTGTTAAATGATGACACTGATTACACAGCCTGGGTACAAACACTGTATGTTGGCAAAGACTCAGCATGGGAGAGTGCAGGCGGTATAACCGTGTCAGATGATGGCACAGCCACTGTAGAGACTGAAAATGGAGCTCAATCAAAAGCTGATGCAGCTGAGGGTAGCGCTAAATCATATGCTGATAGTGTTGCAGGAGGGGCAGCCAGTAGAGAGATGTTCCAGGCTATGGGGGCATTATCCAAGAGAGTTGCCATGCAGAGTGGTACGGTACACTATGTTGTGTTCGAGAATGACACGTATATCAAGCAGAACGGTATCGTGGTAGCATTCAACTTGCAGGCATATGACACAGGCTCTCTAACTGTATCCCAAGGGGATATATTAGAAGTTAATACACCCGTAGGGATGAGAGGAACTGGGGGTCATGCTACAGCACCATTGTGCCTAGCTCATAGATATCATGCGTTTTATTCAAACAGGTTCCAACCACACACTGTATTTATATACGCACCATATAGTGATGCGGAGGTTGA
>Ga0136558_1000504_pt1 | contig 21556 bp, 21 predicted proteins | sample AntRauTorckE6833_FD_101391 | JGI IMG/M metagenome (GOLD analysis project Ga0136558, IMG submission 101391) | Saline lake microbial communities from Rauer Islands, Antarctica - Metagenome Torckler E6 #833 | ecosystem: Environmental > Aquatic > Non-marine Saline and Alkaline > Saline | place...
AGGAGTAGTGGGTACGGACTACCCGAATAGGTAACTTGATCGATATTGCGGGTGAAATTCATCTTGTGTCCCATAAGATCAAGCGACTATGAAGCTCGGTATTTCAATGCCGAGTAGTTCACTAGGATTATCCGCATTATTGAGGTCATTTGATGTTAATATTCCATTTGGAAGAATTATAATTGGAGTTTTAATAATTTATGTTGGAATAGTAATTCTATTTGGTGGTAGTGTATTTAATACAGATGAAAACATAGTAATGTTTGGAGAGTCTGATATTAGAGTGACGAATTTTATTGAGGATGAATATAATATAATTTTTGGCAGTGGTGTTATAGATCTAAGGGATATTAACCTTGAAAACTTAGATAAAGAAATTGAAATAAATACAATCTTTGGTTCAAGTGAAGTACTTTTGGATTCAAGTAAACCTGTTAGAATCGAAGCTTCATCAGTGTTTGGTCAAGTAAAATTACCGAATGGAAACTCAGTATCATTTGGAGATTTAAAATATAATAATATGACAGATGAAACAAGTAAAACTATCTATTTAAAGTCCAGTGTTGTTTTTGGAGAATCAAAAATAAGATTTGTTAAGTAAGAAATAAATAGTATTGAAAATAAAATATGAAGAAAAGAGAAGGTGACCTATTGAAATTATATGATTTAACACAACGAATTGGGATTTCAACCCCACCATGGCCGACATTTAAACCTTTTGAAATGAAATATTTTAAAAGATTGTCTACAGAAAGAGTTAATGGTCAGATCATAAAAACGCCAAATCATATTGGAACTCATTTAGATAGTGAAAGACATTTTTGGACTGCGGGCCGTGACATTGCAAGTATACCTTTAGAAGACCTATATGGAGAGGGAGTTGTTGTGGATTTAAGTGATGAACTTAATGACTATGACATCTATACTTCAGAGATGATAGAAAATAAAGTTGAAGTAAAAGAAAATGATATTTTAATAATAAATACAGGTTACCATAGATATAGTTGGGATCAACCAGAAGCTGATGAAGAACGCTATTTTATGAAACATCCCGGTCCAAATATGGAATTTGCACATTGGGCGATCGAAAAAAAGATTAAATGGATTGGTGTAGATTGTGGTGCTGCTGATCATCCGATGAATACAGTATGTAGAACTTTAAGACCTGATTTCGCAAAAGAAGCTGAAAAACATTTAGGCAAACCTCTTGATGAGGTTTTCCATCATAAAGATAGCAGGCAGTTTATGCATACTAAGTTATTCCCAGAAGGTATTATACATGCTGAAAACTTAGGTGGAGAAATAGATAAACTTTCAAATCGAAGACTAGCGATAGGAATATTCCCTTGGAAAGGTATCGACATGGAAGCATGTATATCAAGATGTGTTGCATTTGAATGGTAAATAGTTTTAAAACAAAATAGCTCCTAAATATTTGGGGGCCGTTTTGTTTATTTAAATTAAAATACATAAAAAAGGACAGATCTAAAGTGGAGCTAAATAAAATTAAATGGGAAAAAACAACTATATATATGATAGTATTTTTATCGATAGTTTTTTCTTTAAAAATATTTATATTTACATTAACTCCCTTCTTTTTAGCTTTGCTTTTAACAGTTATTATTGATAAACCTGTATGTGTGTTATCAAAAAAGATTCCCAGAAATATTGCTGTATTAATAATGATCTTAATAGTAATAACAATAATGATTTTACTTTCAATTTTTATAATTACAAATACTGTATATGAATTAACTTATCTTTCTAGATATCTTCCTGAATATAGAGATCAAATGGTTAAATTTATAGATGATCTATTACTTAAACAACAAGAACTTTTTGATAGAATGCCTGATATTGTATCAAATGTTTTAAGAAGAATATTGGATAACATTTATAGAAGGGGAGAGGGCTTTGTATCAGATACAATCAATTGGTCATTAAATTTAACACTATATATACCCGGTTTTATAATAATCTCACTTTTTACAATTATAACAACCTTTTTCTTGAGCAAGGATAAAAAGTTGATTTTAAAATATATAAAGTCAAAAGAAAAAATAGCTAAAATGTTTGAATCTAGTATTGTAAAAGATATATTTAGTTATCTTAAGGTGCAACTACTTATTATTACAAATACAACAATTTTAACCGGTATTACGTTTTCATTATTAAACTATCCTTATGTCATATTAATAGCTTTTTTATGTGGTATTTTAGATATGATACCAGTTATTGGACCCGGAGCTTTACTCTGGCCTCTAATTTTATATAACATTTTAACAGGTAGTGCTAGAACTGCAGCAATTATATTCATACTTTATTTAATATTGGTTAGTGCTAGACCATTTCTTGAAAGTAAGGTTTTAGGTAAAAACATTGGTGTTCATCCTATAGTATTATTATTTGGAATCTATGTAGGATTAATAACTTTTGGTTTACAGGGTATTATTATAGCTCCTTTATCTATAATCACTTTTAAAGCACTATTAAAAACAGGTCTAATACCTGTGAAATATTAAATATTGAATAAATGTCTAAAACTTAAGATGAATTTCATAAACAAAAAAATAAATTGAAAATAAAACTACTCTTTTAAATAGGAGTAGTTTTTTGAATTTAAAAAAGGAATAAGTGTGAAATCAACGAACTAATAAAGGAGTAAAGATAAAATAAATGGGGAGGTTAATACCATTAAGTCTTATATAGCAAGACAGCCAATTTTCAATAAAAATGAATCTGTATATGGTTATGAACTTCTTTATAGAGATAATGCTCAAAGTATTAATAGTACTTTAAATGATGATACTGCAACATCTGAAGTCTTAATAAATAGTTTTAGTACAATTGGAATCGAAAATATAATACAAAACAAAAAGGCTTTTATAAACTTTACAAAAAACCTCCTTGACAAAGAAATTCCAACAATTTTAGATAGCGAGAAAATAGTTATTGAAGTATTAGAAAATATAGATGTTAACGAAAAGATGATCAAAGTATTAAAAAACTTACGAAAAAAAGGATATATAGTAGCATTAGATGATTTTGAATATACTGAAAAAACGATTCCTTTTTTAAAGATAGCCCACATTGTTAAAGTTGATTTTTCAAATACAAATAAGGTTCAAAGAAATTTAGTTGAATGTATAGCAGATAGATATAATTTTCAATTGTTAGCAGAAAAAATAGAAACAAGAAAAGAATTTGAAGATGCAAAAGATATCGGATATTCATTATTTCAGGGATATTTTTTTAAAAAACCAGAGATATTAGAAGGTAATTCTATTCCCGTTTATCCAAATAACTATTTTAAAGTAATTAAAGAACTTAATAAAAACAATCCTGATTTTAATAAAGTGAGTGATACCATAAAAAGTGATATGTCCTTATCATATAAACTTCTAAAGGTAATTAATTCAGCAGCATATGGAATTAGATCAGAAGTTAAGTCTATTAAACAAGCCTTGGTTTTATTAGGAATTGAAGAAATAAAAAAATGGTTTCATCTTATGGTGATTAAAGACATTGCACATGATGAACCTAAAGAAATTATGAGGATATCTTTAGTTCGTGCTAAAACAGCTGAAAAAATTGCTGGATCATTAAAGCAAGAGGTAAATCCATCAGAACTTTTTATGGTGGGACTATTTTCAATGTTAGACACTTTAATGCACAGAAGTATTGATGTTGTTTTAAAAGATTTACCTATTTCTTTAAACATTAAAAAGGGTATTATAGGAAATGAAGATAGTATTTATTCTGACGTTTTGGACTTAATAGTTGCATATGAAGAAGGTAATTGGATGGTAGTAGATAAATACTGTGATAGGTTAAATATTGAAGGTAATTTTTTAATCAACGCATTTTTATTATCGATAAACTGGGAAGAAGAAGTTTTGAGTTTTTAATATAAAAAATAAAAACCTATTTTTAAACAGGAGATGTATTGAATGAAAATCAGTAAGTTTTCCAATAAATATAATATAAGTAATGATACAGTAAGATACTACATGGAATTAAGCTTGATAGTTCCGATAAAAAAAGGTGGTCATTATTATTTTGATCAGGGTTGTGAAGAAGACATTATAGAAATATTAAGGTTAAAGGAGATGAACTTTACCTTACAGGAAATTAAAGAAATATTTTATTTTAAAAGAGTTGGAAAATTAACTCCTTATCAAAAAAATAGTTATTACCAAAATTTATATAAAAACAAAATTGAAGAAATAAACAAGGATATTGAGAGACTTAAATACGCAAAAAAATCATTAAAAGAAGAATTGAAAGGCTTAAAAGAAAACAAAGTTAAAGAGAATAATAAGTTTGGCATTAATCTAGATGTACTCTCTTTTTTTAGTTGTCCTGATTGTAAAAGTAGTTTGAAACTGTCAGCTGATGAAGTTGTTGACAATCAAATATTGAACGGTCAATTAAGCTGCAAGTGTGGATATAATGCAGATATTGAAGATGGTATAATAATCAGCGATAATGTTTATGTGGAAAACAATGATATTGAGAGTGAACATATTGAAAAATATATTCAGACAACTGATTCAAAACACATTGATGAATCATATAATAGTATTGAATGGTTAAAAAATGAACTATTAGAACAAGATTTAAAAAATAAAATAATTATGGAACCTGGATCTGGTTTTGGATATTTTTTAAGACATGTATATGGTGATTTACCTGATAGTTCATATTATATATGTGTTGATAATAATCATGAACTTAATAAGTATTTAAAAAAATTATTGGAACTTTCTTTAAAGAAATCAAATATAATCTTTATTACAGCTGATTTACCAGAAATACCTCTTAAAGAAGGTATAGCTGATCTTATTGTAGATTTTTCAGGTACTACAAACTTTTGTTTCAATAATAAAAAATTTCTTCCAATAGAACTTGTAAAGTATTTTAAAGACAATGTTACATATGTTGCAGCTTTTATATTATATAAAAAATTTGGGCCCAAGAATATCATAGATCCACTCTTTAGAGATAACTTCAAGGTTAAAAATATAAAAAATAAATTTATAGACCATGAATTCAAAATAATAAAAGAAAATAAATCAAAAATTATTAAGATAGATAAGTGTTTTGGGAAATATGAAAAATATGCACAACCAGGTGATCAAGTATTTTCTTATCAAATAAGAGCAAAAAGATAAAGTGTACTCCATCTTTTTGGTCTATAATCAATAAAAAAATCAAATTAATCCTTGTGGTGGACTATCCCCAATATATTAAACTTATTATATATTAAATTAAATATGGGGGAGATAATATTGAAAGAGAACTTTTTAAAAGACTATGTTTTATTGATATTAAGGATTAATAAGTTATTTAAAAAAGAAGGCAGTTACTATATTGATGCTTATATTGGATCCGATAGTTTAAAAACTAAAGTAAAAAATGAAGATCATTTTAAATTTCAAAGACTTATTGAAGATGCAAACAGACTATTAAATAACTTAGACGATATTGAATTGGAGGATAACAGAAAAACATTTATGAAAAAACATCTTTTAGCTTTCAAATCCATATTAAAACTTCTAAATAATGATGTTATCAATTTAAAACAACAGGTTAAAAATATTTTAGATGTTGATTTAGAATGGACGGATGAGAAGGAATTTGAAAATGGGCTTAAATTATTTGATAATGGTTTACCAGGTAATGGAGATCTAAATAGCAGGTATTATGATTGGCTGCAAAGAAATACTTATTCTTTTAAAAACGATAAACTGATGTTAGGTTTTATTGATAGTTTGATAAAATCCATTAGAAATTTTTCAAAAGATATTGTAGATATGCCAAAAGAAGATGAAGTAATTATTGATTTAGTTTCTGATAAAAACTATGGAGCCTCAACTAGATATGTTGGGAACTATAAATCCAAATTAAATATTAATAAAGATATTCCCTTTAATTTTTTTCAGGCAATTCCATTAATTGCACATGAACTGTATCCCGGACATCATACTGAATTTTGTATGAAAGAAAAGTATCTTGTTAAAGAAAAAGGATATTTTGAAAGTACAGTATTTTTATTATATAGTCCACAGTTAGTAATTAGTGAAGGTATTGGTGAAGTTGCTTTTGATATGATTTTTTCTGATGATTATTTCTTATCTTATTTAACTAATAATATTTACAAAAAATATAATATTAAAGTTGATGATGTTAATATAAAAAGTATTCTCAAAGCCTCTAGAATTAATTCTATTGACCAAATTGCTAATAATGTAGTAATGATGTTTGAAGATGGTCGAGCTGAGAATGAAATTAAAAATTATGTAAGAAAATATACTCTACAGCCTGATTTTATGACAGAACATCTTTTATCCAATATAAAAAGTTCTCAATTTAATAAGATATATGCTACCATTTATTATCACGGGAAAAAATTAGTACAGGATTATTTATATGAAGGGGATCAAAAGCGAAAATTTAATGAATTGTTAAAGAAACAGTGCTATCCAACAATGCTAAAAAAATAATAATAATTTATGAAGATGGGGATAACCCCATCTTTTTATTATATATATTAAAATTATCTTAAAATTAACACTTGTCATTGGGTTTCCCCCATTATATATACTTAATTTAAGTTATAGATGGAGGGGTTAAAATGTATCAGAAAGTAATTTTATTAATAAAAAGCAGTATTTTTGAAGAGGAAAATAAAAACTTGTTCTTATTTCTTTCAGGGAAGTCAATATCATTATTTGGTACAGCAATATATACATTTGTTGTTGGTCTATATTTATTAAATATTACAGGATCAGGATTAACATTTGCAACAAACATTGTGCTTTATACTTTACCAATTGTATTTATCAACCCGTTTGCTGGGGTTTTGGCAGATTATGTTAATAAAAAGTACCTAGTTGTAGGTTCAGATCTCATTAATGGTATATTTTTAACAGTTGTTTATTTGTTTGCTATGAATTTTGGACTAAGTACTTTATTAATATATTTTAGTACTTTTTTAATGACTGTATTTTCTGTATTTTTTAATATCGGTATTGAAGCTGCAAAACCCAATCTAGTATCAGATGAAAAATTAGTAAGAATTAATTCTTTTGCAAGAATTATAGAGTCTATGTCACACCTAATGGGACCTATGTTAGGTGGATTAATATATACATTAATTGATACAAAGTCTTTTATATTAATAAACGGTTTATCATTTTTATTAGCCGGAATTATAGAACTGTTTATTAATTATAGTTATAATACTGACAATAATGAATTAGATGAACATAATAGCAAAGGTACTTATAATAAATTAAAGGAAGGTTTTGAATATATATATACTAGACCTCAGCTCAAAGTATTAGTATATATATTTATTTCTCTGAATTTCTTTTTTAACTTTACTATTATTGTTCCAATACCTTATTTATTAAACACAATTTGGAAAGTTGATTCTTATGTATATGGTATAGTTCAAAGTGGTTTACCGGTTGGTATGATATTGGGGGCAGTATTAATTAAAAAAATATTAAAGATAACAAATTATGACCAAATCTTAAAAAACATAGGATACTATACTGGTTTTGGAGTATTTTCTTTTGTCTTACCATTATTAATTTTGGGTAGTAGACCCAGTCAGTTATTTATTATTATTTACTACACCTTATTAATGACTATGGGAGGTATTATTGTATCATGGGTTGATATACCATCAAGTGTTCTAATTCAAACTGTTGTTCCTAATAATATACTAGGAAGAGTAATAAGTGTAAAGTTTAGTATTATAAAGATAATTGTACCGATATCTTTAATATTTTCGGGGTATTTATTGGAAACTGTTTCAATTATATATATTTTTATTTTTGGACCAATTTTTTTTACAATATTTAATTTATTAATTTTTAATTCTAATTTGAAATACAGTTTAATAGAGATAGGTAAAATAAAGTTAATTAAAGATATTTAAATACTTCTAACAAACTTATTAAAAAATTCTTGCTATATTTGACATATGATAGTTAATTACTTAAACTTATTATGAAGTTAAGTTCAAAGGGGAGGGAAATATAGTGAGTAAATACAATAATGAATTAGATTATGATAGCAAAGATTATAATTATTTTAGTTTATTAAAAAAATTTTATAATCACTACATTAAAGACAGAAAATTAAAATATTTCTCTATACAATTTTTACATGTTGTAGGCGCCTTGCTGGCATTAGCCCCTCCATTAATTATAAGAAAGATTATTGATGAGGCTATTCCCAGTGGTGAGTTCAGAAATATTTTAATTTTAGTCTTATGGGCTTTTGCAATTTATCTTAGTGCAAATATTATTAGAGGTATTAGAGTGTTTTACGGACATAAGTTTGCCCAGTATATTACCAGAGACATGAGAAATGATTTATACAACCATTATCAAGAATTATCAATGAACTTTCATGATAACAAAAAGACCGGTGAATTAATGTCTAGAATAATAGATGACTTAAATCGTCTGCAGGAATTTATTCACCATGGTCCTGAAGCAATAATTACATCATCTGTTTTAGTAACAGGTACTGTAATAATATTGTTTTCTATGAGTGTAAAGTTAGCTTTAGTTAGTTTAATCTTTACTCCAATACTACTGATTTTCGGATATTTATTAATGAAAAAAATGCATAAAGCATTTAGAAAAACTAGAGAAAATAAAGCTATTATGAATGATAAACTAGAAGATAATCTAGCTGGTATTAAAGTTATTAAAGCATTCAATAATGAAGATTTTGAAATGGATCGATTTTCTAAAAAAAATAATGACCATGCTCAGGCAAGGATGTTAGCGATAAAATATATTAGTTTATTAATTCCAGGTTCTAGACTATTAAATATATTTGGTGTTTTAGCGGTATTGAGTTATGGAGGGTATCTGACCTCAATTGGTGCAATTAGTATTGGTACAATAGTTGCTTTTTACGGTTATCTGGAAAGATTTAGAGAACCTTTACTTAGAATGGTACACATGACTGAAGGTATAAGTAGATTTTTTGCTAGTATAGAGAGATTTTTCAATCATATAGAAATTAAGCCTGATATAAAAAATAATACTGGTAAAGTTACTGCTAGTAATCTAAAAGGTGAAGTTAATTTTAATGATGTATATTTCTCATATGATGAGGAAACAGTTCTTAAGGGAATAAACTTAAAAGCAAAAGAAAATCAAACCATAGCATTGGTTGGTCCAAGTGGATCAGGTAAAACTACAATTGTTAGATTGCTATTAAGATTATATGATATTGATAGTGGTCAAATTACAATTGATGGTAAAGATATAAAAGATTATAACCTTGAGGAATTAAGACAATCAATGGCAATGGTTATGCAGGAAGACTTTCTGTTTTCAACATCAGTAGCAGAAAATATTGCCTATGGTAAACCTGATGCATCCAGAGAAGAAATAATTGAATCTGCTAAAAAAGCTAATGCTCATCAGTTTATTACTGAAGAACTATCTGATGGATATGATACTCAAGTTGGACAACGAGGTGTCAAATTATCTGGTGGACAAAGACAGAGAAGCTCAATTGCTAGAGCATTTTTGAAAGATCCAAGACTATTAATTTTAGATGAAGCGACTTCTTCAGTTGACTTAGAGACTGAAGAACTAATACAAGAAGCAGTAAATGAAGTAAGACAAAATAGAACAACATTTATTATAGCTCACAGGCTTTCTACTATTATAAATGCTGATGAAATATTATTTATTCAAAAAGGTAGATTATTAGAAAAAGGAAGTCATCAAGAGTTATTAGAGAAAAACGATCATTATAAAGAATTTTATTCAAAACAGTTTCAAACTGCATAAAGTATTTAAAAAGGCATTCCTTAATATTTATGGGGAGTGTCTTTTTATTTTATCTAATTTGTCTTATAATACAATTAAACAGTAATAATTTTAGAAAGGAGTCAAATATGGGATTTATAATAAATAACCCACAATTTTGGAGAAAAAAAGGTATAGATGATAAATCAGATCAAGAAATTAATATTAAGGTAAATAAAGATGGAAAATTAGATTTACCTAAAGAGATTGTAGATAAATTAAACTTAGTTTCTGAAACAGAACTTAAAATAAAAAATGAGGGCGACACCTTTTTAATAAAAAGAGCTGATCCTTTGTTGAGTCGGGTATATATAGAGCCAACAACCGACTGTAACTTAAACTGTAAGACCTGTGTGAGACATTCCTGGGATGAAAAAATCGGGAGAATGGATTTACAAGATTACATAAAAATTATTGATGATTTAAAAGAATTTGATAATTTAGATAGGATAAGTTTTTGGGGAATAGGAGAGCCTCTTTACCATCCTGGTATTATAGAGATGATTAAAAGGGCTAAACAATTAGATGTTAACACCCAAATTATTACAAACGGTCTTTTACTAGATGAAAGTATGTCTCGGAATTTATTAAAAGCAGGATTAGATAGTCTAGTTGTTTCATTAGATGGTACATCTCCAGAAACCATGGCTGATATTAGATCTGGAGCTAATCTAGAAGAGATAATTAATAATGTAAAAACATTTAAGAATTTAAAGTCAAAATATAATGATAATAAAACAGAAATTGGAATAGAATTTGTAATTATGAAATCTAATGTAGGCGAGTTAAAAGACTTAAAAAAATTAGCACTTGAATTAGGTGCGTCCTTCATATTTTTAACAAATCTATTACCTTATACAGAAGCGATGACAGATGAAATACTTTATTCATTTAGTAATAGTAGGTCACAGCCAGAAGAAAGAACAGAACATAGACCTGAAATATATCTTCCACCAACAGATTTAAATAAAGATACAGTAAATTCAATTTCAAAAGTAGTGGGGAAAACCAGTTCAATTAGTACTAGACAGGTCTCTTTCGACCCCTACAATGGGTATTGTAAGTTTGTAGAACAGGGTAGTATAGCTATTAATTGGAAAGGTGAAGTTAGTCCATGTGTGCCATTAATGCATAGTTATGACTGTTATATAAGAGAAAGAAAAAAACGTTTTAAATCTTATGATCTTGGTAATATACAAGATAGTGCATTAGAGGATATATATAATAGTGGAGAGTTTAAAGAATTCAGAAAAAAAGTAATCGAATTTCCTTTTTCAGAATGTACACAGTGTTCAGGGTGTGATATGTCTAAAACAAACGAAAAAGATTGTCATGGGAATACCTTCCCTGTTTGTGGAGACTGTTTATGGGGTAAGGGGATTGTGCAATGTCCATAAAAAATACATTGTGAAACTATTATTTTTTACACCTTATAAAGGAATTTTAGGTTTTCCCGGTAATTAATATAATATACCTTCGAGTCTCTGAGCCTAAAAAACTAATAATGTTTTATGGTGAATTGACCGCTGGGTTATAGTATAAATACTATAGCCTCCCGTGTTTGGAAAGAAGATAAATTATAAGGAGGTATAATTAATGGGTAAAATTCAAGAATTTTCAGTACTAAGAGTTGATTTAGGAAAACAAACAGTAACAAGAGAGAAAATTGCAGGAGAAAGGGTAGAAAAGTATTTAGGGGGGAGAGGATTAGCATCAAAGATTTTATATGATGAGATTGATCCTAAGATAGATCCTTTAAGCCCTGACAACAAACTAATTTATGCTACAGGTTTACTAACTGGTACAGCTGCCTCTACAGGTGGACGTTATATGGTTGTTACTAAAGGTCCATTAACCGGTACAATAGCAAGTAGTAATTCCGGTGGATTTTTTGGTGCAGAGCTTCGTTTTAGCGGTAATGATATGATTATCTTTGAAGGAAAGTCTGAAAAACCGGTATATCTTTCAATTAAAGGAGATAAAGCTGAGTTAAAAGATGCATCACATATCTGGGGTAAAAAAGTAAATGAAACAACAGATATGTTAATAGAGGAATTTGGTGATGATGGTGCTAGGGTAAGTTGTATAGGTCCTGCGGGAGAAAACCAGGTAATGTTTGCATCTATTATGAATGAAAAAAATAGAGCTGCAGGCCGCACAGGTGTAGGTGCAGTTATGGGTTCAAAAAATCTTAAAGCTGTTATAGTTAAATCTGATGATAACAAAGTTAATTATGATAAAGAAAGTGCAATGGAAGTTGTTAGAAAACAAACTAAAATGTTAAAAGAAGATGGTGTTACAGGTGAAGGACTTCCAGCTTTAGGAACAAAAGTATTAGATAACATTATTAATTCTACTGGTCTTTATCCATCAAATAACTTTCAGTTTGGAACATTTGATAAGACTGAAGAAGTATCTGGAGAGGCTTTAGTTGAAAAAGGTTACTTACAGTCTAATAAAGGTTGTTATGGATGTCCAATAAGATGTGGACGTGACGTAAAACTACCTAATGGTAGATCAGGAGAAGGACCTGAATATGAAACAGGTTGGGCCTTTGGAGCAGACTGTGGAGTTGATGATTTAAATGCAATAACTGAGGCTAACTTTTTATGTAATGAATTAGGACTCGATACAATAAGTGCTGGTACTACAATAGCCTGTGCAATGGAATTGTATGAAAACGGTTATATAGATAAAGACGAATTTGAAAATGGTCCTGAACTTAATTTTGGTTCTTCTGAATCAATTATTTATTATACAAAGCAAATGGCCTATAGAGAAGGTTTTGGAGACAAATTAGCTATGGGATCATATCGATTAGCTGATTCTAAAGGTCATCCTGAACTTTCAATGTCAGTTAAAAAACAGGAACTTCCTGCATATGACCCAAGAGGAGTTCAAGGTCAAGGTTTACAGTACGCAACTTCAAATCGAGGCGGTTGTCATGTAAGAGGTTATATGATATCACCTGAGGTAATTGGTGCTCCTGAGAAGTTAGACCCACAAGAATTAAAAGGTAAACCAGAATGGGTTAAAATATTCCAGGACTTAACAGCTGTAATAGATTCAGTGGGAATGTGTTTATTTACTTCATTTGCATTGGGTTTAGATGACTATAAAGAGATAGTAAATGCTGGAACAGACTTTAATTATACTTCAGATGAACTTCTACAAGCTGGAGAGAGAATATATAACTTAGAAAGAAAGTTTAATTTAGAAGCCGGAATAAGTCCTAAAGAAGATAAACTTCCTAATCGTTTTACAGATGTTCCACTTCCTGATGGCCCACAAAAAGGTGTTGTTTCTAAATACAAAGAAATATTACCTAAGTATTATGAAGTGAGAGGATGGACTCCCGAAGGTGAAATCAGTACTGATAAAATTAATGAATTAGGATTATAATAAATATGAAAATAAAAGTAAAATTATATTCTTTATTTAGATTAAATCTAAAAACTTCTGAAGTAAATTATGAGTTCGAAAAAAATATAAAGGTCAAAGATTTAATAGATAGACTTGATGATGATTTTTCAGGTTACTTTTCTGAAAAATTATTGGAATCCGGGGAAATCAAAACTGGTTCCATTATTTTGATTAATGGCAAAAATATTTTCCATATTAATAAATTAAACTCTAAAATTAAACATGGAGATATTGTTACATTGTTTCCACCATCTGCAGGAGGATAGAATTATATCTCTTGCAAATTAAAGGATAATTTGATATTATTATTTTCAGCAAAGAAATAGAAGGTGGACAGATTGAAAGTAGCAGTAATTGATGGATTAGGAGGCGGTTTGGGTTCACAAATCGTCAGTAAATTAAATAAACAATTTGGTGATAGGCTTAAAGTATTAGCTCTCGGCACGAATGCTGGAGCTACTTCTAAGATGATTGCCAATGGTGCCGATGAAGGTGCAACAGGAGAGAATGCAATTGTTATCAATGTAAAAAAAGTTGATATTATTATTGGTCCATTAGGATTGATAATTCCCAATTCGATGAAGGGTGAAATAACTACTGTGATGGCCGAAGCTATTGCAGGTTCAAAAGCTAAAAAAATTATAATAGGGATGAAACAACCTCATGTAGAACTTGTCGGTGTCAGTAACAAATCTTTAAATGAATTAATAGAAGAAGCGATAGAACAAATTAAGAATCATATATAAATCAGATTCATATAAGGATCACGAAGGTCTTTACCTGTATTTACTTACGGGTGAGACCTTTTTTTATTTGTGTTAAAAAAAGGAGGAAAACATTATGAACACTAAAAAGTATGTTTACAGTGCTTTATTTATTGCACTAGGAATTCTATTACCAATGATTTTTCATGTTATAGGTGGACCAGGCTTGGGAAGAGTTTTGTTACCGATGCATTTGCCGGTATTAATAGGTGGAGCTTTTGTAGGACCTTTATTTGGTTTAATTATAGGGCTAATTACTCCAATTTTAAGTTCATTGTTTACAGGAATGCCACCAGTTTTACCTATATTACCAATTATGGTTGGAGAGCTAGCAGTGTATGGACTTGTTATGGGTTATCTTTTTAATAGAATTAAAATGAATGCCTATCTATCGTTAATAATAACTATGCTTGCTGGACGTATAATGGCTTCAATCATAGTAATGGGACTTGTCTATGGATTTGGTTTTGGTCAACTTCCAGGAAATCCAATTCTATATATTTATGGAACTATAACAGCAGGTATGCCAGGTATTATAGGACAACTTATAATAGTACCTATTGTGATAAATTATTTAAAAAAGTACAACAGATCTAAACTATCAACTGAATCTGTTTTTTAAATAAATTTTATTTAAAAAGGAATATTAAACCCTTCTCTTTAATTAATAATATAGAATAGCATTATTAATTGACAGGGGGTTAATTTAGATGCCAGCTAATTTACCACCTCAGTATTATGAAGCTGAGGAAGTATTTAGAAATGCACAAACTCCGGAAGAAAAAATTGCCGCATTAAAAGATATGCTTTCAATTATGCCTAAACATAAAGGTACTGAAAAACTTCAAGCTGATTTGAAAAAAAGAATTTCTAAATTAAAGGAAGAAAAAGAGAAAAAAAGCAAAACAAAAAGCACATATAATCCATATTTAATTGATAAAGAGGGTGCTGGACAGGTAATATTACTGGGATATCCTAATGTTGGGAAGTCCTCAATAGTAGAATCTTTAAGTAATGCAAAGGTTAAGGTTGCTAAATATCCTTTTGCTACTTCTTTACCGACAGCAGGTATGATTAACTTTGAAGATATACAAATTCAATTAATAGATACTCCTCCATTAGTTCCTGAAGATGTGCCGGGTCCGATGGTGAGTGCTATATTTCATGCGGACTATTTAGCAGTTGTAATAGACATATCTGCAAAAGATTGTCTTGACCAATTATCAGGTATTATTGATTTTTTAGAAAATAAAAGATTGATTAGAGAAGATATACCTGAGAATTTAAAGGCATATCATCTTAATGATATTTTAGTTATCGTAAATAAAATTGACTTAGAGGGTGTAGATGAAAATTTAGATATAATAAAAGAGCTTTATCCTGAGCTAGAAATTTTAAATGTTTCTGCTAAAAATAATCTAAATATAGAGAAAATACCTGAAATACTATTTAAAAAATTAAAAATAATTAGGGTTTACAGTAAAGCCCCCGGAGAAGAACCAGATTATAAGCAACCATATATATTAGACAAAGGAAGTATAGTTTTAGATTTTGCCCAACTTATTCATAAAGACTTTGCCAAAAAACTTCAAAAAGCAAATATTTGGGGGTCAGCTCGATTTGATGGTCAAAGTGTGGCAAAAGATCATGAATTAGAAGACAAAGATGTTGTGGAATTGCATATATAATAACTTAAAAAGGAATGAATAAAATGAATGAAAAAGAACTAGCAATTAATGAACTTAATAACAGTGAATATTCTTTAATATTAGTCAAGAACAATAAAATTGTATATAAGAGTAAAAAAGAAAGTGTTGGTTCTATTGTTGGACTTTTAGAAAACAATCCTGAAATTTTAAAAGATGCTATTGTTGCAGATAAAATAATTGGTAGGGCAGTGGCGATGATTTGTGATTATAGTTCAGTAAACTTTTGTTATGGTAAAATAGTAAGTAAAGGTGCAGTGGATATTTTTGAAAAGAGGAATTTAGAATATAAAGCAGAAAATATAGTTAGGGCTATAAAAAACAGAGATAATACTGATTTATGTCCAATAGAAAAATTGACTTTGGATGTTGATGACAGTGAAGAGGGAATAAGAAGAATCAAAGAATTTATTAATAATTAAAAATGAGAAGGTGAGATTAATGTTTAGTTATTTTAAGGTCTATATTTTAGCATTTTTAGTATTTATTTTAATTGATTCCATCTGGTTAGGATTAATAGCTAAAAAATTATACAAAAAACAGATTGGATTTTTAATGAAGGAAAACTTTGATATGAAGGTAGCTTTAATATTTTATTTAGTTTTCATAGTAGGATTAGTATTTTTTGTCTTAAACAATGCTATAATTAATCAAAGTTGGCAGTATGCATTATTTGCAGGCATGTTTTATGGGTTTATTACCTATGCAACATATGATATAACAAACCTAGCTACTATTAAAGACTGGCCTGTAATGTTAACTGTTATTGATATTATCTGGGGCTCGCTACTATGTGGTACAACTTCTATAATTACTTATCTTATTGCTGTAAATATAGATTTCTTTAAAGTATAAGTTCAGAAAAAATTATACATTTATTTATAAATAAAAAAGGATTTATAATCTTTTTCTATAATATAATAAACTGTGGTTTGTTTTTTGGGAGGTGCAGCTTATTTGTATGAAATACGGAATGAATTATTAGAATGTGGTACAGAACTTTTCACTAAAAAAGGATATAAGGAAACCAAAGTAAAAGATGTAACACAGATGGCTTCAATAAGTGTTGGCACCTTTTATAATTACTTTGATTCTAAAGAAGAATTATTTTTAGAGATTTATATTAGCAAACATAATCAAGCAAAAAGAAAACTCCTTAAATTATTTGAAAAAGAAGCCAAACCTATAGAAATAATTGAAGAAGCAATTTATGAATTTCTAAATATAATGAAATCAGATCCAGTGTTAAGAGCTTTTTTTAATCCTCGTGTTCATGATAAATATAGAAAAAGCTTAGATATGAAAAAAAAGAACTTTCAATTCAATTATGCATATGAGCTATTTTCACCACAATTAAATAAATGGCAAGAAGAAGGTTTTATAAATGAAGAAGTTGATATTAGATTATTATTAGCAAGTATTGATTCTATTTTTTATGTTATACTACACAAAAAAGATATTGGCGAAGAATTTTTTCCAGAAGTCGTCAAATTTCTAATAAGCGGAATCATCTGCAATTTAGAAAAAAATTTAAAATCTAATGAATGAATATAGATGATATTCATTTAATATTAAATGAATATTAGATAATTACTTATAAAATCTTGATATAATAAATATACCATGTTAAAATATTAATTATATAATTAAAAAAATTAATAATTAAATACAATAAAGTCGATAAAATGTATTGCAATATTAACTTTATATTAAAATTTCTAATGAATTATGTATATTTTATATTGATTTTTAGACTAAAATTTGATAATTTAAATATAATAGAGTATAATTATACTTTACTCAGTACATTTCAAAATGAATATAGAAAACAACAAAGGGGGGTGGAAATACAAGCAGTATTATAGTAGTAAGTAGTTAAAAGTAGAAATAATGAAGTTCAAAAATATGGAGGAGGAATAAGTTTATATGAAAAAATCTAGAATATTAATTTTAGTATTAAGTTTAACATTAGTTTTATCATTATCAATTGGTGCTATGGCACAGGTGAAAAATCCCACAACGTTTACAAAAATAAATATGGGTACAATTGATAGTTTAGATCCTCATTATCAATATGATAATGCAAGTTCTGAAATTTATGCTAACATTTATGAAAACTTAATTATGTTTAAAAAAGGTGATATTACTCAATATGAACCAATGTTAGCAAGTAAAGTTCCTACTGTTGCAAATGGCTTAGTTAAAAATGATCAAACCACTTATGTATTTCCTATTAGAGAAGGAGTAAAGTTTCAAGAAGGCGGAACATTAACTCCTGAAGATGTGAAATACAGTTTTATGAGAGGGCTAATCTTTGATCGTAATGGTGGACCATGGTGGATGCTTTATGGACCACTTTATGATGCTGATGGACTTTCTTCTATCACAAAAGAAGTTGTTGGTGTTGAAGATCCAAATAAATTAACAGCAGAACAGTCAAGAGAAGTATATGAATATCTTGACAAAGCTATCGAAGTTGATGGAAATAATGTAATATTCCATCTTCCTAAACCTAACCCAACATTCATGAGTGCTATAGTTCATGATAATGGTCTTGGTGCTATTATTGATAAAGAATGGAGTATTGAACAAGGTGCTTGGGATGGAAGTCCTGAAACCATAGCAGATTATTATGATATTGCTAAAGAAAATGATGCACTCCATGAAAACACAAATGGTACTGGTCCTTTTGAATTAAACACATGGGAAAAAGGTCAAAGGATTGCTTTAGATAGATTTGATGGATATTGGCGTGAACCAGCTCAACTACAGAGAGTTATCATTAACTATATTGATGAATGGTCAACACGTAAACTTATGTTACAACGTGGAGATGCTGATGTAGTTTATATGGACAAACAGTATCAAAGTCAGATAGCAGAATTAGACGGAGTTGAATTAATCACTGGTCTACCAAACTTATATACAGGTTATGGATTAATGAACTGGTCTATTGATACTCAAGGTAACCAAGATGTTCATAGTGGTAAACTTGATGGTAATGGTATTCCATCTGATTTCTTTGCAGACATTGATGTTAGAAAAGCATTTAACTATTCAATGAACTATGATGCATTTGTTAAAGATGTTATGGATGGAGATGGACAGCAAGCTCGTGGTCCAATTCCTGAGCCATTCTTAGGTTGGGAAGAAGATTCACCAATTTACACAATGGACCTTGAGAAAGCTGAAGAACACTTCAAACAAGCATTTGATGGAGAACTATGGGAAAAAGGATTTGAAATTACAATCCTATACAACACAGGTAATAGTATGCGTCAAACCGCTTCTCAAATGTTAAAGTATAATATTGAACAAATTAATCCTAAGTTCAAAGTAAATATGCGTGGAATCCAGTGGGGTTCATATTTAGATAGACTAGTAGCTGGTAAATTTACTCTTGGATTTATTGGATGGGGAGCAGACTATGCTGATCCACACAACTTTACAGTTCCATTTATGAGAACTGATGGTACCTTTGGTAATTTCAAAGGCGAAAATTATGCAGAGTTTGCTGCTAAGCAAAATATTGATGAGCTAGTAAATAGTGGTGTAGAAACTACTGTACAAGAAGAAAGAGAAGAAATATACACAGAAATTCAAAATATAGCTTATGAATATGCAACAGATATTTATCTATATCAACCAACAGCCCATATTTTAAAACGTGAATGGGTACAAGGTTGGGAATATGATCCAATACTACATGATGGTATTTATTACTACAATGTATATAAAGCACAAGAGTAATTAATATTAACAATAGAGTACAGTAAAATAATATCAGGGGAGTTCTCTCCCCTGATATCTATTATTTAATAAAAGAAGGAGATTTAAGATGATATCATATATTGTAAGAAGATTACTGATACTTCCAATTATATTAATCGGTGTTACATTATTGGTTTTCAGTATGATAATGATGCTTAGTCCTTATCAAAGACTTAGTACATATGTGACAGATCCATCGCAATTAAAAAATGTTGATGTTGATGTCTTAGTGAGTAGATATGGTTTAGATGATCCCTGGTATGAGCAGTATGGAAGATGGATTAAAGGAGTTGCTCAGGGAGATTTAGGTTGGTCAGAGTCGGCAGGCGCCACGGTAAATCAAGCTTTTGTAGATCGGTTTCCGGCAACAGCTGAACTCGGTATATTAGCTTTATTACCAGTTGTATTAGGAGGAATTATTTTAGGAGTTTTTGCGTCTGTTCACCATAATGATATTTGGGATCACGTGAGTAGAGTATTAGCGATAATCGGTTGGTCGGTTCCAACATTTGTTTTTGGATTAATAATGCTTATGATTTTTTATGGTACGTTGGGTTGGCTGCCTCCATCGCGGCTTAGCGGATGGGGTTTAGAGATAGTAAATTCTTCAGCATTTATTAATTATACTGGCTTTTTTATACTAGATGGTTTATTAAATGGTAATTTAGCCATTGTCGGTAATGCTATAAGACACTTGATTGCCCCTGTTGTTACAATTTCTATTTTATGGTGGGCATTTATTATGAGAATTACCCGTTCAAGTATGCTGGAAATTCTAAGAAAAGACTATATAAGAACTGCACGCTCAAAAGGTGTAAAGGAAAATGTAGTTGTATATAAACATGCAGTTAGAAATGCATTAATACCAGTGGTAACTGTTGCGGGTAGAATGGTTTTAGGATTATTAGGCGGTTTAGTAATTACCGAAACAATATTTAATATAGAGGGTCTTGGACAATTTATGGCACAAGCTGCACAGCAGTTAGACTATCCAGCTGTATTAGGTGGTACATTATACTTTGGATTTTTATTGATAGTAATAAATCTGTGTGTAGATGTATCATATGCTGTAATTGATCCTAGGATCAGATTGGGGTGATGTAATTGGAATGGCAAGAAGTAGTAAAAAGATTATTTCAAAATAAGATTTCGCTAATTGGTTTATTGTTAGTTATTGCATTTGCTTTAATAGCAATATTTGCACCGTGGATTGCGCCTCCTGCAGATCCAAGAGATCCATATATGGTTCCTAGAGATGGTTGGGGTTTTGAACCACAACCGCCTGCTGAAGGGCATATTTTTGGAACTGCTGAAGGACAATATGATATATTTTATGGTATAATATGGGGAACAAGAACAGCATTTAGGATTGGATTTATAATTGTTGGTATAAGTTCCTTTATAGGTATTTTTATTGGAACAATATCAGCTTATTATGGAGGTTGGCTTGATGAAATATTAATGCGGATAACGGATATATTTATGGCTATCCCATTTTTAATAGCAGCTATAGTGATGACGACTATACTGGGTCAGGGATTACGGAATGTAATGATAGCCTTGATTACTTTTGGTTGGATGAATACAGCTCGTTTAATGCGGTCACAGGTTTTAGCTATTAAAGAGGAAGAATTTGTTATGGCTGCTGATGCATTAGGCGCTAGTGATTTAAGAATAATATTTAAACATGTAATAATTAATACAATTTTTCCATTAGTAATTGAAGCATCAATGCGTATGGGTTCAATGGTTATTACAGCTTCTACTTTAAGTTTTTTAGGTATAGGAGCACCACAAGGATATGCAGATTGGGGACAAATGATTTCATTTGCTCGTAACTGGATTCTTGGTGGTGAAGGTAATGCTATTAAATATTGGTATACAGTTGTAATACCTGGTAGTGCGATTACATTTTTCTGTTTATCCTGGAACTTAATAGGAGATGCTTTCAGAGATATCCTTGATCCAAAACTACAATAAATTAAAAGAAATAAAAAAAGTAAAGTAGGTGATAGATTTGAGTGAAGAAAAGCTTATAGAT
>Ga0136558_1000509_pt1 | contig 21466 bp, 8 predicted proteins | sample AntRauTorckE6833_FD_101391 | JGI IMG/M metagenome (GOLD analysis project Ga0136558, IMG submission 101391) | Saline lake microbial communities from Rauer Islands, Antarctica - Metagenome Torckler E6 #833 | ecosystem: Environmental > Aquatic > Non-marine Saline and Alkaline > Saline | place...
CTAAGTTAAAACTGATATCTACATTTATGGGTTCTTTACTAGCTCTCATGCCATGAAAGCTAAGGTTGACGAATTCTTTAACCAGAGGGTTAAAAGAGGACGTTTCCATTTTCCCGGAACCACCCCGGCTGTGTTGCAGCATAGATTTTACGATAGAATCAGCTCGCGACCCATGTTCATGAATTTTTTGAAGGTTCAATTCGATATCGTCCAGGATACTAAGAGCTTCGACCAAGTTTTCACTTTCTCCTTTTTTCTTTTCACTTAAAAGCTGTTCACGAACCTCGTCAATTAATTCCACACTTAGTTCTGAAAAATTATTTACAAAGTTCAGTGGGTTTTTTATCTCGTGGGCGATACCGGCAGTGAGCTGTCCGAGGCTGGCGAGCTTTTCCTGTTGAACCAACTGTTCTTGTAAAGACCGTAAATCAGTTAAGGCTGCCTGAAGCTTTTGGTAGGCTTCGGCATTTTGTATGGCAATACCCACATTTGCGGCTATTGTTGTAAGCAGCCGTTGATCACTCTCTGTAAAACGGTTTCCTCGCTCCTTACTTTGAACACTGATCACCCCAAGCGATTTATTCCCCGCTACAATTGGGACCCCAATGTAGGATTCAACCATTTCCCCTTTTTTCTCGGCTTTGGTTTTTTCGTAAGCCTTTTGCAAACCGTGATTAACAAGTAAAGGCTCTTTACTGAGAATAATCTTCTCGGTGATCCCATTTCCAAAGGGTCTGGATTCTGCTACATCTCCATAGTGGTAGGGGAAATGAAGCATGTTGGTCTTCTGATCGTGAATAGCCAGATATACAATGTCTGCTTTAAAAGTTTCTTTCATTTGTTCACCCACAAGCTTGATAAGGGCATCAAACTCCAGTTGAGAAACCATAGCTTTACTGATGTTATTAACTGTCTGAAGTTCTGCTGCCCGTTGCTCTGTTTCTGCTAACAAGCGGGTTGTTTCATTAAACAGACGCGCATTTTCGAGGGCTACACTCATACTATTGGTGAGTGTGGTCAGCAGCCGTACATCCGATTCTGTAAAGGCATGTTCCTTTTCTACATTTTGGAGGCTAATGGATCCCATTACTTTATCGCCCACAATCATAGGTACAAATATGGCTGATTTGGGAGGGAGGCCCTTGCTTACCCCTTGTTCTGTATCGCCAAATTTTCTGGCGGTTTCTATATAATCTTTATTAATGAGGAGGGCTTCTTTTGTTTTGATGAGGTGTTTATTAGCCCAAATAAATGGTCGTGGTGCATTTTGAAGCTGCTCACCGTTTTCAACAGCATATTCCCAGGTTTCCAGTCCTTTTTCATGGTTAAAGGTTCGGATGAGCATGGTTTGTGTGTTAAGCACTTCACATATTCGGTTCCCTAAAGTTTATAAATAGCCTGCATATCCATCTCGCGGACAAGGCCTTCCTGTACGCTGTTGATGACGGCCAACTCGGCATTTCGTTGTTCGGTTTCTACCAACAGGCGGTTGGTTTCGTTGAAAAGGCGGGCATTCTCCAGGGCTACGCTCATACTATTGGTAAGTGTGCTCAATAGCCGAACATCAGATTCATTGAAGGCATGTTCTCGGTCATTATTTTGAAGGGTGAGGTAGCCTCTGACTTCCTCACCGACAATCATAGGAACATATAGCAACGATTTAGCCAACCTTGTACCCGGAACTGGTTTGATTGCTTCTCCTTTTATTTTGGAAAGTATTTCAGCTGCATTTTCAGATATATGTAGGGTGTGTTTCTCATTAATGATTTTCTCCCTAATTTTGTCATAAGGCCGAACTTTGGGGTACATTCTTTCCCCATCTTCGGTAAGATATTTCCAATCTTCGGTTTTCTGTTCATGATTGAAGGTGATAATCCCTGTCACCTGCGCGTCGAAGAGATCCCTGATTCGATCTCCAACCAAGTCATAAATACCTTGCATATCCATCTCAGCAACAAGTCCTTGCTGCACACTGTTTATAACCGCAAGTTCAGCATTTCGTTGTTCGGTTTCGTTGAAGAGGCGTGCATTTTCGAGGGCCACGCTCATGCTGTTTGCAAGCGTACTCAATAGACGGACATCAGATTCACTGAAAGCATATTCCCGATCCAGGTTCTGAAGACTTACATAACCTCGAACAGTATCGCCGACTATAAGAGGGACAAATACCATAGACCTTGGAAAGCCGGTTCCGGGTACTGCTTTGGGAGCTTCGCCGGTAATAGTTGTGTAGGCCTCTCTTGCATTATCTTCTATGTTGATCAGTTTCTGGGTGTTGATCAACCGCTGCCGGATTTTATCATAAGGGCGGGGTGAAGTATTTATGCGTTTACCTTCTTCAAATAAATATTGAAATTCTTCGATATTGGATTCGTGATTGAAGGTAGCAATTGCAGTAACCTGCGAATCAAAAAGATCCCTGATCTTATCTCCCACCAAGTCATAAATACCCTGCATATCCATTTCGGCAACAAGTCCTTGCTGCACACTGTTTATAACAGCAAGTTCAGCATTTCGTTGTTCGGTTTCGTTGAAGAGGCGTGCATTTTCGAGGGCTACGCTCATGCTGTTGGCAAGTGTGCTCAGCAGTCGGACATCGGATTGACTGAAAGCATTTTCCCGATCTATATTCTGAAGAGTGACATATCCTTTCACGAGGTCACCGATGATCAGCGGTACAAATAAAAGTGATTTAGGTGGTTCTGTACCTGGGACAACATCTATGAAATCTGAAGCATTCTCATTGATGTATAGTAATTGCTTTGAATCAATGACTTGCTGACGGGTTTTATTATAACTTCTTTTTTGTGGATAATGCCGTTCCCCTTTTTCAAAGTAGTACAGGAAATCTTCTGTTTTTTCATCGTGATTAAAAGTTGCTATAGCAACCATTTGAGCGTCAAATAATTCTTGAATGCGATGACCGACAAGGTCATAAATACCCTGCATGTCCATTTCGGCAACAAGTCCTTGCTGAACACTGTTTATAACCGCAAGCTCAGCATTTCGTTGTTCGGTTTCGTTGAAGAGGCGTGCATTTTCGAGGGCAACGCTCATGCTGTTGGAAAGTGTACTTAGCAACTGAACATCAGACTCACTGAAGGCATGCTCCCGATCCAAATTTTGAAGACTGACACATCCCATGACGGTATCACCCACTATTAACGGAACAAAAAGAAGCGTTTTAGGAAGCCGGGTACCGGGAACCGCTACATGCTTTTCGCCGGTAATTTCATAAATGGCATCATCGGTATTTTCATTAATGTGTAAAATAGATTTGTTGTCAATGATCCATTTGCGAACATTATTCAAAGGGCGAGATTCGGGGTGCAACCGTTCACCATCTTCAAACAAGTATTGGAAATGTTCAAGACCGGTTTCATGGTCAAATGAATAGATTCCTGTTACCTGAGCATCAAATAAATTCCGAAGACGTTCACCAACCAGGTTATAAATGCCTTCTAAATTAATATTAGAGACAAGTGCTTCCTGGACACTGTTTATAACCTCCAGTTCAGCTTCTCGCTGTTCCAGTCTGACGTGCATCTTAGGTTCAATATTATTATTCATTTAACCACCATTTTGTGGTGAATTGTTTAATCTGACAGCCATTATAGTGCCATTTTCACTGCTGTTTACCTCAATAATTCCCCCATGGGCTTTGATGATATCGTTAGTAATACTCAATCCAAGCCCGGTCCCATCAGTACCTTTTTTGGTGGTAAAGAATGGTTGCAGGATCTTGTCTTTCATCTCCTCCGGTATCCCGGGGCCATTGTCTTCAATTACTACAACCACATTGTCTTTCTCTGAGCTGGTACGAATCGTTAATTTGGGTTTATATGGTGTTGTGGACTGAGAGCCGGCAGCTGAAAGCTTATCCCTCATTGCATCAAAAGCATTATTACACAGATTGATGATCACCCTTGAAAAATCTTCACTTTTCAGGGGAACTGGCTTTAGGTTATCATCCAATTCAAAATTGAGATCTACATTGATGGGGTTTTTTCCGGCTCGCATCCCATGGAAACTTAAGTTTACGTACTCTTTCAGAAGCTTGTTCAGGTCAGTCGGTTCCATTTTACCAGTTCCGCCCCTGCTGTGTTCAAGCATAGATTTAACGATGTTGTCAGCTCTGGTGCCGTGCTCATAGATCTTCTTAAGGTTGAATTCGATATCATTCAGTATTTCAAAACAGGCGGTTTCCTTACCGTTATTGTTTTTGCGTAATTCCTCTCTTGCTTCCTCCAGGAGCTCAATACTTAGCTCTGAGAAATTGTTCACGAAATTAAGTGGGTTCTTTATCTCATGAGCAATCCCCGCGGTAAGTTGTCCAAGTGAGGCCAGTTTTTCCTGCTGTACCAATTGTTGCTGCATATTTTGAAGCTCACTTAAGCTAGCGTTTAATCTGCGGTAGGCCGAAGCATTATCCAGAGCGATGGCTGCATAAGTGGCAAGGTTTCTCAATAGGTTCACGTGATAAGTGCTGTAAGCATTTTTGGTGAAACTTTGAGTAGTAATAACTCCAATGACCCGGTCTTGCTGGACCAAAGGGAGATAGAGTATTGATTTTGATTCTTCTCCCTCGATGGGGGCGATGTAGGATTTCACATATTTTTTATACTCTGTGGCATAATCACCTATAATAATTTCTTTTTCCTTCTTAAAGCAATACACGGCCAGCCGATCTTCTTCATCCAAATTGTTGACGAAGGGCGATAACATCTTGCCCTTTTCCTTAGTGGCAGGAAATTCAAGCCGGTTTTTCTCCTTATTATAAATGCCTACTCCAAAAATGGCGGCGTCCATAAGGGCGTTTACGTTTTCATAAACGGTATCAATAATTTTATTTACAGATAGGGTAGAGGTGATGGTTCTCCCGATCTGACTCAGTTGTTCGGTGTCGGCGCGGCGTTTGTTCTCGGCTTCAGCTCGGAGTTCCGCTTCTCTTAAAGTCTGACGTTCTTGCTCTTTTATGGACATTCGACTTCGTTGTAAACGGTCTACACCGAATGCCATAAACCCAATCATTACAACTCCCAATCCATAGGCCCACCACGTTCGGTACCAAGGCGGAAGAATGGTAAGATCTACCGATGCCCCTTCATTATTCCAGATGCCATCCGCATTTGCCGCTTTTACCTTAAAGGTATATTCGCCTTCCGGAAGATTGGTATAGGTTGCGGATCTTTTATTGCCGGCATCAACCCAGTCAGGGTCAAAACCTCCCAGTTGATACGAGTATGTATTACCTGCCGGGTTAGCAAAATGGAGCGCTACATAATCAAAGGTTACTTCATTCTGGGTGTATGGCAGGGTAATTTTTTTGGTCTCGCTCAAAGGCTTTTTGAGTGGAGAGTCAGGGCCAATAGCTACGGATTTATTGAAGATCTTAAAATCACTAAGCGCAAGCTGAGGTGGAATTTCATTTATGTGAAGTTGTTCCGGAACAAAAGCGGTAACGCCTTTACCGCTTCCAAAATACATCACCCCATCTTTGCTTTTAAAATAAGCGTTTTGGTCATATTCGAGTGCCATCAAGCCATCATCCAACCCATAGTTTCGGAATGTTTCAGTTTCAGGGTCAAAGTTGGAAATGCCACCATTTGTACTCATCCAAAGGGTATTGTTTTTGTCTGTAAGCAGCCCATAAATGGTGTTGCTGGAAAGACCGTTTTCTTCGATAAAGTGTGTGGCTGTGTTGGTCTCAATATCAAAACGGTTTAACCCTCCGTTTTGCATGCCCAGCCAAAGTATATTGGGTTCATTTTTTCGCTGAGTTATGCTCGATATTTGGTTTATGTTAATAGTAGTTGTGTCAGATGGGTTATACACAGAGGCTAAAGTTGCGGTTCCTTCCGGCGTTACTCGCACTAACCCATTATTGGTGCCTGCCCAAAGAATACCTTGGGCGTCTTGGTGTAAAGTTAAAACCGCAGGTCCAAACTCAACCCCTAATTCTTCTATTGGCAATGGAATATGTTCGTACTGACCGGTTTTAGTATCAAAACGATCAAGACCACCAATGCTGCCGATCCAAAGCTTATTTGAATCAGCGTTGGTGGGTACAACAGCAAAAAGAACGTTGCGTCCACGGTTTTCTTCAAGCTGAGGATGGCGAAATCGAGTAACTTTTTTTGTAGAACGATTAAATAGGTTGAGTCCTCCGGCACCGCCTACCCAAAAATTTCCATCTGTATCTTCTGCAAAAACTCTTATTGAACCAAAGAGGATGGTCGTAGAATCATCAGGGTTGAATGTATAACGATTAGTCTTTCCGGAATTTATGTCAAACTCAGTTAGAATGTGACCGGCAGACCCTACATCAGAACCTACCCATAGCGTACCCTCTGAATCCTCATAAACACCCCAAACAATACCCGGGGCAATACTTTGGTCATTATCGGGGTCATGTTTCAGATGCGTAAAGTTTACGGCACCAGGGTTAAATGCTTCCAATCCTTCCGTGGCCGTGCCTACCCAAATGGTACCAGAACGATCAGCATACATAGACTGAACGTAGTTCTCGCTAAGGCTGTGAGAATCCCGTGGATTATTCCGGTAGGATGTAAATGATTCCGTTGTCATGTCAAAACGTGAAACTCCGGTTCCCGGTCCGCCAACCCATAACACATTGGGATTATCGGGGTCAGGAACGACCTGATGTAGAAAATTAAGTGGGTTGATATTGTCGCCTTCATTCGGCGCGATCAGGTATCGTTCAAGATCACCCGTTTTACTATTCAGATGTACCAGCCCATTTCCTGTGGCTAACCAAAGAATTCCGGGTTCATCTGTAAGGTATTGATCTAATACATTTTCCGGATCTCCATACCTCTCTAATGCATCCGGTTCGAATAGAAAACGGGTGATCTCTTCGGTTTCAAGATTTATTCTCGAAAGTCCGTTATTACCACCTGCCCAAATAAAATCCTCCGCATCTTCATTGATCCAATATACAGCATGACTTGAGATGGTAGTTGGGTCATCATGAATATGAGCATATCGGATAAATTTCCCATCTTCCCTGGCGGGCATGCGATTCAGCCCACTATCAAATGTTCCAACCCAAAGATCTCCACGACTATCTTCAAAGGGCATAAAAGCACGGTTACTGGAGATACTTGTAGAATCATCGGTGTCATTAAAATATTTTTTAAACTGTCCGGTAGCTTGGTCTAAACGGTTTAGACCTCCACCTTCAGTGGCAACCCAGATGTCTCCATTTTTTGATTCGGCCATTCCCCAGACCCAGTTTTCAGAAAGGGAAGTCGTATCAAAAGGTGTTTGTTGGTACACTTTGAATTCGTGTCCATCATAGCGATGCAATCCACCTTGTGTGGCAATCCAGAGAAATCCTTTGCTGTCTTGCATAATGGTGTTTGCACTGGCCTGCTTCATACCTTCCCCAAGTCCAATGTGTTCAAAACGAAGCGATGGAGCCTCACTTTGTAAAATGGTAGGACTAGCCTCTTGTTCTGTTTGGGCTGAAACAGAAGTGACCATCAAGACACCCATGGCTAAACAAAGCATCCCCGGTTTAAATACTGATCCGTTTTTTCTAATCATCGTTTACCCACCCTGGGATAATTTAATGGTGAAACTAGTACCCTCATTTTGTTTAGTGGAAACTTCTAAAAAACCACCGTGTGCTTTTATAATATCTTTGGTAATACTCAACCCCAAACCTGTACCTTCAGTGCCCTTTTTTGTAGTAAAGAAAGGCTGCAGAATCTTGTCCTTTATATTTTCTGAGATCCCTGATCCATTATCTACAATTTCTATGACAGTTGCCTCATCCTTCTTAAAAGTTCTAACAACCAGTTTTGGGGAGTAGTTTTTCTCATCCACAGCAGAAAGCTTTTCCCTCATCGCATCAAAGGCCGTATTCATTATTCGCCTCAATAGCTGAGTGCAGCTCTTCTTTCAAAGAGATAAAATCAATGGGTTTGGTAAAGAACTCTTTGGCTCCAGAATCAAGGGCTTGCTTATGACTTTCACCATCTCCATAAGCGGAGATCATACTCACATGAATATCCGGATAGAGGGTTTTTACTTTACTCAGCAATTCTAAACCTGACATCCCGGGCATATTGATATCGGAAAAGATATACATGACTTCAGGAGGGGCAATGGTTTGCAACAGCTCAATGGCCTCAATCCCTGAAAAGGCAAATTCCAGTTCTATCAACCCGCTTCGGATCTCTTTCCGAAATTTTTGCCGGAACAGCATTTCTACATCACGTTCATCATCAACTACTAAAAATTTCATAGGTTTACCCATTTATCTAAGATCTTGTTAATACAATTCTAAAATTAGTTGTCTGACTCGATACCGATTCTATATGCATAGAACCACCATGGACTTTGATAATGTCTTTCGTAATACTCAGCACCAGCCCAGTTTCTTGCGTCCCTTCCTTTCGTAGTAAAAAACGGTTGTAGAATCTTATTCTTCATCTCATTCGGATTTACAGTCTCGTAGTTTTTTAATTTCCATCAATACTTTATTCTATAAATTCACTAAAACCGGAAAAAACTATGTCAGTTGATTCAATTGATTTATCGCTTTCATGATATGTTTAGATCGCATGGGATTCTGCACCCAACTTTGTAGCTCAGGATTGGACTTTCTGAGTAAAATAAGTGTGGATTTAAGGTTGAAATTACCATCAGATTGGAGTGCCTTCAAAATGGATGACCCGGCAATAACCCCGGGCCCGGAGGTGTAAAGCACAAGTCCAATTTCCTCACGTTTTAAAAAGTTTTGAACAGATTGATGATCAGATGCCGATAAAACTGTGACGTTTTTCCCAAGGTTATTTTGGAGTTCGGATACAATTTTATTTAGTAGTTGATGAGGCAAGGATATCACCAGTATTGTTCTAGGATGAGATGATGTTTCATCTGTTTTTTCTGATGTAGGATTGGAGTATGAATCAGTAAAAAAATCTGCTTCCAGTCTCACATATTCAGAAACTCTGTAATCTTCTGCGTCTGAATTTTTATACTCCGGTTTTGAATCGGACATAATGGCCCACCATATATTTTACACGTCATGAAGTTAGGTTATATTATTTGCCAGGATATTTACGGGTAAGGAAATAACAAAAGATGCACCACCGAGCTCAGAGGTTCCGATTTCCAGTTTTCCGTTATGCATTTGGGTAACAATATCGTAGCTAAGGCTGAGTCCCAGTCCGGTGCTTTCCCCGGTTGGTTTTGTGGTAAAAAAGGGTTCAAAAATCTTTCCCTTAATATGTTCAGGAATCCCAGGACCATTATCCGATATATGTATTTCCACTTGGTTTTCCAGCTGTATGGTTTTGATCTCTATAACCGGTTTATAATCCTCAGTCTTGGTTTTCGTAAACTCCCAAGTTGAATCGATCGCATTTTCTATAATGTTTTGAACAACCTGACCCATTTTTTGAGGCATTGCACTTATTTCAATAATTGAAGGGTCTAATTCGGTATGAATAGTGACGTCCAGATTTTCAAATAGCACTTTCCTGCCTTGGTAGGCAAGTTCGGCGTATTCAGTGATTAAATTATTTATCTGAACCGGTTCCAGTTCTCCGATGGTGCCACGGGAATGTTGCATCATCGATCGTACTATAGCATCGGCCCGCTTCCCATGTTGATCAATTTTTTCTGTATTAAAGCCCAGGCTATTGAGTATAAATTCTATTTCTTCTAAATCATTTGCCTGAATGGCTTCTTTTAACTCATCCACAAGCTCTCTGGATACCTCGGCAAAATTATTGATAAAGTTGAGCGGATTTTTGATCTCATGCGCAATCCCGGTCGCTAAGCGGCCAAGGGAAGCCATCTTTTCGGACTGGATGAGCCGGTTTTGTGTAGCCTTAAGTTCGTGATAGGCTATTTCGAGTTCACGGGCTTTTTCAAGTTCTGCAGCTTTCAGATCATTTTCGGCCTGAAGGGTTTTTGCCTGCGCTTCAGCAGCGTTTGACCTTGCAATAGCGGTTTCAGCCTTTAATTCTGTTTCCCGAAGATGGGCATTTTCACGTTCTTTTTTGATTAGTCTTGCCCGCTGAAAGCGATCTGCAGTAAAAATAATTAGACTCAGTATAAGGGCATAAATGAAGAAGGCCCACCAACTTAGAAATGCGGGTGGATTTACAGAAAATGCATAAGTCAGGGTTTCATCAGAACTCACACCGCTTTCATTAAAACCCTGCACTTCAAACTGATATGTTTTTGGAAGAAAGATCGCAGAGAGATTGGTATAGTTTATTCTTGTCTCTGTTTTAAGAGGCGACCATTCTTCGTTGAATCCGATGAGTCGGGTTTGATAACGAACCTGCCTTTCGTTGCCAAAGCTGAGTGCTGCATATTCAAAAGTGAACTCGTTTCTTTCACCCGGAATATCTTCCGAAATGAAATCAGTCAGGATAAGTTTTGGCGGTATTTCATTAGTTTTATCTTCTTCCGGATTGTAAACAGTAATTCCTTTTGCGGTTCCGTAATAAAGAGAACCGGAAGCATCAAATTGAACAGAACCGTAAAACCATACTTCATTATCCACAAGGCCGTCGAGCCGGGTAACTGTTTTGAGGACGGATCCGGAGTCCGGGTTTACTTCAGCGAGCCCTTGATTAGTGCCTACCCATAGTTTGCCCGTAGCAGGTGAGATGGCAAAACTCGTTGCATTATTGGCCCTGAGTCCATCCTTGGTTGTTATAAAATGTTTAATTTTTTTAGTTTCATTCTCAATTGCAAGCAAGCCTGCAGGAGTACCTACCCACATAGATCCAGAATACCAGATCATTTTTTCAATTTGATTAGAGGGTGCCCCGGTTTCGACAGACCACCAGGGTTCAAAAAGTATTTCAGGCTGTTCATTTTCCTCATTGCGTATCAGAGTTTCTATAGTGAAAGGTTCAATGCTCCTGTAAATACCCCGGTCTCTTGTCCCGATCCATAAATGCCGTTTATCATCAAAAGCAGCAGCGTGGAAAATTGCTGAAGGAAGGCCTGTTGAGCTGTCCAGAGTATATAATTTGTCGTTTACAAACACATAAACAGATTGATAGGCGGGGAACCAGATACTTTCTTTACTGGATCCGGATCCAGAATTCTCATGGATCATTAATTTTTCTACTGCCAGTACACTTGCAGCAGGGTATATAGAAAGAAAAGCTTTGTTACCAAAAAAGGATATTTCATTGGTTTCCGAAGCATCGTTAAGAAGAGGGGCATCCGCAAATGAGATGCTGTTTAGTCCTCTGGATGTTCCGGCCCACAATCTACCGGACTGATCATAAACCAGTCCATTGACCCAGTTTGACGTGAGACCATCCTGTTGCTGTATATATTCGGAATTAAAGGAGCTGTTTATGCAGGCAATTCCTCCTTCTGAAGTACCCGCCCAAAGGGCGCAAGGATTCCCTTGATTTGAAGAGGGAAGAACCGTGTTAACAGATGGTGATGGAAGAACAGGTTTTTCGCCGAATAGTGAATTGGCTGTAAGATTCCGGAACGCACGGTAATTATAACGCAGTTTAGAAACTCCACCCGATTGTGCGATCCAGATATTTTTCTCCCGATCTTCAAAAACGTTATAGACAATTTCACCCAGAAGACCGTTTGTCCTGTTGTAGCTAGCAACCTGTTTGCCGCTAACAGGGTCAACCCTGAGTAATCCGGAACCCTCACTTGAGATCCACAGAGTATTATCAGAGCTAAGTGTGATGTCGGGTATATTGCTTGTCGATGTTGTTTTTATATAGGTAAATACTTTCTTCTCGCCATCCTCGATCAACTTCCAGACCGATCCGTCTTGTTCACCTCCCCATAGTGTTCCATCCGGACTTTCATACAATGTGTTTACAGTTATATCTGTGCCGGTTTTGTGTATCTGTTGCAAGATTCCATTATGAAATTCAAGCATTTCTCCTCCCAGTACGGCTACCCAGACGGAGCCGTCATTTCTGGCTACCATAGATCTGACGGCGAGATCATTTCCCATAATATCAACAGAAGTGGAAAGGGTGTCGGATTCGAATGAGCCCATATCGGTGAACCTATATCGTATCAATCCCAGACTTTCCGTCCCTACCCATATCTGTCCCTCATTATCAGCGATCATTCTATTGAAACTCACCGCAACATTAGTCAGTTCAAAACTATTGGGGGTACTGGTAAATCGTATATTTTCTCCGATTTTATAATTATCCAAGGGGCGTTCGGATACTACGACACCGGCATTTGAACTTACCCAAAGCCTTCCTGTTGGATCCTCAACCATATCCCATACGGTTAAATCCGGGAGTCCGCTTTCCAGGCCAAAAACATTCATTTTCAGCCCGTCATATCGAACAAGGCCGGAGGAATAAATTGCAAACCACATAAACCCCTGCCTGTCCTGATATACCTGATGAACTTCTGCAGATGGGAGTGGGTTCAATTCGCTGTCAGCCGTATAATGGGTGATCGGCAGGACTTGTCCTACCGATACACCCGATATAAGCAATGTAAAAACAGCTATTAAAAGCAGTATCTGTTTCATAAATAAACTACCAGTCTACATTATGGAGCGTTATTTTGTCCCTACGGTACCACCACCGCCCGATCTGTTAAATGATGAAAGAAGCAGGCTGGAATCAGACTCCAATAAAGCACTTGTTGACAAAGCTGCCTCATAAGTTATGCTCTTCATCAACAGGGAGTTATTTAGGTTTGGATTAGAAGAAACGGCAGCCGCTGCCCCTGTTTTAAGTATCAGGGTATTAAATTCATCAATAGGGTCACCATTCTCATTAACAGCTCCGTTGCCACTTACCACGTTGAGTTTTGCTGCAAGTAATTCTGCAAGTAGTATTTCATAATCAGTACTTTTATTTCGGATTGTGAGTATTTGTTGTGCAGAAGCTACTTTATCCGTTCCAAATTGAAATGAGTAGGAAAGCCCAAGATTTTCAATCTCCACGAGAAACCCTAATAATTCTGTTTTAGTGAAAATGGTTGGTTTTCCTTTGTCGGAAAATTTAAGTTCATCTGACCAGAATCCGGGTTCTTCTGTTCTGAGTTTGATTATTTCCTGTTCAAAATCATTAATGATCTTTTGTGTTTCAGCCTTGAAACCGAAGTTCACACCTGATACATCACTATTATTTACGGTCACATTAATTTCAGGCGGATTTGTAGTAGGACTAAAACTTTCGAAAAGAACGGGATTACTTTCTGGTTGAAGTTCAACAGAAAAGTCTTTGGAAGAGCTACCGGTATATACACTGAAAGAATAGGATCCATTGGCAGAGGTCTTATTCACGGATACTTCATTGCTACCTTCGACAAGATGAACAGATGCATTTTCGATTCCGTCTTCTCCCAGATCTTTAGTCTGGTTTCCATTTTCATCCACATAGATAACCCCTGAAATGGTATAGATTCCTTTACATACACCAGGGATCTCTTTTGTTTCTACACTTCCACTCCCACTGCCCTGAATTGTAGCGTCTACCATTCCGGTGAGTTGTTCACCACGGTAAGTAAAGCTGTAATCCCGGCTATTATTCGCACCAATTGAATTTGTCCAAGTAATATCGGCATCATTCATAGTGCTGGATTCCCGGGGAGAATAGTCAATCAATTCCGCACAAGCTGGAGTTTCAAATGATAAGTAATTAAAACCGGTTGCATCATTACCTCTGCTTACCGTGTAAGAAAAAGTTGAGGTATTAGAATTTGAATCGTAGCTGTTTCCGTTAAATTTGATCTTAAAGTTTAAGATATTAACTGTTTCTGATTCATTTACACCTGTTACAGATGTTGCAGATACAGACGGTAAAAAAATATTCTCCGGCTCCGATACTTCGGAAACAGGATTTTGATATTCGTTACATCCATGGAATAAAAATCCGACCATAAATATGATTAACAGAGGAACCGTGTTTCTTTTAAATATTCTCCAAAAATTGAACTGAACTTGATTTAAAGCATTCATTTTAGCACCCATAATTAAGTTTGAAGCCGTTTCATTTATTTCCGGCTATGTTTTGAGGAGCTAATGTACTTCACCTGAATCAGATGACATTATATCTGTGTCGCAACTTGTTGTATGCAGGTCTTTTCTGTAGTAAATGTAGTACTGTATAGTTAATAGACCTGCTATTGGCGTGAAATCATAAACTCAGTCGGAGTCTGATCAAAATGATCCCGGAAAACCCGAGAGAAATGTGCTACGCTTTTAAAGCCTGTGGAGTAGGCAACTTCACTTACGGTACCTGCATTTTGGAGGAGCAGCTGAGCACCCAGTTCAATTCGAATTCGGCGTATCATAGAGCTTGGACTTTCTCCCGTAAGCTTGGTCAGGCGGCGATGAAGATTGGAACGGCTTTGGTTCAGTTCACCAGCCAGGACTTCAACAGAAAAATTTTCGTTGCTTAGGTGATTTTGTATTTGATGTTTTACTGCATCAAGATAGATTTCATCTGCAGATTTTATGTTTACCTTGTCGTGGTGAATTTTTCCGTAGCCGTTTATAAAAGGATGCAGTTCAAGATGACGCTGTAATCGTTTCTGATTTTTGAACAGGTTTTCAACCCTGATCAAGATTTCCTGGATGTTAAAAGGTTTTGTAATGTAATCGTTAGCTCCAATGCCAAGTCCTGACAGTTTATCTTCGGCTTCAACTTTTGCAGTAAGGAGGATCACAGGTATAAAATTGATCTCTGGATTTTGTCTTATCTGTTTCAATAACTCAAACCCGTCGCCATCGGGCATCATAACATCTGAAATGACAAGATCAGGCAATTCATTATTTATGATTGATAATGCTTCCGTTCCGGTGGCCGCTTCCGATACATTATAAATTTCACTGAGATGATTGCCCAGATAGGACCGTATATCCGCATGATCATCCACAACTAATATCGTTTTACGAATATCATTTTCAGAGTCAGAATCTTTATCAGAAATTTGGGGAAGTTGTTGGGTATTCTGTTCGGGGTTCAACTCGATATCTGATTGCAATTCAGCCGTCTCCGAAATTGGAGCAATCCCTGCTTTTTTTATAGTCCCGGTGGTTGAAATCCGGACAATAAAGTTGCTTCCTTTACCCACTTCACTGCTAACGTAAATATCGCCGCCATGCAGGAGCGTCAATTCTTTTGCAATGGAGAGCCCGATGCCTGTGCCGGGCTGTATTTCTGATTTTTGCACCTGGTAAAACCGTTCAAATAGCTGTTGCTGGTGGTTCTCTGAAATGCCACTTCCAGTATCCCGAATTCTTATTTCAGCAACTCCGTCAACTTCGGAAAGCTGTAATGTAACCGTACCATTCTTAGGAGTGAATTTAAAAGCGTTTGAAAGTAGGTTTGCAATAATCTTGTCAAAATGTTCGTCATCAAAACGGGCATAAATGGGTTGATGAGGGAGGTCTACTATAAAGCTGATACCATGTCGCTTTGCAGTCGGTATAAAGGGTTCGGATAAGGTCTCCAGATAGTTTGACAGATTTCCAGGCTTCATGTTCAGTTCAAATTTTTTGTTTTCGAGCCGGGTTAGATCCATTAGTTGTCCAACCAGTCGAAGAAGTCGGCGCGAATTACGAATGGCAAGATCTATTTGGTCAAGGGCACCTGTCGTGAGTTTACCGTGGGCACCGTTTCGAAGATCTTGCAGAGGTCCAAGAGTCAGGGTTAGCGGTGTTCGAAACTCGTGGCTTATATTCGTAAAAAAACGATTTTTCTCCTGATCGAGCTTCCTGAGAGAATCTGTTTCCACCCTTTCAAGCTGCAATTGATTTTTCAAGTTGAACCGGTTCAGTTCATAGCGCCGCAGCAAATAAAGCCCATTCAAAAACAAAACTGCATATAGGAAATACGCCCACCAGGAGTGCCACCAGGGGGGAAGGATGGTAAATGCATAATCAAACGGCTCACTCCATACTCCACTCTCACCTACGGCCCGGATTTGGAAGGTGTAAGCGCCAAAGGTCAGGTTACGGTAATCTGCTACCGGGTCGGGGGTGGGTTCGCTCCAATTTATATTTAAGCCCTTCATCCTGTAACTGTACCGAATTTTATGCGGTGCTGCCCAATCTATGGCTGCAAAATAAAAGGTGAGGTGATTTTTATCGTAAGGCGATTGTAAGCTGAGGGGATAATTATCAAATTTTTGTACACCATTAAATTTGATTTGATCCTGATAGCTATCGGGACTATCCGGGATAGTGCGATAGTCTGTAAACTGCTCGTTAATTTCTAATTGGGATAACCGGGGTTGGGGTATTTTATCAGAAAATTTAAGCGTATTCAAATCCAGCGATACTAAGCCATTGCCGGTGCCCCACCAAGCGCGGTTTTTACTGTCGATAATGGCACCTGGGTTGAATCTCAAGCTTTTCAACCCATCTTGCTTGCCAAAGTTTTGAATACTAAATGCAAATTCGGTATCACCGGAAGGTTCATTTTCCTTTAACGAAATCTTTGACAGCCCTTTTTCCGTTCCTATAAAAACGCCGATTTCATTCAAAGGGGCACTTTGATCCTCCAGAATAGACCAGACACTATTATTGGCTAAGCCTTCTCTTTCGGTATAATGAGTAAAGCTTTCTCCGTTAAATACGCTCACCCCTCCGCCTTCAGTCCCCAGCCAGATATTTCCGTTTTTGTCCTCTGTGATGGACCAGACGGTATTATTGGATACCCCTTCGTTTACGCCATAATGGGTAAAACTCTCTCCATTAAACAGGCTCACCCCACCACCCTGAGTCCCCAGCCAGATATTTCCGCTTTGATCCTCGAGGATGGAGATGACGAAATTATTTGATAAGCCGTCATTTTCAGTGTAATGGGTAAAACTCTCTCCATTAAATACGCTCACCCCTCCGCCACCAGTCCCCAGCCAGATATTTCCGCTTTGATCCTCTGCGATTGACCAGACGCTATTATTTGATAAGCCCTCGTTTACGGTGTAATGGGTAAAGCTTTCTCCATTGTATACGCTCACCCCTCCGCCACCAGTCCCCAGCCAGATATTTCCGCTTTGATCCTCCAGGATGGAGGTGACAAGATTATTGGATAAGCCTTCGTTTACGGTGTAATGGGTAAAGCTTTCTCCATTGTATACGCTCACCCCACCGCCCCAAGTCCCCAGCCAGATATTTCCGCTTTGATCCTCCAGGATGGAGTAAACGTCATTATGGGATAATCCTTCGTTTACACTGTAATGGGTAAAGCTCTCTCCATTAAACAGGCTTACCCCACCACCTTCAGTCCCCAGCCAGATATTTCCGCCTTGATCCTCTGTGATGGACCAGACGCTATTATGGGATAATCCTTCCTTTTCGGTGTAATGGGTAAAATTCTCTCCATTAAACAGGCTCACTCCGCCAGCAGTCCCCAACCAGATATTTCCACGTTTATCCTCTGCGATGGAGAAGACGATATTATTGGACAGGCCTTCGTTTACGGTGTAATGGGTAAAACTCTCTCCATTAAACAGGTTCACCCCGCCATCAGTCCCCAGCCAGATATTTCCGCGTTTATCCTCTAAGATGGACCAGACGGTATTATTGGACAGGCCTTCGTTTACTCCATAATGGGTAAAACTCTCTCCATTAAACAGGCTCACCCCACCACCCTGAGTCCCCAGCCAGATATTTCCGCGTTTATCCTCTGCGATGGAGAAGACGATATTATTGGACAGGCCTTCGTTTACGGTGTAATGGGTAAAGCTCTCTCCATTAAACAGGCTTACCCCACCGCCTTCAGTCCCCACCCAGATATTTCCGCTTTGATCCTCTAAGATGGAAGCGACGAAATTATTGGATAAGCCTTCGTTTACGGTGTAATGGGTAAAGCTTTCTCCATTGTATACGCTCACCCCACCACCGCCAGTCCCCAGCCAGATATTTCCGTTTTGATCTTCCAGTATGGCCCTGACGAGATTATTGGATAAGCCTTCGTTTACGGTGTAATGGGTAAAGCTTTCTCCATTATATACACTCACCCCTCCCCGAGTCCCCAGCCAGATATTTCCACTTTGATCCTCTAAGATGGCCCTGACGTAAGATGAGGCCATACCTTGTTCCACATTTAAAAATTGCAGGTGAGCAATGGTGGCATCTTTGGTGGCGGGTGGCAGGGCTTTGGTGGGTTTAGAATGAACAGCTTTTACCACTTTACCCTTAGCGAGAACAGGAACACCGGTGGGTATCGTGTCACCAGTGGAACTGAGCAAGACAAAATCGGGGTTGCCCTCACCTACATATATGGTTTTGAGTTGGCTTTTATCAACAGATATAGTGGTTAGTTCTTTGGGTATTTGGTGTCGGTTGGGATGGGCATTTATTGTGGTTAATGCTGCGTGGTCAACGGTAAAAGATTGGGGTTTGGCCACGCTATCGGGGTGGATGATTTTTGGTGTGGCAGTGATGGGTACACCTGCTTTTAGTTCAACCGTTTGAGGTTGAGCGTAAAGGGGTGGTGGGAGCGAGGCGTCCTTATCCCCAGACGTGCTGGTACAGGCCGCCAATAAAATCAATGGCAGGAATATCTTCAGCATCCCTAAAATCCGCGTAGATGGCGATAGAGTTATTTGCCTAAACATAAAATTCAATGGTAACGGTGCCTTCATGTTCTTTGGTTTTTATGTTGATTTGACCCCATGCGCCTTAATAATATCATTCGTAATACTCAGCCCAAGCCCTGACTATCCTGCAGCATTGAATAAACTGCATTTGATTTTAAATCTTGCTAAACTTTCCTAAAGGAAGTCTTTTAATTGACAAATAAAAGCCTTGCGTTAAATTTTGTTACTACCGCGGTATTGAAATTCTAAACGTACTTCCTTTTTCAGGTGTGGTATTGATGGATAATTTTCCTCCGTGCGCCTTAATAATATCATTCGTAATACTCAGCCCAAGTCCGGTTCCTTCTGTCCCTTTCTTTGTGGTAAAAAAAGGCTGCAGGATCTTGTCCTTCATATCCTCCGGAATCCCCGGCCCATTATCTTCGATCTCAACAGCCACCTTGCCATTTTCAGAGCTAGTCCGAACTGTTAATTTCGGCTTGTATGAAGCTGAAGCCTGATCGCTAACAGCCGACAGCTTGTCCCTCATAGCATCAAAAGCATTATTACTCAAATTCACGATTACTCGCGAAAAATCCTCCGCTATTAACGGAACTTCTTTCACCGAATCCTCCAGCTCAAACTTCAAATCCACATTAATAGGAGTTTTAGAAGCCCGCATACCATGGAAGGAGAGATTTACAAACTCTTTAACCAGGCTGTTCAGGTCAGTTGCTTCGGGTTTGCCCGTACCTCCGCGACTGTGTTCGAGCATGGATTTTACGATGGAATCAGCCCGGGATCCGTGCTCGTGAATTTTGCGGAGGTTTATTTCAATGCCATTCAGAATTTCTAAGGCTTCATCAACCTTTTCCCGGTCTTCAGCTGAAAGCTGATTGCTGACCGCTGAAAGCTCTTCTTTAGTCTCCTCAATCAACTCCACACTCACCTCCGAAAAGTTATTCACAAAGTTCAGTGGGTTTTTGATCTCATGAGCAATACCGGCGGTAAGCTGGCCAAGTGAGGCGAGTTTTTCCTGTTGCACCAGTTGCGACTGAGTGGCTTTAAGTTCGGCTAATGCATCTTCAATGCCTGCTTTGGCTTTTTCCAGTTTCACAAAATCCTCGTAACGCGCATAGGCAATTGAAAAAGCCTTTGCGAGGGATTCTGACAGGCTTATTTCCACGTCATCCAGCGCTCCGGTTGATCCCACATATAGCATTCCCTGATTGAAAGGAATAAAATGGAGGTGAAGGGATTCGGGTGCTTCTTCGGCTCCCTGGTACGTTTTCATATCCGCGACCTGATTCTGCTCCATCATCGAACGGCCCCACTCCAGAAACTCCTCCTGTGACCAGTGTTGAATATATACCTCTTTATTTCGCCAGGAGTCTACCGTTTCAAAAGTCAGCTCATTGGAGCCAAAAGGGAGGTGCATTACTGCCAGCGAGGTGCCATCCGGTTTCGACAGATAGACCTCCACCTCTTCTGTCTCTTCGTGAACGATAAAGACGCCACAACGGATAAAGGGGATGCCCAGTGTTGTCAGTTCACTCCAGATTAATGGGGTGACCCTGTTCAGATCTTCCGCTGATCGCATGGAGGAGATGTCGGCTCTAACCCGGTCAAGCGACGCCTGTTGCCGGGTTCTTCGGGCACTTTCCTCAGCTTTTTGCAGATCCCTGAAACGGGTATAGGCAAAAGAAAAAACGCCGGTTGCACGTTTCATCAGGTCCCAGCTCTCTTCCGAGATATCGCCGGGAGAGGCTGCCCCTAAAAATCCGTTTGAAAATTTATAGAGATGGTAGGTCCGTTCCGGTATGGATTCACCATAGAACTCACTTTTCCCAAACAGGTCAGATTTCTTCTCACAATAGCGAATCCACTCGATCCGGTGATCACCTTTCATCAGGATGGAGGTACTGTCCTGACCAGAGTCATAAAATTGATGCATCTGACGGCCTACCCAGCTATCCTGAAGGTCGATAGTCATTTGATCGGTAACCGACTTGCCTGAGTCATCTGCATCCTTGATGGTAAACCAGCATTGAGTCAAGCCATTGCTTTCATCGTGGATGTAGATGGAGCTGGTTTCCAGCTCTTCCACGCCCAGTGATCCCATCTCTTCTCTAAGAAGCTGTGCCACCTCTATCAGCTCATCGGGATTTTGCATGGCCAGTGACCGGGAGCGTACTTTCTCCAGTGCATTTCCTATCTGAGCTTCCCGGGCCTGTTCCTCTGCTTTTTGTAGGTCCAGGAAGCGGGTGTAAGCTTGCCCAAAAACCTTACCTAAGCGTATGAAAATTTCTTTTTCTTCCTCAGTAAATTCATTGAGATTGTATCGCCCAAAATGCAGGCAGGAATTATTTAATATCACCGTGAACCGTATCCAGCCGGGGGCGTTCAAAGTCAGATCTTTCCTCTCCTGTGGAATACTTTTTAAATCAGAATTCTTAAATAAAAATCTGAAAAACTGGTCTTTTTCAGATTTAGAATATCTATCACTGAAAAAATCAAGATTCTTTTCAAGGGCCTCGTAGAATTCCGATGTGATGGGTTGATCTACAAATGGAATATGGAATTTTTCTAAATAGGATTGGCCATTAACATCAACCCAAATATTCAAACCGTCATCCGGGTCAGTCGAGAAGTCTGTCCATATTTGAGAGTATTGAACTTCGATATCCATCTCACTCACTTCTTTACCGATCTGTCGAACGACTTCTATCAACTCCCCGCTTTTTTGCATTCCCATCGAACGAGCCCGAACCCGTTCTAAAGCCGCTTCAATCTGGGATTCCCGTGCCTGTTCCTCCGCTTTTTTCAGATCCAGAAAACGCGTGTAGGTCTGATCAAAGACTTTGGTAAAGCGTTTAAAAATATCATGGGCATCCGGAACCGGCTCATAGGTGATAAACAGGAGAAA
>Ga0136558_1000512_pt1 | contig 21408 bp, 23 predicted proteins | sample AntRauTorckE6833_FD_101391 | JGI IMG/M metagenome (GOLD analysis project Ga0136558, IMG submission 101391) | Saline lake microbial communities from Rauer Islands, Antarctica - Metagenome Torckler E6 #833 | ecosystem: Environmental > Aquatic > Non-marine Saline and Alkaline > Saline | place...
AACGTTAATGTATCACGTCGTGTGACCGAATATATGAAACATCATGCAGATGAAACTATCAAATGTGTTGCTGTGGGAAAACAAGCAGAACGCATTGCTCGCCGAAACAAGATAGACATCATCGCGAGCTTTACCGAATTCAAAGATTCTGCAAATGCGAATGATGCACATATGTTAATGAGTTTAATTGTAGATATGTTTAGTACTGATGAGACGTACAAAAAAGTCACTCTAGCCTATACTCAATTCATAAAGCCACTGACGTATTCTCCGAAGGTTACACATATGCTTCCTATCGATACTGATTCGTTATACATGATGATTACCGACGAGCAGATGCAAAAAGAAATACAGGATGAAATGCGCTCAGCTAAAAAAGTCTATACGTTTGAACCGAGCGAAGAAGAAGTCGCCGAGACTGTTATCCCCGAATTGTTGACCGCAGTTATATTTCAGGTATTATTGGACGCATATGCATCAGAGCACAGTTCGCGTATGGTAGCTATGCAAAATGCCACAGAGAATGCCGGAACGATGCAAGACGAGCTGACGTTAACATACAACAAGGCACGCCAAGCAGGTATTACTCAAGAGATTGCAGAGATATCAGCTGGGGCAAATGCGATGAGTTAGGGTTAAGCGTTGTCATTCCTGCCTGCCTTGCCGGACAGGCAGGCGCATGCAGGAATCTTGGTACCACGTCAATGGTGTAGCAAGATTCCCGTCTGCCAGCCTCGCTAGACGCGAGTCTAGGCGGGCACGGGAATGACAGTGGTTTATGAAAAATATATTATTAAAAAATAGGAACAATTATTATGAGTACACAAACAGGAACAATTACACAAATCATGGGCCCCGTAATCGACGTAAAATTCGAAGGCGAGCTACCGTCAATTTTCAATGCACTACATGTTAAACGTGGTGAGGATATGTTGGTGTTGGAGGTAGAGCAACACATCGGTACTAATCAGGTGCGAACGGTTGCGATGAGCTCAACTGACGGGCTTGTACGCGGTCAAGAGGTCACCGATACAGGCGCTGCTATAACCGTCCCTGTGGGCGAAGTTGTGTTGGGACGTATGTTTGATGTAACTGGTGCTCCGATCGATAATAAGCCGGCTCCTGAGACTTCTGAGATGCTTCCTATTCATCGTGATGCTCCTTCTTTTGAAAGTCAGTCAACAAGTGCTGAAATCCTTGAAACCGGTATCAAAGTGATCGACCTTATTTGTCCCTTCCTCAAAGGTGGAAAGGTTGGATTATTCGGAGGCGCTGGTGTTGGAAAAACAGTTATCATTCAAGAGTTGATTAACAACATTGCCAAAGCTCACGGAGGATATTCTATGTTCGCCGGAGTAGGAGAACGTACACGTGAAGGAAATGACCTCTACAAAGAAATGGAAGATGCAGGCGTTCTTGATAAAACGGCGCTGGTCTTTGGTCAAATGAGCGAACCACCTGGGGCACGTGCACGTGTTGCGCTAACCGCATTGACTATGGCGGAATATTTCCGTGATACACAAGGTCAAGATTTACTCTTTTTTGCTGATAACATTTTCCGATTTACCCAAGCCGGTTCAGAACTATCAGCGTTGCTTGGGCGTATGCCATCAGCGGTAGGATATCAGCCGACATTGGCTAGCGAAATGGGAAATCTTCAAGAACGCATCACCAGTACTGATAAAGGTTCAATTACTTCAGTACAGGCGGTATACGTACCAGCCGATGACTTTACCGACCCAGCGCCCGCAACAACATTCGCTCACCTTGACTCAACGGTGTCATTGAACCGATCTCTTGCAGAGCTAGGTATTTATCCTGCGGTTGACCCGTTGGATTCAACATCCACCGTGCTTGACCCACAAATTGTAGGGCAAACTCATTATGATGTTGCTCGTGGTGTGCAAAAAGTATTACAACGATACAAAGACCTTCAAGACATCATTGCTATTTTGGGAATGGACGAATTATCAGACGAGGACAAAATGATTGTGTCACGTGCACGTAAGATTCAAAAATTCCTATCACAGGCTTTCCATGTAGCGAAACAGTTTACCGGAGCAGATGGGGTATATGTAAAAGTAGAAGACACCGTGCGTAGCTTCAAAGAAATTCTAGATGGTACCTATGACCATATTCCAGAAAGTCACTTCTATATGAAGGCAGGAATTGATGATGTTATTGCATCATACGAAGCACGTAAAGAAGAATAAACATTTAGAGCATTATAATGTCCACATCCACTATAAAATTCACCATAGCAACACCAGAACGCACTGTCTACAGTGATGATGTTGAGCGTGTTACTATCCCAACAAAGGATGGAGAGATTACGGTATTACCACATCATGCACCACTTGTAAGTGTGGTTAATCCTGGCGAGTTACGCGTCGTAAAAGGAGATCAAACATTTCCCTTATACGTTGCCGGAGGAACGCTTGAAATTCGCCCTGATAACACGATGGTATTGTTAGCGTCTCATTCAGAAGAAGCACACGACATCGACGTAGAGGCGGCTGAGGCGGCATACGAGCGTGCTAGGAAAGCTATGGAGTCTGCAGATGACGTTGCTGATGTTGATTTTGCGCAATTCCAGGCGATTATGAATCGCGAAATGGCACGTATGGAAGTTGGCCGTAAATGGAGAAAATAATATGATGCATCAATTTTCTTCACAATCCGAATTCATTGGAATCATTGAGAGGTCTCAGGAGAATCCTATAATTTTAATGAAGCACTCAAATACATGTCCGATTAGTGCTAACGCATTTCGTGAAATCACAAAATTTTCAGATGAAAACAGTGACATGTCAATCGAGTATATGATTGTACAAGATAATGCTGAGTTGAAGGAGTATATATCCAATGAGCTTGATGTAGAGCATGAGTCTCCACAAGTCATTATTCTACGTAACCGTAAGCCAGCGTTAACATTAAATCATTATGACATAACCTCTGCTAAGCTTGAGGAATATATGTTATAATATAAATATTAGACACGATAGTAATTAATGATATGCAAAAAACAAAACGAGAAAAGAAAAATACGTGGTTAGGATTTTTAATAAGTATTGCTGTGCTAGTGGTGCTTATTATTCTTGTCGTCGTATTTTCTGAAAATTCAGATCGAACCCCAGAAGAAGCATCTACTGAAACAGAGGAAGTGGTAGGTAACGCTGCTTTACCTATGAACCCCTATGAAGACGGACAATTCGTATATGAGTTTGACGATATAAATTGGATGTTTACAGATGTATCAGAACCCGGAGTAGGTGTTCAAGCAACACAGGTTAATTTCGAGTTTGAGCAATTTTCACGCCGTGATGGGTCATACGTAAACTTTGCACGCCCTTATAAAACACAAACATTCAAAGGTGAGTGTAGTGAACTGCGGCGTTTAGAATTCGATGCTGATCAGTATGGACGACCGTTATCATATGCGCAATGTGTGTGGCAAGACGAGACTACAGATATTGCTATATTCCAAAACAATAATAATATTGTTATCAACTACCGAACCTATACGAGTGATGAAATATCAGAATTTTCTGAATTGTACGCCATTGATTTGACGACTATGGTGCGCTAGTATGCGTTTACAAAAAAAACGTATAGAGCGAGCACAGCTACTACTTAAAGAATTAAAGAAACTATTTCCCAAAGACAAGCATGAAATATCAGAGCTAACCCATTGGAGCAATCCGTGGGAATTGCTTGTTGCTGTAGTCCTGTCAGCGCAATGCACAGATAAGCGTGTAAATATGGTAACAAAAGATCTATTTAAAAAATATATAACGTTAGATGATTATTGTGCTGTATCGCACGAGGAATTTGCCCAAGATATCCATTCGACAGGATTTTATAATAGTAAAACAAAAAATATATTGGCTGCCGCGCAGATGGTGCGAGATGAATACGATGGTAAAGTTCCAGATATCATGAGTGCATTAATTCGTATACCTGGGGTTGCGCGGAAAACTGCAAATGTTGTACTAGGTAACGCTTTTGGTAAAGTAGAGGGTATGGCTGTTGATACGCATGTAAAACGTTTTGCTATTCGATTTGATTTAACCGATGAGAAAAACCCAGAGAAAATAGAGCGTGATTTGATGGAACTACTACCACGCAAAGATTGGTTTGTTGGATCTAATTTGATGATTCAATATGGGCGTCATATCGCCCCTGCGCGGAAATATGATACTAGTAAGGATCCATTGGTCGATATATATCCCAAAGCAGGAGAGAGGTTTAGAGTTAACTAGGTTTAAATGGTATACTTTCAGGCATAATATATCGGATGGTAACTTGTCAAATATGTTATAACGTGTTTTAATTAATATATGGTCAATAGTGATACAAATAACAAAGAAGGAGAAAAAGATATTGTCGCTTTAGTTGAGCTTGTTCATGCTGTGCAGGAGCACAACGAGGTTCTAAAAGAAATTCTACATGATATTGAGATTGCTCGAAAAGAATATGACATTTTAAATACATAGATATGAAAGAAATGCCGCAACAATTAGATGAGGTGATGGGTGGTAAGTCGATTGTAGATACTGATATAGAAGGTAATACTAATGAGGTTGAACCAGCTAGTGATTCCAACCTAGAAAAGCCACTAAATGAAGCTGAACAAGTTTCTAAAAAGATAGAATTTATTGCTGAGAAGCTAGGTTCAGAGGTTGGCGACAGTGAACAATTGCTAAAGTCACTAACGAACCTAGAAGAACTCTCGGGTGCAGAGGAAGAGAGTCATATTGCAGAAAAATTAGAGAAAAACAACCTCCCACAAAAATTAATCGAAGTGCTCGGTAGAGTAATGCATGCACAAGAGCATGCCATACATCAACTAGATGGTAAATATGATCCACGTGTGCTAAAGACTGTTGGGCTTATCGGTAAGGTTCTAGGAGGTATGGGTGGGCTTACTGCCGGTATGACATTTGGTGGCTTGCCCGGTGGTGCTATCGCAGCAGTTGCTGGTTCAAAAGGGGGTGGGTATAGTGCAATACGCGTATTTGATAGACTTGCTGAAAAATTACCGCAAAGATTTAAAGAAAAATTTATGCCGAAGACTCTCGAAAATCAAGAGGGTAATGAATCTATAGAAGATAGTATCGAAAATCAGATAGAAAAAAATACAGAAACCATGCAACGTATTGATGCAAAGATTAATCAAATTAATGCACTACCTCTTGAAAAAAGACACCGTATTTGGGAAAAATTTGCAAGCAATCCCAAAACCGCCGATATTGCAGAACGTATCAACCTTACTGCAGGAAAGTACAAAGAAGTATGGCACGCTTTTGAGAAAAAATACCCACACGCTGCAGTTGGTCTAGAGCTTACAACGCACATGGGTATTCCGCTAATGACTAAGGGTATGCTAGACCCCATAATCGTTGAAAAGATTATCCTTGGGCTCGAGTACGCATTATCTGCAGGAGTGAGTGAGGAGATTACAGCTGCCATCACTGCTAAATTAAAAAGTGCAAAAGATCATTTATTTGGAATGCGAGATACAAGAAATTTAGAAAATAATTAACACGTAATATAATAGTACTATGACATTTAAATTTGAATCAGGAAATAATCTTAATAAATCAGAAGAGGAGCTTAAAGAGGATAAGCGAAAAGTACTTGAAGCACAGCAAAGAGCACTTACAGAAGAAGGGGAAACCTTAGAAGAACTAGACGAGGCTCTAGGTGAAAGCATGAAGGAAGAAGAGTAGAAGTTGCTTCAATTTTAGAATATAGCAATAACGCTATACGTCATACCAATGGCAAATGCTACCAGGAGGATAGCTAGTAGGGCATGAGCGTGCTTTGCAAGCACTTCGGTTGGATGTGTTCGCTGTCCTACGTGTTGTGCTTTCCAATATACAGCAATCATTAACAATAGCTCCATGCTGACCAATACTCCTCCTACGATATCAATAGCTTTGACGAATTCGCGTAGACCTGCAATAAATATAATAAGAGGAACTATACATGTAATTAAAGAAGCCCACTTTAGCTTAATTGAAAAATCCCAGTGTATAGAGTCACGTAGCGATATGGCACCAATGAGAAAACTCGTACCCATAGCAAGTAGAGCAAAAATATTCCCAAGCACATGAACGGTTTTTCCGAGCGCGTTACCAAGCCCAATCGTAGCCACTTGTGTGGTGTTGACACCTGTTACGCCGATAACTACTAGCGAGAATATACTGTAAATAACTATGCTGATGATACTGCTATAAATAATAGCTTTTTTAAAGTCAGAGTTCTTATTCTTTACCAACACGTGTGCCTCAGGAATGCTGGTACTGGAGTGAAAAGAAAATAATACCACACCATAGGGTACTAACATTTGTGCAAAATTAATATACGTAAAATGTGGAGCATGAAGAGCAGGTACACTAGCCAGCGACAGCAGTATTACCACAATAAAAATAGTTGCCATAAGAAAAAGCTCGACTGATTTAAGGGTATCCATCCCTGTAAAGACAACAATAGATCCGCCGCCAAAAAAAATCAAACTCCACATAAATGATGTGCCTGGTAACAATGCAGCTAATCCATTTCCAGCTCCAATAATATAAATAGTCAAGACACCGAATATCGTCAGATACATAATACCCATCATCAGATATTTACCCCACGAACCAAGATATTTCTTTACAAGACCAACGAGCTGTAAATCTTGATTTGTTTTAATAGCAATTTCGCCAATCAGAAGGTTCATATACATCATAAGTAATCCAAACCCTAGGATATAAAGTACTCCTAACAGCGGTCCAACTTTCGCGATAGCATAAGGGAGCCCAATAATACCAGCACCAATAGTACTGGATACAATTAATGCAACAGCTTGCCATAACGATAGTCGTTTTTTTATGCGTCCTTGATAGTATTGAAAATCACGTTTGACAGCAATTGGAACACTTGTATTCAATCCATGAGGTGCATGATGTATAGCCATAGCAAGAGTATATCATGCTCGCGCATGAATCAAAATATGCTACTATGCAGACATATGAAACAGCTTTATATTGTTGCTACACCCATTGGGAATCTCGAGGATATAACGTACCGCGCCGTTAGAATTCTGCACGACGTTGATATAATCCTTGCTGAAGATACACGTGTTACCAAAAAATTACTGCAACACTACGATATAGATACGCGCGTGATTAGTTATAATGAGCATTCAGGACCAGAAAAAGTCGTCAGTATAATAGATGATTTAGAAAAAGGTATAACCATGGCACTTGTTTCTGACGCTGGTACACCAGGGGTTGCGGATCCTGGGTCGCGGTTAATAGATGAGATATATTCGTATCATCCAGACATACAGGTGACGCCACTACCTGGTGCATCTGCCGTGACAACACTTATCTCTGTCGCAGGGTGTATTGGAAACAGTTTTAGCTTTCTAGGATTTGTTCCGCACAAAAAAGGCCGTCAAACTTTTTTTGAAAATTTAGTAGATATTGAGCAACCTGTTGTTTTTTTTGAATCTCCACACCGCATTATGAAAACGTTAGATTCGCTGGATACATATTTAGATGATAATTGGCATATTGTCGTCGGTCGTGAGCTTACAAAGATGCACGAGGAGATAGTTCGGGGAAATCCATCAGAAGTACATCAGTATTATAATACACATCCGGAATTTCAACGTGGAGAATTCGCCCTCGTTGTCGCACCGAGAAAAAAATCATGATATACTAATCCCATGAGTTTTAGATATCATCAATTACTATTTCCACTAGGAATATGGCTCATCATAGCGCCCTTTGTAGGCTTACCGAGAGTATGGGAGATACTACTGTTGGTTATTCCTGGTGCTCTCATCTTTATTATTTCGATTATTTTAGCACAAGACCATGCAGTACGATACGATACTGCGACGGATTATGCTCACAAAGATAGCATCGATGAGAATCATGATAAGGAGACTCATGTTGAAGAAGATACAAGAACGAATGTAGAACCCGAGACTTTTACTCAGCACAATAACGAGCAATTATAATGCGCTATCAACACGGATTTGTTACTAAAAGTTTAGTGGGTGTATTTGTCATAGTGGGCCTCATAGTTGCCGGTGTAGTTTTGGCACAGCAAGGGCGTGAAGAAACATCCTATACGTTTGATAAAGCGCAACAGCAGTCATCAGAGAATACGCCAGACGATATTATCGATGAGGAGATGCCAGAAAATAATATTATCGAGGACGATTTGGACGAAGAAGCTACACCAATAATAATTGAGGAGTCCGTTATAGAGCCAATACGCCTTGAAACACCAGAACAGGTAAAGGCGGTATATATGACAAGCTGGGTTGCTGGCACGGCATCAATTCGAGAGCGTGTTTTGAGTTTGGTAGAAGACACAGAAATTAACGCATTAGTTATTGATATAAAAGATTCAACAGGGAAGGTAGCTTTCAGAGTTGATAACGAGCTTATTAATAGCTACGACGTGACAGAAAATAGAATTCCCAACATTAGAGAATTCATCCGGAGCCTCAACGAGCGGGGTATTTATGTAATAGGTCGTATAAGTGTATTTCAAGATCCCTATCTTGCAGAGCGACACCCTGAGTTAGCCGTACGTACTAATACTGACGGGGGCGTATGGAAAGATCATAAAGGGTTGTCATTTTTAGATGTTACCAATGAAACGGTATGGAACTATATAACTGAACTAGCTCTTGAGTCATACGATGTTGGCTTTGATGAGATAAACTTTGATTATATTCGGTATCCATCAGATGGTGACATGAGCACTATAGAGTACAATCTGGACCAAGAGTATACGCGCGCAGACAATGTAGAGAAATTTTTCAAGCATATAGACAAAGAAGTTCGTCAAAAAGGCATACCTACATCAGCTGATTTATTTGGTATGACCACTACACACACCAAAGATTTAAATATAGGACAGATCTTAGAAAAAACATTGCCATATTTTGATTATGTTGCACCTATGGTATATCCATCACATTATCCAAAAGGGTGGAGAGGGTACGCAAAACCTGCAACAGAGCCATATAATATTGTACATACAGCCATGAAGGGAGGTGTTGAACGAGCTGAGGCAATGGGGTATAGTGGTGATAGATTGCGCACATGGATTCAAGACTTTAATCTAGGTGCCACCTATACCGCAGACATGGTGCGCGCTCAAATCCAGGCAAGTTATGACGCAGGTGTTGATTCCTGGATGGTGTGGGACGCTGCTAATACATATACTCGTGATGCATATCTAGTAGAATAATTTATACAAATTTATGAAAAAACATCCATATAAAAAACACGCTATTTGGGCACTTGTCCTTATCATAATATTTATCGCTGGAATCTTTGCTGGACCTGGTGTTCTTCGTCGACTTAACCTCGAACCTGCATATGCGCAAGCTATCGAGACTGATGCTGATCTTGATCTTTTCTGGCATGTCTGGGGTATTTTAGATAATAAATACCCATTTGATGAAAGCGAACCTGATACAGATGCAAAGGTGTATGGAGCCATACGTGGACTTGCTAGCTCATACGATGACCCATATACCGTATTTTTTCCGCCAGAAGAATCAAAATCATTTGCTGAGGACGTACAAGGTGAATTCGGTGGGGTAGGGATGGAGATTGGGCCAGAAGAGGGTTATGTGGTCGTTGTGTCGCCTCTAAAGGGGACACCAGCTGATGAGGCCGGTATGGAAGCTGGAGATATTATACTAGCTGTTGATGAGGAGTCAGTGTTAGGTATGAGCGTTAATGAGGTAGTCGCGTTAATCCGAGGCGAAAAGGGGACCGATGTCGTATTACGCATTGTCCGCGAGGGGAGAGATGAACCGTTTGATATTTCTATTACACGAGATATCATTGAAGTCCCCACTGTGGAGGCCGAATTTATAAATGATGAAATATATCATATCTCACTGTATAGTTTCACTGAAAATTCAATTCGCGATCTAGCAGAGGCTCTTGATAAATTTGTCGCATCAGACGCATCACGTATTATATTAGACATGCGTGGTAATCCGGGGGGGTACCTGTCAGCAGCTATTGATGTGGCGAGCTTCTTTGTTCCAGAGGGTAAAGTTATTGTAAAGGAAGATTTTGGAGAAGAGCGCGATCCATTAGTGTATCGCAGTCAAGGATATCCATTGCCACTTCCAGAAGATTTTGCTATGGTAGTGCTTGTTGATAAAGGTTCAGCCTCAGCGTCTGAAATTGTTGCTGGTGCGCTTCGTGATTATGAGATTGCAGAATTAGTAGGTGTTCAAACATTTGGCAAGGGATCAGTTCAGGAATTGATAAACTTACCGAACAAGACATCGCTAAAAATCACCGTAGCGCGTTGGCTGACACCAAAAGGTGTATCAATCAGCAAAGAGGGACTAACACCTGATCATGTCATTGAATTTGATCGTGAGGCGTACGAGAAGGATGAGACGGATGTTCAGCTGAACAAAGCAGTCTCATTATTAGCAATATAACTATATACAATATGAAAGTAATTCTTTTAGATAACGTAAAAAAAATAGGGAAGAAATACGAAAAAGTTGAGGTAAGTAATGGATACGCAAACAACTTACTTATTCCAAAAAAATTAGCTATTCCTGCTACACCACAAGCAGAAAAAGATTTAGTGCAAAAAATGCAGGCTGTTGCAGAAACACAGGCTGAAAAACAAAAAGCAGTCTTAGATGCATTTAACACATTGGCAGAGAACCCAACAGTGATTAAGGTTAAAGCAAATGAAGAAGGCGGTGTATACGCAAAGCTTGGAGCAGACGCATTAGCTTCAGCATTTACTGAAAAATCAGGTGTAGATATCGATACTGATTATGTCGGACTGTCAGAATCTCTCGAAAGCTTAGGGGAACATGATGTCTCAATTAGCGCGTTCGATACTAACGTTACCGTGAAAGTAGTATTAGAAAAGGAAGAAGAGTAAAGGCTATAAAAAACACATCAATAAAAAATACCTCAGCGAGGTATTTTTTTATGCGTTAAATATAAGAAAAGATTTATGCGGTAGCTACGTTAACTACGCGTTTTACTTTGGTCTTACCATTGAAACCTTTTTTACGTTTAGTAGAAAAGTTAACAACTCCATCTTTTAGTGAGAAAATAGTATGATCATTAGCAAGTCGAACATTAGCACCCGGAAGGAACTTTGTACCACGCTGACGTACGATAATAGCCCCAGGACGTGCTGTTTCTCCACTATAGAGCTTCACCCCAAGATATTGAGGGTTTGAGTCAGTTAAGTTTTTCGCGGATCCTCCGGCTTTTCTATGTGCCATAGTTTGCTTTTGCTAATTAATAACGACAAGAGTATACACAAATTTGCAAAATAAATCAAGTACAAAGCATTATGTAACAAGTTGTAAGTAGTAAGTAGTATATGTCATCCCAACCGATCATTTAGAATATATATGAAAGAGGGAGGAGTAACGCCAAAGTTGAGTTAACACTCAAGGCGTGTATGAGTGTCATCCTGAATGTTGTTTATTCAGGATACATAATTACAAAAATACGCAGAGTGTACCACTCTAGTTGTCATTCCCGCGCAGGCGGGAATCTTACCGTGCTACAAACATTTGCAGTGACAGGATAGATAAGGTATAACAGCGGGTGGCTTAAGGAGGGGGTATATATAAAGAATATAATGTAACGTCGCACAATATATCTTTGCGACACTTAATAATTACTATTCCTGTAGCATAGTAATTATATGGGTGCCCTACTGATAATCATAGAAATTAGCAGGGTGTTTAAACATATCAAGCGTCAGCGGTTTAGGTAGATAATCCAGAGGGTCAAGATACGCATCGTACGGTGCTGTAGGTTGTGTCAATATTGCACCACTACAAGATAAACTCGGTTTGGATCCAACATCTACTGGATTTTCTCCATTTGCGTCTCGTCCAGCATATACGCTTATATGTAAATGAGGCGCTGTACTGAACCCTGTGTTACCTGTATATGCGATGACTTGCCCGCGTGTAACACGTTGTCCGGGTTTTACATTAACTAATGACAGGTGTGCCGATGTACTAACAAGTCCATTATCATGCTCAACCGTAACCCATTTTCCAAAAGAAACGCCTTTGCATGCTACATCAGTATTCCCGGTACCCATTACAACACCATCAGCCATAGCATATAATTTCTGCGGTGTTCTCGCACGAAAATCAGTACCGCTGTGTCCATTTGCACGGGTTCTGTGTGGTCCAACACGAGATCCAAATAACGCCGTTACAACTATGTGATCAAGTGGCCACGATAACGGAGACGAGCCTCGTTCTGGTAAAGCGTCAGGGTTAGATAGAAATTCTAGTTGAGACTCATACTGACGAATTTCAGATTCAAAAGCTTCACGCTGAGCTTCCATCTGTTGTAGTAACACACGGTAGTTTTGTTCTTTGTTTTTGGTCAGTGAAACTAGTTCCGCTTGTTCATTTTTATTTAGCTCAACGATTTCTTTCTGACTTTCTATCTCTTCTTTTAAAGATTCCAGTTCCCCTTTTTGTTCTTCTTTTTCAGATATGTCTTGTCGTAGTGTGGTTTGCAAGCCCTGTAATTGACGTATGTGACGTCTAGAAGCGCCTTGGAGTGTTATTAAGTTATCTATGGCTCTCCATGCCTCAGAGAACGTTTCTCGCGTCAGTACGAGCTCTAGAAGACTATAATCGTCATAGTATTTCATATCGCGTACACTGTCCGCAATACTACTTTTTTGTAACTCAATTCTTTGCTCTTTGTCTGAAATCTCTTCATCAAGATTAGAAATCGTTAATGAGGTCTTTTCAATCTTTGTCTCGGTAAGCTCAAGCTCCTTTAACAAATGTTGACGCTCTTGTTCAATCCGTTGCAGTTTATTTTCGAGCGTTACGCGTTGTTGACTTGTCGTTGAGATATCCTCACCAAGTTCTCGTATTTCTTGTTCAATTTGCTCAATTTGTTGGTTGCGTGTTTTAATCTGTGCTCGAAGTACACTTGCCTCACTGGCAATGACATGCATAGGTGCATATAAACTAAGTAGTATGAGGATACCGGCGCACCATTGAGATGTGCGATTTCGTAGGGATAGTGACATATATACACTAGTATACTAAATAAATGAGAAACTACGAAACTATGCGCTGTGTAATAACTTAATTGCATGCATGATACGTTCTTTAGTTTTAGTTTTACCAATGAGCACTGCTACGGTAAATGGATCTGGCGACCTATCTTGCCCACTCAGCGCATAGCGCAATGGCCACAGTACGTCTCCCTTTCCCTGTTCCTCTGCATAAGGCCATATGAGAGACTTGACATTATCAATATTCCATTGTTCTATATCTTTTATTAATTCAGCTACATGACTAAGGTTAGTCATAGCGTCTTCCACGGTTCCCTTTTTCCAAACTAATTTTGATGGTTCGTAGGTAATTGTCTCATTGAGATAGTCAAAGCTTCCCTCAGAAATAAATGCTTTCAGGTCATCTCGCTTATGAATACGTTCACGTACCTCATGAAGTAACACATTTTCTGCTTCTACGGGAATTTTATCGGTGAGCTCGCTCCAAAGGTTTCCTAGGTATGTTTTAAAATCCACATCACGTAATTTACTGAGCCATTCTTTATTTACCCAGTCGAGTTTTTCTACGTTAAATGTTGCGCCACCTTTTTGTACCTTTGAAATATCAAATTGATTAATCAACTCATCTTTCGAGAAAATTTCTTGTTCTGTTCCTGGGTTCCATCCAATGAGAGCAAGAAAATTGATGAGCGATTCAGGTAGAATTCCTTGCTCGCTGTAGTCGAGTGTTGGAATGACTTCGGGATCACGTTTCGATAATTTACCACCACGAGGACTCATGATTAATGGAATGTGGGCGTACTGTGGCCTCTCGAAGTCAAGCGCTTCTAGTAAAACTATTTGACGAGGCGTATTGTTCACATGCTCTTGTCCACGTAACACATGAGTAATTCCCATCAATCCATCATCAACTACTACGGTCAAGTGGTATAATGGATTTTCAATATCACGAGCAATCACAAAATCTCCTAGATCTTCTGTGTCTACGCTTATTTCTCCTAGTATAAGGTCGTTGAAGGTTACTGTTGTATTAGAGTTTTTAAATCTGATTACTTTCCCTGTGTTATCTTTATTATCCTCGGCCTCATACGCGGTGCCAGCATCCAGCATTTTTTGAATGTGTGCTGTATAGATTTCAGTTCTTTCAGACTGGCGATAAAAATCATCGAACTCTAATCCAAGCCATGTAAATACGCCGAGCATTGCTTCTTCGTGTTCGGGTTTACTACGTTCTTTGTCGGTGTCTTCACTACGAACGATAAATGTACCGCCATGATGGCGTGCAAATAAATAATTATATAACGCTGTGCGTACACCACCAATGTGGAAATTACCCGTTGGGCTGGGCGCCATGCGAGTGACGACGTTTGTGTTGGGTGAGTTGTTCATGGTGTTGAGTATAGCGTAAATTAGAAATGAAACAAGCATCTTATCGTTTAATAAATTGGTCGAGGCTCTCTAGTATTTTTGTTGAATTTTTAGTGTGATGAGATGGCAGGCGTTCGTATTTTGCTAAATCATAATTATAGTTATCAAGAGTAAAAGAGTCTAGGTATTTTTTGAAGTCCCCTTTTTTTCTATTAATCGTAAGTTCGCTGTTATTCTCATTAAATTCATCACGGACTTTGTTGATTGCATCAGAATCTTGGGCTAAGTTCATATAATGCTGGAGACTATCCCAGTATTGTTTGTAGTTATATCTCCCGGCATACCTACAAAGCGCTGTGCGAAATGGGCCCAACCCAGCGATTCGTGGACCATCAATACCAGCCGCGAGCATACGTCCAACAGCGTCAAGATTTTTAACAGGGTGAAATCGATCGTCATATTTCATAAGTTCTTTTAAGTCCCATGAGTGTCCTTCGCATAAATTACGTAACTCCTTTCCATGATCAGTATCACGTAGTTCATTGTTATCTTTATATGTTTTGAGCCCAAATTCACGTGCAACTGAAGGTTGCATATGAGAAAGTCCAACACCACCATCATCAGAGCCATTCAGAATAGTTGCTCCGCCTGAGCTTTCTTTCATAATCATCGCTAAAATAATCCCTTTGGGGAGATTATAACGGCGTTCTACAGCTGAAGTAATAGATTTGTAGCGTAATGCTCGTAATAATTTACCGGCACCACCTTCTACAGCATGTCGCGTGGGTCGCGATATCATTTGAAGATTTCGTATTTGAGGTTCTGGTAAATCACCGCTGTAGCCTAGATCTTCTGTGTTGCTTTTATGTTCATACCAAGACAAGTCTTTATTCTCTGGGAACGCTAATACATTTATATGTTCTCTAGTATTTTCTCCAGCTACACCATCTGCATTTAATTCATGAGCTTCTTGGAATAGGCTAATAGCATTTTTTGTCTTAGAGCCATAATATGCTGTTTCGTTGTCCTGTGACCCTGCTCCATCCCAACTTATTGTAAAGGCATGATTGTTAAGAATTCTTTGAAGAGTTTTTATCTGTGTGTGAGAGTCACCTTCTTGAAAGGTGGTATTAATAGCAGATTCGTATGTATAACCCCATCGTTCTAATGACTTGACTTCTTCTGCGCTAGTATATGCCAACGCTTTGGCACCAGGCATGGCAGTTAGTGCTCCACCAGCAACAAGAGATGAAAATTGCTTTATAAAGTCCCTACGAGAGTTATCGGATTTTTCTTCAGGGGGTGTATTTTCAGGAATTTCCATACCTTTCATATAATTATTCTAACACACTCTTAAGTATATCTTCAGGGATTTCCTTGCGCCTACGCTCTTCATCGTCTTTACGCTCGCGTTCACTTTTTTCGTCTTCTAATTCATGTGCTTTTGATTGAGCGTCATTTTTCTCCTCTTCAAGTTTTTTCTTTTCTTGCTCGATGCTGGAAATTTTATCCTCTGCTTGTTGATGTTCTTTCTTTATGCGTTCATTTTCATCATGTAGTACTGATTGTTCCTTTGCCAACGCTTCTTTTTCACCAGCAAGTTTTTCTGTGTTAGTACCTTTTTCTTGCAGTTCTGACTCGATACGTTTCTTTTCAGATTGTATTTCTGACAGACGTCCTTTATTCTCACGAGACTCTGCCTCTAATTGCTCTCTGCGTCGTTGCTCATTGAGCATCCGCTGAGCGTGTGTCTCTACCTCCCTTTCAGCTCGTTCACGGCGGTTTCTTTCTTGTTCTAATTCCTTCTTCATGCGCTCTTGTTCACGCTCCATTTTTTCACGTATTTGGCGAAGAGCCTTATCTTCAGGACTTTCTGTTGACCCATCTGTATTCTCATCTTGTGCTAGTGGTGGCTTTTCTTGTTTATCAGAAATCTGTGGAGTCACTGAGGGGTCCTTTGGTTGCTCGTTTTCGTTATGATTTGACGGTGTCTCCGTAGGATTCTTTGTTTCACTTTCTTCTGCCTTCGTCGATTCTTTCTGTGGAATCACTGTGTTTCTTTTTAGTTGAGTAGCATCTACCTGTGGTTTATCGTCAGAATTTTTCATATCATCACGATATTTATCAGCCGGTTTTTTATTTTGATTACCTAATGCAGCAAGTAGTGCATTACGAGAATCTTCATTGGCTGCACGAGAAGCGTCTACCTTTCTCGGTGTCTGTTCGGATGTATCTTTTTTTGGTGAAGATGAAAGGTCGCGCAATGAAATAGATGTTTCGGGTTTCTTGGGTTCTTTGTTTTCAGCATCGTTTTGCGCACTTTTATTAATCGAGTTGTCCTTCTTTTTTGTATTTTTTTTACCCAATACGTCATTAAGTACGTCTTGCAATCCGCGACCATCGTCTTCTGGTGGTTTTTGCTTTTCTACTTTTTTAGCAATGTGTACTTTTCTCGTCTGAGAGGGTTTCTTCCGTGGTGTTAAATTTGTATTACGATTATTTGAAGATGTTTTATGTGCGGGTTTATTTTTCTGTGACGAATCCTTTTTATATGATGAACCCCCTTTCTTTTTAATCTCATCTTGTGAAAAAGCAATACCAATACCAGCAAGAGCTGACATCGCATCAGTCGTGCGCTTGTCATCTCGTGGACGCTTTTGACGTACAGGTTCCATTTCCCCATTTTTAATTTTTTCTATGTGCTCTTTACAATATACGGGTCGGCCGGGCTCCGGCTTAAACGGTACGGTTGCAATATTCCCACATTCATCAATACTACATTTAACTTTATACAAGCCCTTGCTATCGGGTTTTGCATTCTTGATATCGTTCTTATTCTTTGGATCTGCAACATCCTCATCATCAAATCCAGGTTGACTGGTACTCCATTTGTGAATTTCTTCTTCTATTTTTTCTCGCGGTTGTGCAAATATTCTACGTGAAGTATCAACAATTTCACGTGCAATATTTTCAGACCCCTCTATACGGAATGGTGCTAGCGTTTTTGCAGAAAAAGGTCGACTTGTTATACCATCAACCATGAGGCGTAGATAGACATGGTAGTTAGGAAGATTAACAAAATCTTCTTGTTCAAATTCAGGTGTAAATTCACTTTCTACATATTCAGCATCTGCTGCGCCGATACGGAAAATAGCCATGGTTCCTACGTTACCAAATACCGCATCTTTTACGGCACTGGACTCGGGTGTTTCTAGTTGTGCAATGTATTGGTGAGCAATACATAAACATAGTCGATATTTACGCGCCTCTGATAGAATACTTGCAAATGAATCGGTTACAAAGTTTTGAAATTCATCTACATACAGATAAAAGTCTTTTCGTTCTTCTTCTGGAATACGTACACGCTCCATGGCCGCAAGTTGGATTTTAGTAATAATCATAGCGCCTAATAATGCACTATTGTCTTCACCAATGCGACCCTTTGATACGTTGACTAAAAATATTTTTTTGTTGTTCATTATATCAAAGATATTGATGGTACTTTTTGCTTGTCCAACAATATTACGAACGATAGAGGTTGATAGAAATTGACCAACCTTATTTTGAATTGGTGCAATAGCCTCGTTACGAAAACGTTCTTGCCATGATTCGTATTCATTCGTCCAGAATGCTTTTACTACGGGATCTTTAATATTATCAATAATTTTTTGACGATAATCTTGATCGACAAGAAGTCGCGGGATACCAAGCATAGTAGAGCCGGGTGTATCAATTAATGCCAAAATAGCATTATTCATAATATATTCCATACGTGCGCTCCATACGTTTGACCAAATTTTCGTAAACACACTCATCAGACCTGCGGCAATCAAGTGCTTATATTTTGGATCAGGTACCTCAAGCACATTAAAACCAACATGAAATTCTGTATCTGCGGGGTTGAAATAGATAACATCTTCTTTGCGCTCATCTGGAATAAGTTCAAGTACATCCTCGACTAGCTCACCATGAGGATCAACAACAGCCAATCCCTCTCCGTTCTTGATATTTTGAACAATCATGTTTTTCAACATGGCAGATTTACCTGTACCAGATTTCCCAAGCACATACATATGTTGTCGACGGTCGACGCGTTTTATACCGAAACGCTTTACATCTCCGCGGAAATTAGTGTTCGCGAAATAGGTAACGTCCGGATTGTTAGGAATATTGCTACTCATTATTGTATAGTATAGCGTACTTTTGTGTAAAGTTCATGTGGGTTACTTTCTCTCTTGGACGCCCGGCCTGTCTTCATGATTACTCGCCATATGAGAAACTGCATGAAGGTGTTCATCCATATCGTCAATTTTTGTTTCAACAGTGGACAGTCGTTGTTTGATATCGGAACGCTCAGCATGAGCTTGGTCAAAGCGGTGTTCAATATTGTCAAAACTGCTAATTATAGCATCTAATAATTCTTTATTTGTTATATCTTTACTCATAACATTATGATAGCGTATTTAATATTAATAAAATCTAAATTGACTATAGAGGGTGTGGTGTTGTATTTCTATATCAAAGGCTCGGCATTTTCTACCTGTGCTGATTCTTCACCCGTAATAGCTGCTTTTTCAGAGGCAGATCTAATAATCCCCTTTTCTTCTTCCTCAATCAATTTTTGTGCGGCTTCTTTGGTCACTGCATATCTGTCACGTGATAATTGACGAATTTCTTCAGCGTTTGTATCGTAGGGAACAGGATGAATATCAAGTGTTTCCGCCGAGAATGGCTCGTACGCCTCTCCATCAATAGTCATTTTGATGTAAAATTCTCGTACGCCCAGTTTAATAATGTCTTTAGGTTCAAAGGTTGGTTGAAATTCAGGAGCAAGTTTTTCCGCATCATCACCACCCACACGAAAGACAATCATGGATCCAACGTTACCCAGTACCGCTTGCATAACACGCTCGATAAGCTGTCCAGCGTACTGGTGAGCAACCGTTAGGTTAAGGGCATATTTACGTGCCTCGGATAGAATGTTTTCAAATGTTTCAGTAACTACGTTTTGGAACTCATCGATATACAGATAGAAATCATGACGTTGCTCCTCGGGCATACCCGCGCGCTCCATACCTGCCTGTTTAATTTTGGTCACAAACATGGAACCAAAGAAGCTCGAGTTTTCCTCCCCGATGCGACCCTTGGATAAATTAATCAGAATAATTTTTTTTGTATTCATTAAATCTGCAATGTCTACCTTGTTTTCTTTCTGACCAAAGATGTTACGAAGCATGGGGTCAGATAGGAATTGCCCAAGTTTATTTACCAGTGGAATAATAGCATCGGTATCAAATTTCTCAGACCAGTCGGCGAATTCAATAGCCCAGAAACGTTTTACCATATCATCTTCGATATGCTCGACTACTTTTTGACGATAGTTACGGTCAGTTAACATGGAAATCATCCCACGCATAGTTGCATGCGGGTAGTCTAATAGCGCAAGAGTGGTAAAACGGAAAACGTGTTCCAATCGTGGTGTCCAGTTAGCCCCAAATTGTTTCTCAAGAACCTCTATAAAACCTTGCGTCATCTGGTGTTTAAAATCGGGATCAACATTAGCGAGCGGATTGAATGATATGGGATAGTCAGTATCGGAGGGATCAATAACACACACATCGTGCTTTCGATGGTCAGGCATAAATTTCAATGTTTCTTCTACCACGTCACCATGGGGATCAATTAAACATACACCATGACCATAGGCTATGTCTTGGCGAATCATAAGCTCCATAAGCTTTGTTTTTCCTACTCCAGATTTTCCAATAATATATAAATGGCGTCGACGGTCTTTTCGCTTGATACCAAAAACAAATCGTTTTTCCTCAAGTGAAGCAACATAATTAGTCTCACCGATGTATGAACATTCGTCGGGTTTTGTATTGCGCAACGTAGGAAGCTCTGGTGGGGGTGGCGCATATTTAATTCTCTGAACTCTTGTTCGTTTTTTATCTGACATACGTATGTCTAGTATAACGTCTTTTTGTTATTCACACCACATACTTGGCGAGCTCGATGCATATAGCGTATACTATGCGATATGAATACACTTCTACAAGCCGTTGATTCAGTACTTATCCATTTTGTAAAACGCATTAGTATCCCCACAGCGCGCTTCTCTTTGTTCGTTGTATTTTTTTGGTTTGGAATTTTGAAGGTTATCGGAACATCCCCCGCAACAGGGCTCGTTGTTGAGTTATTCTCACAGACTTTTCTCGCTACAATAATGACTGCAGATGTATTTGTGATTATTCTAGGATTGGCAGAAATGCTAATCGGTATATTCTTTATACTTCCGCATTTTGAACGTGTAGCTATTTTGGTTATGTTGCTTCATATGGTGACAACCGTACTACCTCTGTTTCTACTTCCAGATGTTGCATGGCAATCATCGTTCACACCAACGCTCGAAGGGCAATATATAATTAAAAATGTTGTGTTGGTAGCGCTGGCAATTGGCGTTGCAGCGCATATTAGGCCGTGGAGGAGATAGTTTAGGCGCTAGGTTTTAGGGTTTTGTCAGTCACGCCCTTGTTTACCACGATTATTCAATGCTCGCCTTGACTTGCATTCGGCGAGGCATGTAGACGGGAATGAAGCGTACGTGGTGTGTTTGGTTTTTCTGCATTATCGCCCGATATTTTATTACGAGTATAGCTACCTAACATGTTCTCATCTGCTTTAATTTGCTCAGCATAGAATTCCTCCCGATCCATAGGTTCAGTAGATTTTGTGTCATTCAGTAGGCATGTTTTAACAATTTCACTCATATTATTCTCCTTCCTTCATATAATGCATAACCCTCTGTGGGAATGGAATTTCAACACCATTTTTATCAAACGCCGCTTTGAGACGTCGACGGAATTCACCAGCAACAGCCCATTGTTCCAACGGTTCCACATCCCCCAGTACTTTGAGGTTTACCGACGAATCACCAAAACTATCTACTCGTAGGAA
>Ga0136558_1000514_pt1 | contig 21384 bp, 21 predicted proteins | sample AntRauTorckE6833_FD_101391 | JGI IMG/M metagenome (GOLD analysis project Ga0136558, IMG submission 101391) | Saline lake microbial communities from Rauer Islands, Antarctica - Metagenome Torckler E6 #833 | ecosystem: Environmental > Aquatic > Non-marine Saline and Alkaline > Saline | place...
AGCGATATTCACCCAGCACTACTTTCTGGGCTAGAAGAACGGCTACAATCTCGGTTTGCTCAAGGGATGATTGTTGATATTCCTGCCCCTGATCTAGAATCTCGAGCAGCAATCTTAAAAGCTAAAGCGGCTCAAAATAGCATCACCTTAAACGAGGAAGTGGTGGAGTACTTAGCTCAGAGTATTGAAGGAAATATTCGTGAATTAGAAGGGGCATTAAATACCATAATGTGTCAGTCACAACTTTCTGGAAAAACTTTAAGTATTGATGAGGTAAAAAGTATTATTAAAAATAACACTCGACCTAAAAAAACTTTAGCAGTAGCCGATGTGGTTGATAAGGTTGCTCGATACTTCGATATTGACGAAAGTAGTATTTACAAAAAAACTCGTCGCAAAGAAGTAGTAAAACCGAGACAAATTATTATGTATATCCTACGTGAGGATTATAAAGTTTCGTATCCAGAAATTGGTAAAAAATTAGGTGGAAGGGACCATACTACAGTAATCCATTCCTGCGAAAAAATTCGTAATGATTTAAAAACTAATGGTGAACTCGAAGAAGAGATTGCCCAGGTGAGGTTGTTATTAAAATAACCTAAAGAAAGAGCCACTAAACAGTGGCTCTTTCTTTGTGTATAACCATGTCAATAACGAGTATAACTCTGGTAATAAGTAAAGGTAAAACTTTGTATAAGTAGTTAAAAACGAGTAAAATGGAAAGAGTTATACCCAGAAAAATTTAGACCTGTACTTATACCCACACTTACCCAGCTCTCTAACCAGTAATTCAACATAACGGTGGGTATAAAGTGAGTATATAGTAGTTTGATAAACATATCGATACTACACTTTTACACAAATCCACACCCCTAATAATAGAGATAAAAAGTTTAAAAATGAAAATAAAAGTACCACAATCCACACTATTAAAAAGTCTTGAATTAGTCAGTAAGGTGTCGACAAAACACATCACCTTACCAGTCTTACAGTGTGTGCTTTTAGAAGCGAGTGATAGTAAGGTAACTATAAGAGTTACTAATTTAGAAATTGCTATTGAAGTGGAGATAGCTGAAGCAGAAGTAATCGAGTCAGGGGTGGTGGCTATTCCGGCTCAAACGTTACTGCAAACAATACAGTTCATTACTACTAAAACAGTGGAATTAGCGGTAGATAATGATGTGTTACAGGTGGCTGCTGGGAGTACTTCTACTACAATAAAAGCTATTCCACACGAAGAGTTTCCTACCATAGCAAAGGTTGAAGGGTTGGAAGTGAATATATCTCGCAGTTTATTTTCATTAGGGATTAAAACTGCTGCATTTGCAGCTAGTCAGTCTTCGATTAAACCTGAGTTAGGGAGTATTTATATTCACCAAAAGAAGGAACATAGTTTAACTTTTGTAGCTACAGATTCTTTTCGATTAATGGAGAAAACAGTACCACAAAAAAATGTAATTCTTGATGAATCATTTATGGTTCCTTATAAAAACGCTTTAGAGTTAGCTCGTGTCTGTGATCAGCTATTGAGTGATCCGGTTTTGGTGGTTAATGAAAACCAGTGTGCTCTACAGTTCTCAGAAGGGGTATATATCACTACTCGCTTAATAACTGGATCATTTCCAGATTATGAATCAATTATCCCTAAAGAGTACGCTACCCATGTAACGGTGTTAAAGCAGGATCTAGTTACTTCTTTTAAGAAAACTAATATATTTTTAAATAAGTTTCGTCAGGTGAAAATATTGATTAGTGATAATGAAGTTGAGGTATCAGCTCAAAATGGTGACGTAGGTTCAGTAGCTGATACTGTCTCAGCTAAAGTTGAAGGTGAAGAGTTGGCGTTAAGTTTTAATCAACAGTATCTCTCTGATCCCTTAGGTTATATTAATGATGAGAGTGTCGTCTTGCACTTTGCTGGTATTGGAAGACCGTTGGTATTAAATGGAGTATCCGATAATTCACTTCGTTATCTCGTGATGCCGATGAATAAATAGAATTTTATGAGAAGACAATCTAAACAATCTTCGATTACAAAAGTATCGGATTTATTTGCGGTGTATAAGACTCGTTTAAAAGCACCACAAGGAAGTGTAATTAAGGAGGTGGTTTTAGCGGTAGAGGAAGTGGTTGGAGTAAAAATTGATAAGAAGTATTTTTCTTATAACGTCAACAACAAGACTGTTTTTTGTAATGCGACTAGTTTAGTTAGGTCTGAAATAAAATTAAAACAACCCGAGATTGCTCGGGTGTTACAACGTCGTTTAGGTGAGCAAAATAGCCCTCGCTTCTATCTTTAAGTACTAAGGTGAGTAAAGCTTGGTTTAGGTACTTTATTCATCCTGTGTGTCCGTTTCTGCTTCAGAGGTAGTGAAGTTAAAAGTAGTGATTGGGGGAAAGGTCTTTCTACGCCACTGCTGGACTGAATACTCCCAATTTTCATATTGGGGGTCATTTCTTGGGTTGGACGGGTAGGGGCCGTTGGGGTTGTTTTTATCTACAAAGTGGAGAATGTTATGTACGTTGGAGCTAATCATTTGTAGGTCAAGGGTTGAGGTTCCGTTGCTAGCTAGTTGTTCAGCTACTAAAGTGCTGTCAATGTAGTCACCGCGAAGGATTGGTTTGATATTACTAGTGTTAATTTGTGGTTGAGCAAAGTTGTGTACTTCTGTGTCTGAAAGTGCTACGTCCATAAACTCACGCCACATTGGGGTGGTAATTAAACCAGATAAACCACCACCCATTGGGGTGTTGTCGTTATTTCCTACCCAGGTACCAACGGCAATATCTGGGGTGTACCCAAACACCCATGCATCACGTAGATTGTTGGTACTACCTGACTTTACCGCTACATCACGGTTAGGAAAGTGTACTAAGGAATTAGAACCCCAGAGTGGGGTGCGGGCAACATTATCAGATAGTATGTCACTAATCATCAAGGTAGTGTTCTTATCTACTACCCGAGAAGTGATGGGGGTAAAGTCTTCCACTATATTTCCTTGAGTGTCTTCAATTCGTAGGATTGTTCTTGGTTCAGCTTTCAATCCTTCATTAGCAAACACACTGTATGCATTAGTCATATCAAGTAGCTTAACTTCACCACCACCCAGTACTAAGGTTAAACCATAACGATCTGGGTCATTGAGGGTGGTGATACCCATATCTGCTGCAAATTTAAGTGCATTTGGTACACCGGCTAAGTAAAGGGTTTTTACAGCTGGAATATTTAATGATTGAGCCAAAGCGTTACGTAGACTGACAGGCCCTAAAAATATTCCGTTGTAGTTATTTGGAGCGTAACAAGGTGATTCTGAACTACGGCTACCGGGAGCACAGCGAGGAGAAAACTGAGTAGCTACATCAAATACAATAGTATTAGGAATATACCCTTTTGTAAAAGCAGTGGCATACACAAACGGTTTAATGGATGAACCAGGTTGTCGGTTAGCAGTAGTGACGTTGTAGTTCCCGTCAATTTCTTCATCAAAATAATCCCTAGAACCCACCATAGTTAATATGTCGCCATTTTTTGGGTTGGTGGCTACTAATCCAGCGTTACTGGCGTTAAATTTTTCAGTATTCTCTAACGCTCTTCGTTTTACAATTTCTTCGGCTTCCTTTTGTAAGTCGTAATCAAGAGAGGTGATGATTCTATATCCTCGTTCAGCCAACGCTTCTTCTCCGTACATGGTAATTAGCTGGTCTCGTACATACATTACAAAATGAGGTGCTCGAATACCAGAGATAGACTGTGGTTGGAATTCAATATCAGTGTCTTTTGCTTCTTTATATTCTTCATCTGAGATAAAACCGATTTCATTCATTCGGCGGAGCACTAAATTTTTTCGATTCTCTAACAACTCTAAGTTTTGACCGTAAGGAGAAAGACGAGTTGGTGCTTGTGGTAAGGCGGCTAAATAGGCAGCTTGCGGTAGAGTTATTTCAGCAGCCGGAACTCCAAAGAAAGATTGAGCTGCCTCTTCTACACCATAAATAGTCCCCCCATAAGGAGATTCATTTAAATAATAAGTAAGAATTTGGTCTTTAGTAAGTAAGCGTTCTAATTTTAGAGCCAAAATAGCTTCTTTAACTTTTCTGGTTAATTTTTTCTCCGGCTCCAATAACGCGTTTTTAATAACTTGCTGGGTAATAGTAGACCCACCTTGTCCACCTAAAAGATCACCGCCACGTAAGTTAGATAAAGCTGCTCTAGCAATAGCGGAGAGATCAATGCCATGGTGGTTGTAAAACTCGTCATCTTCAATCGCAATGGTGGCATTTTTAATATGTCGAGAGATTTGTTCGAATTCTATATTGGTTCGTTGCACATCTTGATGAAGGTCATATAAAAGAGTTTCCCCAGTCCGGTCATAAATTTTTGTTGACTGTAGAACTCGTCGATTTTCAAATGCAGATAAATCAGGTATTTGTAGAGTTGATATCCATACCAACATACCACCAATAATAATTACTAAGATAGCAAAAAAAATAACCACACTATCAATCAAGAGATGTTTCCAAGAGATACGTTTCATATTTAAAATAGTAGCACGAGTACCTACGATTGTGGTTGAATGTAGCGTATTTAGGTCAATAACGCAATCAGAGCCAGGTACCATAGGTAACCTGGCTCTGATAAATTGTTTTTTTAAAATTTACATTTCGTCTAAATCATCGAAACTGTCGAAATCTACATCTTCAGCATCTTCTTCAAGGGTACTTGCTTCGTTTTCTAAATCTTCTTCCTCTTCTTCCTCTTCTTCATCATCAGAGTCAGAGATGGATGGGTTGGTATCTAAATCATCAGATTTATCGTCATCACTGACCTCATCCAAGATGTCGTCATCTAACGACACGTCTTCGTCGTCGTTAGTTTCATCTGCGTTGTTTGGGTCTGTAACGTGATCGTCGTAGAGCATATGTTTCGTACTAGTTACAATTATTACTATGCACTCACAATTTGTTGGGAGAGTGCTAAGAGATGATTCTATACGCCGTTCCCATAATGTGCAAGGCAAGTTAGACCAACAGCAATTGCATCATATTCATCATCCAAAGCTTTCTCCGGCACCTCTTTCACAAGATAACTAAGAAAATTAGTTACTGCTGTTTTGTCACTATTTCCGTACCCAGTAATAGCAATTTTTATTTCCTGTGGACCAAATTCATAGACAGGTAGGTTGTGTATGCGAGTAATGTATAACAACACCCCTCGAGCTTGCGCTACCCCAATAGCAGTTTTTACATTTTTGTTGAAAAAGAGTGTTTCAATCGCAACAGCATCAGGTTTGTGTTGTTGTAGTAAGGTTTCGACGGTGGTGCCAATGGTGTGTAATCTATCTGCTAAATCTTTAGTAGAATCAGTTTCTATACACTGCGAATGAATTACAGTATTTTGATTTTCATGTAATTCTACTATCCCGATACCCATACGGTCGTAGCCAGGATCAATACCAAGAACGCGCATAATAATTATGAGGGTTCAATTTCATCTGCAGTAGTATACACATCTTGCACATCATCAAGTTCTTCAAGGTTCTCAATCAGTTGAGCTAACTTCTCTCCATCAGTATCCGAGAGATCAATGGGGGTGATTGGAGTATAGTCAGTATTATTTTTAGTAAATGCCCAAGCGGCACTACCTGGAGTTCCTAGTTGAAGATTGGCCTTTGTAAAAACTGAACGAACTTCAGGAGCAGTACGGTTTTTGTTGTCAGTCACTGCTATGATTAGTAACGCCACACCACCTGGTCCATACCCTTCGTAAATAATTTCCTCTAAATTTGCAGCGTCAGCCCCGCTTCCTTTAGAGACTGCACGTTCAATATTTTCTTTGGGCATGGAGTCTTTACGAGCACGTTCAATGGCTGCTTGTAAACTAGGAGACTGTAGGTCACCACCAGCTTGCTTAGCTTCCATAGCAATGAGACTTGCGTGTTTAGAAAATACTTTACTCTTCTGTGCGTCAGTTGCTGCTTTTTTATGTTTTATTTTTGACCATTTATTGTGTCCAGCCATATTCAGTAAATGTTTAGTTAGGTAATTTATTTATTGTAAGATTTGATACTGTAACTCGCAAGTTTAGCGGATTGATGTGTTCTCTAGGTGAGTAAACGCATCTGCGCTTACTACTCGACCACGGGGGGTGCGTTTTAATAATCCGTGTCTAATTAAATAAGGTTCAATTACATCTTCAATAGTAGATTGTTCTTCACCTACCGCTGCTGCAATGGTGTTAAGACCCACTGGTCCACCGGAAAATTTCTCAGCAATGGTTTCAAGTACCGCTCGGTCAGCACTACTAAGTCCTAGTTCATCAATTTTTAATAGTTCAAAAGTAGTATTAATAATATCTGCATCAAGTGGTCTTTTTTCTAACTGCGCTAAATCACGACAGCGTTTTAGTAAGTAATTTGCGGTTCGAGGAGTGGCGCGACAGCGGGTCGCGATTGATTCAATAATAATTCGGTCAGCTCCTACTGCGAGAAGTTCACTAGAGCGCATTAATATGTCAGTAATTTCGGGAGTAGAATAGAACTCTAATCGAAATGTTCCACCAGAAAAACGAGAGCGCAATGGAGCGGAGAGTAGTGATATGCGTGTTGTAGCGGCTACTAAAGTAAATGGTGGTAGTTCAAGTTGTACTGTACGAGCAGAAGGACCTTTGCCAATAATAATATCGAGTACCCCTGACTCCATAGCGGGGTACAACACCTCCTCAACACTTTTAGAGAGTCGGTGAATTTCATCGATAAATAACACATCACCAGGGCTGAGGTTGGTGAGGATCGCTGCCAAATCACCAACTCGCTCAATTGCTGGGCCAGAGGTGGTTCGCATATTTGTACCCAGTGTTTTAGAGATGAGGTGAGCAAGGGTAGTTTTCCCTAATCCTGGTGGTCCATAAAGTAAAATATGCTCAGCAGCGTGCCCTCGTTCTTTAGCTGCAGTCAGTAGAATTGAAAGGTTTTTTTTGGTATTACTTTGACCAATGTACTCATCCCAAGTTTGTGGTCGAAGAGTTTGATCTAAGTTACTGGCGTGATCTTTAGTAAAAGTAGGGGAGTCAGACATATATAGTAGTATAGCAGATTGTAGGTGTATCCAGTCGAGCAAGAGCGGTAAACTATTGACAAAAATGTATATTGTGCTAATCTATTGATGTTTCTCGTTCTCCTGCCAAAGTATAGGCAACTGTTCAATTGAAAAATAAATAAAAAATTTCCACGATATATCGTGAGTTTTTTTATGTTCAAGCTGATAACTCTCTAAGCAACGTGAGTAGCGTGGCAAGGGTGTTCTGGTCTTCGTCTTTGAACGAAATCACTGCAACATTCCTGAGCGCACTGCTCGCTTTCTATGCGGAAAGGTTTGCTTAGAGAGTTATCAACTGGAATTAGCCGTCAATCTGCTTCGACTATAGCATACGATTTAATTTGCGTATATTGACGAATACAAAAAAATCTTTTTGAACCTTAGTCGGGTACAACGTGTTGCGCAAACAAATCATCATCAGGATGATTTTCTTCTACAACCTCCTGTATAGGAGGTTGTATTTGATTAGTAGAGGTGATAGGTTTTGGGGTTTCGATAGGGGCACTCTTTAAATTATGATAGGTATGCCGACCGGTAGTAAGGTCAACTACTCGCTGTAGTTCAGGGAAAGAAGTTTTTCCTTCAAGAACTTTAGTAATTCCGTCTTCGGCCATGGTAGGAATTCCTTGCGGTTCAGCTGCTTGTATTATCAAGTGCTCTCGAGGGTCTTGAATAACAATTTCTTCCACTGCCTCGTCGACCAAAATTGCTTCAAAAACGGCAGCTCGACCTTTAAAGCCACTTCCGTTGCAAGTTTCGCAACCAACTGCTTTAAAAAGTTGATACGGCTTTTCAACCGCTGGTGGTGCGGGGTGGGTGGCAAGGATGGTGTCAATTAGTTCGGTTTCTTCTTCGGTAGCAGAACGAGGTTTTTTACAATCAGCACACAAAACTCGTACCAAACGTTGGGCTAATACTACGTTCACTGAACTACCGATCATGCGTGGATCAACGCCAATATCAATCAGACGTGGAAAAGCACCGGCTGCATGGTTGGTGTGTAGGGTAGAGAATACTAAGTGACCGGTTTGGGCTGAATGAATTGCTGTTGCCGCCACATCAGAGTCACGAATCTCACCAACCATGATGATGTCGGGGTCTTGTCGCAAAATTGCTCGTAGTCCATTGGCAAAGGTATAATCACCACCGACTTGGGTTTGTACGATACCATCAATTTTATATTCGACTGGGTTCTCAATGGTAATAATTTTTCTTTCGGGGGTATGGGCTTCACGCAGTAGGGCATAGAGGGCGGTGGTTTTACCAGAACCGGTCGGTCCGGTAGTTACGATTAGACCGTTGGGTCGCTTTAGTTGTTCTTGTAGCAAAGCGTACATTTGGTCATTAAGACCAATCTTATCTAAAGTAAAAGCGGCTACACTAGGGTCAAGAAGACGCATTACAATTGATTCACCAGATGCCCCAGGGATAACTGAAGAACGAATTTCAATCTCTCGCTCACCTGCAGTAAAAGTAAAACGTCCATCCTGAGCTTCTTGTCGTTGGTTGAGAATCATGCCGGAAAGCAGTTTTAAACGAGACATGGTTCGCTCGTAAATAAACCGTTCTAGATCTAGTACATCTTGTAGTACACCATCGAGTCGGTAACGCATACGAATCACCTCTTCTTCTGGTTCAATGTGAATGTCCGATGCTCCAAGAGCGAGAGCTCCAGCAAACATCAGCTCGAGTGTTTCAGAAATACGCCGAACTCCGTTGGCGGTTCGGATTTTTTTAATCGCGTTGGCTACATCTTCTATCTTATTTAATTTTTCAGCTGTTCGAGCAATAGTGTCGGGGTTGATATCCAAAATACCTCTTTTGGTAGCCGTGGTTTTACTTTGGTCATCGTATCGCTCTAAGCCGTGTGCAATACTGGCAGAAGAACATAAAAATAAAGTAATCTGTAAATCAAGTTTCTGTAATTTCTCTAACGTTTTTTGTGTTTTGGGATTGTTTGGGTTGCGGATAGCGACAGACAAGGTTTGGAATGTCTTATCAAACGGCACTACATCACTGTCTGCTGCTTCAGCTTTTTCTAGGGTATTAATAGCATCTGGGTTAATAGTATAACCACGCAAGTTTACGTATTCTATACCGTACTGTACGGCGAGTGCTTTTACCAACCGCTCTTCCTCCTCTCGGTGCACAGTATCTAGCTGAGTTTGAAATTTTTGATCATCAAAACGAACCATGTCCATATTGTAGCATTGCGGTATACTAGAGTTTGTATGTCGTCGCGGATAAAGATTGTAGAAACTGAGCTAGGTACCTTTACGAAAGAGTTACTAGAAGCACTACCGCAGTGTACTGGAGCTACTGTCTTAGCTTTATCAGGTGATTTAGGGGCCGGTAAAACTACGTTAGTACAAAAGCTTGCTAACACAATGGGAGTAACAGAAGTGGTGAGTAGTCCGACATTTGTGTTGCAAAAAATTTACGACACTACTCATAAACGTTTCACTACGCTGGTTCATATTGACTTGTACCGCCTAGAAAATCCTCAAGAGATTGCGGTGTTGCAGTTAGAAGAGTGGGCAAAAGACCCAGATACTTTGTTGTGTGTGGAGTGGCCGGAACGAGTGGTGACTTGGCCAGAGCGGTTATGTGTCCACCCAGTTCAATTAACCGCCATTACTCCTACTCAGCATGAAATTTTCTTAAAAGATCTATTGTTACCATCGTACGAATCATGAGTAAATCTAAAACTAAAAAACCGCAAACTATTGTACTGCTTGATGCACACGCTATTTTGCATCGTGCCTATCACGCGTTGCCAGATTTTGCCTCGCAAACTGGAGAACCAACTGGAGCGTTGTATGGCACGGTCACTATGTTGTTGAAGATTATCGAAGAGTTTTCTCCTGACGCAATCGTAGCCTGCTACGATTTACCAGAGCCAACCTATCGACACGAGGCGTATGCTGCATATAAAGGTACTCGGAGTAAAACAGACAGTGAGCTTATTTCACAAATTGATCGTTCGCGCGATATCTTTGCTGCTTTCGGTATTCCGATTTATGAACAAGCGGGGTTTGAGGCTGATGATGTGTTAGGTACGATTGCCAAGCAGATGCGGTCTCATCCAGATCACCGTATTATTATTGCTTCGGGTGATATGGATACGATGCAATGCGTGTCTGGTGATAGGGTGCAGGTATATACCTTGAAAAAGGGTATTAAGGATACAATTCTCTATAACGAGACGGCGGTTTACGAACGGTTTGGGTTTGGTCCAGAATTAATACCAGACTATAAAGGGTTGCGCGGTGATACCTCTGATAATATCCCTGGTATTGTTGGTATCGGAGAAAAAACAGCGACCGCTTTAATTACTCAATTTGGTTCGTTGGAAGATATTTACGAAACCCTCCATAAAAACGAGACAGCGTTTGAAGAGGCTGGAATTAAACCACGTATAGTTAAACTTTTGCGCGAAGGTGAAGAAGAGGCAGTATTCTCTAAAATGCTTGCGACCATTCGTACTGACACACCAATCACTTACGAACCTCCACCAGAAGCATGGTATGAAGTAATTGATTTAGATAAAGTAGATAGTCTTTTTAGCTCACTCAGTTTTCGTACTCTGGGGGAGCGAGTTCGAAAAATATTACCCGGACACACTGAAAAATCTGAGGTGGCTGCGGAAGAGTCTGGAAATGATGTCAACCAAGGTAACCAAGAAGAGGTAGAAAAAACAGCGATTGCTCTGTGGTTATTAGAGTCAGACATTACTAATCCAACGTACGAGGATATTATGTCGTATGGCCGGGCACGCGGATTAGTTGCTGATTTTCCTACTATCCAAACCGCGATTTATGATGCGCTTGATATGCACGACTTGCGTTCAGTCTACGAGCAAATTGAACTACCGCTCCGGACAGTAATTGAGAGTATGGAAAATATGGGAATTCAGCTAGATGAGAAACATTTCTCTAGCCTCTCTAAGTCGATGCACCAAGAATTAGAACAAGTAGCGGTTCAGGTGTATAAACTGGCCGGAACAGAGTTCAACTTAAACTCTCCCAAACAACTCGCTGAAGTGTTGTACGATACTTTGGAACTAAAGCCAAAAAATGCAAAAAAGACAGCTGGGGGGCAGCGCACAACACGGGAATCAGAGTTAGAAAAAATGCAAGATGATCATCCGATTATCAGGCAGATTTTACATTATCGTGAGGTACAAAAATTAGTATCAACCTACGTTGACCCGTTGCCTAAATTACTTGCAGAAGACGGCCGAGTGCACCCTAACTTTTTACAGACCGGAACCACGACTGGTCGGATGGCTTGTAAAAATCCTAATCTACAAAATATTCCTACTCGGTCAGATGCTGGCCATAATATTCGCCAAGGATTTATAGCCCCGGCAGGGTATCAGTTGGTATCAATTGATTACTCGCAAATTGAATTGCGTATCGCGGCTATTATGTCTGGTGATAAAAAGATGATCGATATCTTTCATCGGCAAGAAGACGTTCATACCGGTGTGGCAGTGCGTGTGTTTGGAGTCCACGCAGATGAGGTGACGGCTGAGATGCGTCGACAAGCTAAGGTAATCAACTTTGGAATTCTATATGGTATGGGTGTGAATGCACTGCGAGCCAATTTGGGAGGCGATACCACCAGAGCAGAGGCACAAGAATTTTTAAATGCCTATTTTTCTACCTTTACTGAGCTGGCAGAGTATCTCGCAGTGGTGAAAGAACAAACTAGACAAACCGGCTATACCACCACTATGCTTGGAAGACGCCGTTACTTCCCGAGTATAAACTCTCGAGCACCACATTTGCGAGCCCAAGCTGAACGGATGGCTATCAACGCTCCGGTACAAGGTACGGCAGCTGATGTTATTCGTATCGCGATGAATCAGGTGTACCGTTACTCTATGGAATTATCTGAAGACGCTACCGCTAAGTTGTTACTGCAGGTACATGATGAATTAGTTTTGGAAGTAAAAGAAACAGCATTGAAAGTAGTGGTACCAGAATTAATTAAAATTATGGAGTCAGTTTTAGAGGGGCAAGAAGTAGAAACCCACGGTGTGCCAATTAAAGTAGCCGCTGCAACTGGGTCTAATTGGGGTAGTCTACAAGCTTGGAAAAATAAATAATCACTGTCCGGTAACTGATTTGCTACAATAATTTTTATGTTACGTATATTTTATGGAAAAGCGACCGATACTGTGCGTCAAGCAGCGCAGGTTTGTGTTCATGAGTATGAACAAGATGGCTATACCATTTCACGTATAGAAGCCGACCAGTATCAAGTTGGAGTGGTGTTGGATGCGGTAGAGTCAGTGTCACTCTTTGGGACCCCAACAGTCTATGTGTTCGATACTCCATCAGCCAATCCAGCATTTTTAGATGAAGTGCAAGATAATTCTGCCTTACTTGTTGAATCGGAGGTTGTGTTTGTGGTAATTGAGAGTAGTTTGACCGCTGCTCAAAAACGAGGGTTTGGTAAAGTAGCTGAGATGCAGGAATATACTGCAGCTGCACCAGAGCGGTTCAATACGTTTGCGTTGGCTGATGCTTTGGCGACTCGTAATAAAAAAACATTGTGGGTAGGATTGCAGGCCGCGTACCGTGACGGACAAGAACTGCCAGCTATTATTGGAGTACTATGGTGGCAGTTGAAAATGATTGGTCTGGCTCGTTGTACTGCCAGTCCCGCAGAAGCTGGAGTGAAGCTATTTCCTTACCAAAAAGCCAAACGAGCTACTTTTACTGATACTGAGTTAATGGACTTACAGTTCACTTTACTACAGTTGTATCATCAGGCTCGAACTGGTGGGCCAGAGGGTACACGGGCGCTAGAGTCGTGGGTGTTGCGGGTCTAGCTCGGTGCTATACTACTTTTATATGTATCCAGTTTTGGAACGAGCTTTCTCTCGACCAGACACAACCACTTTTCGAGTAGTAAATGATATTTTGGCATTTGTCACTATCGTATCGATTGTGGCGGTGGTGCTCGAAACTATGGCGTCATTACAGGCGTATCACCAGTGGTTTCTGGTTGTGGAGTGGACGGCCGTTGTAATATTTATTACAGAATATATTGGACGAATAATAATTACTCGTCCAGCCTGGCGGTATGTGGTGAGTTTTTATGGAGTAGTTGATTTATTGGCGATCGCACCATCTGTATTAGGTTTGGGAAACGCCACATACTTAAAATCTGCTCGTGCACTACGTATTATTCGATTGTTACGGATTGTTCGCTTGGCAAAAGTAAGTCGGCAGGTGTCGACCGAAGACCTTAGAAATCACCCAAATCCAGTTATATTACAGACGGCCATTTACGGAGCCACCCTTTTGTGTGCGTTGCTGTTTACCGGAGCGATGATGTACGCGTTAGAACCAAATACCGCAGCCTTTGCGAATATTCCTTACGCGATGTGGTGGTCCTTTCAAGTCTTTTTGGGTGGGTTCACGGTAGTGACCCCAGTTACTACAGTCGGCGCAGTTGGGTATGTAACCACTCGGTTTATCGGGTTACTACTTTTGGGACTGTTGATTGGTGTTGTGGGGAATATTTTTCGAACATTGCTGTTCCCGGATAAGGCATGGCAAGAGGAGTAAATAAGATTGTGTTTGTGGTTGGTTATTAACTTCCGACTTAAATCAGAGACTATACCAATCAGTAAAAGCTTTTTTACGCTTGTCCGCCCACTAGGATTCGAACCTAGGACCGTCTGCTTAAGAGGCAGCTGCTCTACCGACTGAGCTATGGGCGGTTATGGTGTCAAGCACTATAGCACACAATATGACGTTGTCGATAATTAAATTGGTAGGTCAAAAGCTAGTGCACCAGCACCGGTAATAAAGATGGTAACACTCGCCATTAACAGAAGAAACCAGAATAATGGGTGAGGTAAAAAATTATATATCGTGTGGCTGGGGCGAATGAGTTGTAGTAACGCTAACCCCACTACAAATAGTGCACCCAGTTGAGTAGCAAAACCAAGTAGTAAAGAACTACTGGCCAGCACACTGACTATACCTACTCCAGCGAGTAGCCATGGTTTAAAGGAGGTGACTGTGGTCATAGAAAAAGCAGTGTGAGTGATGCGTACACTAAACATCAATAAGATAATACCGATAGTTAACCGTAATAATAGGTATGCAAACAAGGCTAAGAACTGGATGGGGATGACGTTGAGCATGTGTCTGTAGTGTAGCATGGGGTATGATAGCGATATGAAAGAGCAGATTGTAGTATTAGAAAATATTCGTAGTGCTCATAACGTGGGTTCAATTTTTCGAACTGCTGATGGGGCTGGTGTGTCACAGCTATATTTAGTTGGGTACACTCCGGCTCCAACTGATCGGTTTGGCCGTGAGGTACCCGAGATTAAGAAAACTTCTTTAGGAGCAACTCATACCGTTCCATGGTCTGTAGAGTCTAGTGGGGTGGATGTGGTGCGTGCACTTCAAGCGCAAGGAGTGTGGGTAGTGGTGGTTGAACAAACAGATAATGCTGTTGATTTTTATGATTACCGCGCACCGTCCGAGAAACCAGTAGCCTACATTTTTGGTAATGAGATAGACGGGGTGACACCAGTGGTAGTGGCGGCCGCTAATCAGGTGGTAGAAGTACCGATGTATGGAGTAAAGGAGTCACTTAATGTAGCAGTGACTGTTGGTATTGTATTGTATGGCAGTAAACAGTCGTATGAATAATCAGTGGTCGAGAGTGATGGTGACCGGAAAGAGGTGGTGGCACTGGTTGGTTAGTAACCAGTCAGTATCAGTTCGTCTTATCGTACCGCTTATAATCGGCACCACGTTAGGGGTTGGTTTTGTGTGGTCTAGTTTATGGTGGGTAGGGTTACTGGGTGTTCCGTTACTGTTAGAGCGAATTCGTCAGACAGATACTGTAGTGTCCGCTGCTGCACTTGGTTGGGGAGTAATGACGGTAGCAAGTGCTTGGAGTTTGGTGTGGTTTTGGTCCGTACTACCAATTAGCTGGTTGCCAATTAGTGGGGTGGTGGCACCGGTATTGTTGGTGGGGGTGTATTGGGTTACAGCGGCGTTGTGGTTAGGTGGCTCTGGAATAGTGGTTGGGCTAGGGTGGTGGTATATCGCTGGGTGGTGGCCAAAAAGTTGGTGGTGGACGGCACCTAGCGTATGGATTATAGGTGAGGTATTTGGCTCAGGGTTTTTTTCGGTAATGACGTGGCAGAAAGGGGTGGAGTTCGCGCCACATTTTAGTTTTGGATATCTAGGGTATTTGGTGGCCCAGCACGAATGGTTGTTTCAGTTTGCTCAAATAGCAGGAGTATACAGCCTGTCAGTTGTGGGAGTTGTCGTGGGGTACGGTTTGTATAAATTATTTTCTCAAGCACAAACTACGCTAGCTGTTGGATTGGTAGTGGGGGTAATAATTTTCCAATGGATTCCATTTCCGGACATAGTAATGGTCGATAAAGAACCAGTGTCGATAGCGGTGGTGGAAACTGCCTTTACCGGAGCGTACCGCAAAGAAGTGGCCGTGAACCAGATGATTAAAACCGCTATTACTGCAGCTGATCAGGCTGGGGCAGAGTACGTCGTCTTATCAGAAGATATGCGGTATCTTACTAGTCGTTTAGAATCACCCTTGTTACCACTAGAGTTGCGGGGTGAATGGGGAACCAGTTCGTTAATTATTATAGATAGTGGTCGAGTAGCGACAGACTCTGGTGCAGTGCTGCGCGGAGTAGTTTATGATAATGTCAACGCAAAACGATGGGTGGCCGACAAACAACATCTAGTACCACAAGGTGAATATTTACCGGCTCTCTACGCTGGAGTGTTGCGGTGGATAGGGTATGGTTCGGCATTGCAAACCATTGGTAAAGAAGTGAATTATATTACTGGAGCAAAAGCAGAACAACAGTTTGTGGCAGACACTCCGGGTATTTTATTTTGTTTCGAAAGCGTTACTCCGTGGGGAGTGCGTCGTATTCTCTCCCAGCGCGAAACCAAACCAGTATTTGTAGCGCACCCTATTTCACACGCCTGGTTTCATGATGGGGTGGTGTTGCGTCAACAACTCGATACTATGCTGCGAGTGCAGGCGCGATGGAACCAAGTGCCGATTATTAGCGCTGGTAATCTAGCTCCCAGCGCCATTTATTACCCTAGCGGAATTATTAATGATGTTCCGCGAGAAGGTATTCAAGTAAACGACCGAGTTAAAGTGAAACTGTTTACTCTCTAGATTACGTAGTGGGTACTGCGTCTAAAAGTTCTTGCACCACTGTCGCGTCACTCCAAGGTGTTTTACTACCTCGCGGTCCCATAATGTAAGGGTCAGTGCCTTTACCGCTGACTAAGACTAGGCCGTGTGGTGGAGCGTGCTCGATAGCGTAGGAAATTGCACTGCGACGATCCATAATAATTTTTACTTTATCGGTATCTTTAATACCACGGTACATATCGTTAACAATCTTTTCTGGGTCTTCGTCGTAAGGGTCTTCGTCGGTGAGGATAATGTGTTCGCAATATTGCTCGGCTAACTCAGCCATTTCGGGACGTTTCCAGGTGTCACGTCCACCGCCGGTATTGCCAAGGACACATACCTTACGCTCATCTGGAAACGCTTCATATAATTTCTGTAACGAGTCTGGCGTGTGGGCATAATCAACAACGACAGTTATTGGTTTAGAGGCTTCTTTGGGGGTAGTAAAACGCTCTACTCGACCACGGATGGGAGGGTGGGTGCGCAACGCCTGTTCTATAGTTTCCCACGAGATATCCAGGAAACGAGCGTACTTAATGGCGGCTAGTACATTGTAGACGTTGAACAACCCTATAAACGGAGCTCGAATAGTAGTCTTAGGGAAGACAAGACTGATGCTGTCTTTGTGTAGGCTGTGTAACGTAAGGTCTTGTAGCGAGTAGCTAATTTGATTTTCTACTGACGTTTCCAGAAAGTCTTGACCATGAGGATCGTCGAGGTTGCTAATTATTACTCGATCAGGTTTTTCTGAACGGAGAAGCTGCTGGGCAATCTCTAGCTTAGCGGCTTTGTAGGCAGTAAATGAACCGTGGGATTCAATGTGCTCAGGAGAGAGGTTGGTAAATAGTAATGCGTCCATTTCGATAAAACGATGTCGATTCAAACGAGCGCCTTCCGAGGTCATTTCTATAATTGCGTGAGTGCAACCAGCGTCAACTGCTTGGCGTAAAAAAGATTGTAAAAAAAATCTTCCGGGCATGGTCATCTTCATCAAGTTGCGTCGTTCTTTTCCGGCAATTTGGAAACGGATAGTTGATGCCGAAGCTACTTGGTAACCGCCTGCGTTTAATAAGGTACTTAAAACTTCTGTTACTGAGGATTTTCCTTTAGTTCCAGTCACACCGATGACTGTAATTTCACGCGATGGGTGTCGGTAGTACACACTTCCTGCATACGCCAGTAATAAATGATAGTACGGTAAGATTGCGCGCTGCAGCCGCGTAGGAATAATTTTCTTAAGGAGTCGTTTTAGGTAGGACATATCGTATATTTACACAGTATACCGTACGCTAGAAAAAACCAACAACACTCTTTTAGTATGCTAGGCTAGGGTACGACTATGGAGTACACCATAAATAAGTTAATCAGTGTCGGGTTACCGTTGTTGGTTTTGGGTGGGGTGATGTACAGTGCTCCGTTTGCCCAGGTAGGGTGGCAATGGTTACTCTACATTACGATTGTACTAGGCTATACTCATTTTCTGATAGGCGGTTACTATCAGGTGCGTTCATTTGGACGCAAACCGCAGTCGGCTCGTTACTACGGCGCGTTTCTAGTTTTACTTATTATATCTTTAGGTCTGGTCGGACTAGCCTACTGGTTCGAAGCAATGATTCTCTTGGCGTTTACCGCCATACCATATTTCATGCTGCATGGCTTTTTTAACGAACATACGCTTTTTCGTTTACAAACTGGTCGTACGGTATCGTTTAGTATTTTTGGGGCATTGGCATTATGGCTTACGTCACTGACTGTCTTGAGTTCGTTTCATCCCAGTGCGTACTTTAATCAGTTTTTAGAGTTCTCTACTCTGGCTGCGTTTCTACAAGTTTCCTTGTTAGCACCAAGTTCGTTTCATACCGTTGCGGTAGTGGTTGGGTTTGCAGGAGTAGGGGTTTCAATCGGTTTGGCGGTGTATGCGTGGTGGCGTCATGGTTTGCGCGCTGCAGCGCTCAGTGTGTTATTGGTTGGTGGCGTCATTACTGGGTGGTATCTGTGGCAAGGAACATTAAATTACGTCTACTTCTTTTATTTATTATTGGTGTACCATTTTTTGACCTGGATGATTTTTTATGGAGTTCGATTCTACGAACGAGATCGGGGGTTCGGGAGCTACATACTGTGGCATGTCGTTATTGTGGGTGGTTGTTTGTTGGTAGTAATGACGGATGGGTGGGGTATAACCACGAATTGGTCGCAGTGGGTATTTAACTCGCACGTCTTCTTATTCTTTACGTTTTCTCACATTACTACCTCATTTGTGAATGAGGCGTGGTTTCAACGTTGGTGCATGCGACTTACTTAACGAGAAAGAATTTGCAGGGCAGTTTTAATAGCGGTGGTTTGGTCAGTTAAGCTATCGGGGTGGTCGGTTTGTAGAGTGGCGACGGTGATGTAGGCATCACGTTCGCTGTAACCCAAAGCAACTAGTGCCTCAGTAATATCTTGAGTAGTATCAGAGGGGGTGCTGGGAGGGGTAATTGACGATGGTGGTGTCTGGTCTGCTAGTTCAAGGACTACTTTCTCAGCCGTTTTGGCTCCTAAGCCAGAAGTTTTTGCCAAACGTTTGTGGTCGTTCATACCAGCACATTCCCAAATCAACGATTCACTAGCCTTATTTAGTATCTGTAGAGCAGATTTGGGTCCAATCTTTGGAATGTTAAGAAGGAGTACAAACAAATCACGACTACTGCGTTCGGTAAAACCATAGAGGTCGAGACTATTTTCTCGGACTGCGAGATGGGTCCAGAGGGTCAACTCACTACCTTCGTCACTATGGAAATGAACCGTGGTGTGAATCTGGTACCCAACTCCATGCACATCTAAAAGAACCGACTCTGGTTCATAAGTTAGTACGCGACCACGGATACATCCAATCAGTGTCATATATAGGTAGTATAACCTACTTCGTTCACTCGGTCATATGACTTGCATTATTGAGAGACTTTGGGTAGAGTAGTGCGACATAAGAAATATAGTTATATGCCAATTACTCAAGGAGCAAAGAAAACCAACCGTGCCTCAGAGCGAAAGCGCGTGTTTAACCTACGTCGTAAACGAACGATGCACGACGCGGTAAAATCTATCCGCGAAGCAGTGGAAAAAGGTGATGCAAAAAAAGCTACTGAACTACTACCTACTGCCTATAAAGCTATTGATAAGGCGGTCAAGCGCGGTGTAATTAAAGAAAATACTGGAGCTCGTAAAAAGTCTCGCTTGCATAAAGCAATTCTGGCACCTAAAAAATAAGTTACTCCAACGTAAACAAAAAATACCCCAGCACAGGGTATTTTTTGTTTCTATAATATCGTGGATGAGTTATTGGGATAGAAAGGAATGTCCAAAAAGGGGTAGTATATTGACATAACCCTAATATAGTGTTATTATCTTAATAGGTAAATTCCAGTACTGGTCGAAAGTGACTAGTTTGGGATAGATTTTTACACGGAGGTAACTGATGTACGGAATAGTTTTTGCAACGGTACTGGTTGTTGGTTGGGGAATCGTACTAAACGATTACTCACTTTCAGCCAACGTTCTGTTGGCCGCCCAATTCTTGTGGGTTTGGTCTTTGTTTTGTTGGGTTGTGGAGTCGGTAGGCGTCTTTTTGGTTGGCTTGCACAACGCAGCCATACTACCGACCGCGCCACCTGAGAAAGAGAGTCCGCAAGGAGTGGCTGCCTACACACTAGCCATACTGTGGGCAGCCATGGTTGCTACTGTGCCCATGAGCGTACGGCTACTGTTTCCGGCAGGAGCGTATCTACTCCTTACTGCTGGTACAGTCGACATGGACTTTGCCGACTTCAACACCAACCAGATACTCCTCGGCAGTGTGTTGTGGGGTACGGGGATGTTCATCTTGCGGAACCACCGCACGATCGAGTTCGTTTCGGATACGGAACCACAGCCTCCCTACGCCCGAACGGCATGGTACGACAATCTGGTAAACTGACCAGCCTCCCATGGTCCTTATCGAGCCCCTGCAGATTTCTTCTGCTGGGGCTCTTTCTTATATATGTAGGACTGCAACGTTGTAGTGGTGCTCTCGCCAGGAGTCGAACCTGGAGTTTCGGTACCGCAAACCGATGTTTTATCCATTAAACTACGAGAGCAGATATCGCTGACAGCAGGTTGTCAGGCATCTCGCATGATACATTAAAATCGCAAAATTTCCAGTAGAATATTAAAGAAAGGTTCGTCGAGGTCTTCTTCTGAGATGCGTTCCGCAACAATGTCTTCAATATCATCAATTAAGTGTTCTGGGATAGGAATGACTAACATGGGTGAAAACTTGTGTTTGGTAACCACAAGGAGATGAGGTCCGTGTCGGTGCTCTTCATCAATGTTATAAGATTCCAATTCAGTAAAGGGGTAAAATGTGTGACCCACCTTGATACCTCGTACACTAACTACATGCGTCAGTTCTCGAGGGGCTCGAGTAGCGGCCACGGCAAGAGCTATTCCAGCGATAACAATTAGTACTCCTAACAAAAAATTATGTAAATAGAAGGCGCTAAACGCAAAGGCTACGGTGAAGATGGCGAGGATAATGTACCACTCAATAGTTTTTTCGAAGTGGTGATGCTCAAGTGCTTTCCAATTAATTTCACGAGGACTAGATTCCATATGAGTGAATTGTAGCACGTTATCGGTGTACAGCTCTAGAATATTCTGGTAATATCTAAGCGCTGGAATACACACAGAAGCAACGGAGGGATGGCTGAGTGGTTGAAGGCAGCGGTCTTGAAAACCGCCAAGGGTTTACGCCCTTCGAGGGTTCGAATCCCTCTCCCTCCGCGAGTACAAAAAGGCCCCATTTGGGGCTATTTTTGTTCGCGGAGGGAGAGTAAAGCGCGGGGCGCTTTACGGAGGGATTCGAAAAGCTTTTGTGGTAGTTTTGGAGCTTGCGAAGAAAAATATCCAAAAGGTATACTGTCCATGTAATGGAAGAATCCCTTCCGCATTTTAGAGCTAGCATGAGACACTATGTTTCGTGCTAGTCTTTGTTTATGGAAAAAACAGAAACAGATATCTATAAAGAGTATTTGGAGTATAACC